>Ga0080006_1141794_pt1 | contig 30072 bp, 17 predicted proteins | sample RS3BMetagenome_FD_69209 | JGI IMG/M metagenome (GOLD analysis project Ga0080006, IMG submission 69209) | Ferric oxide microbial mat and aquatic microbial communities from Rainbow Spring, Yellowstone National Park, USA - RS3B (SPADES... ...
CGCAACGGACGAGGTGATCGCGGACTTCACCATGTTCCATGACACCTACCTTGCGTCGAACGCGCCCGGGCACCAGGCATATCTCACCTTCCAGGGAAGGCCCGTCATCATCGTCTTTCCGCACGGTAATCACACCGATTGGGCAAAGGTGCGGTCCGTGGTGGACAAGTGGAATACCCCCCCCTTTCTGATTCAAGAGAATCTTCCCGGTCCCCATCCGGATGCGTTCGATGGCTTCTATCCGTGGATTAAGGGATGGTCGCCCGACGGAAGTAACTGGGGAGAGTCCTATCTCTCCGATTTTTACCATACGATGGCGACGAAGTACCCCGACAAGATCATCATGGGCGCGGCGTGGCCGAAGTTCGACGACAGTAAGGCTTCATGGGGCTTGAATCGTCATATCTCGGATCGCTGCGGACAGACCTTCAGGGACACATCAGATCTGTGGCGGAAGTTTTTTCCTTCCGGTCAGATCATTCCTTTCATGCTGATCGAAACCTGGAACGATTATGAAGAGGGTTCGGCAATTGAGACCGGCGTGCCAAACTGCGCCAGTCAGGCCCCAGTGGTGCCTGCAAGTCATTAAAACGATGCCTCCTCACGCGGCGGCGGGGAGTTCCAGTGGTAATTGAAACGCTATAAGGGAGCCGGGGCGGCCTCTGCCTGGAAGATCCGCACCTTCCAACGCGTCTCTGCGGGTGTCAGCACGACAAGATAACGCTGCTTCATTGGCTTCGTCGCCAGGACCTTGTCGTGATCGAGCACCTGCTCGTCGTACTCGACCGTATCGGTCATCTGAAGCGACAGCCCTTCCGGCGAATAGAAGATGATCTGCAGGGTGTGCGCACGCTCCACGTAGCGGGTGTGGATCCCTAGCTTCGCCTGCTCATCGATAGTGTTGGCAAGCTTTTCCCGCGCCGTTCCGACGAAATACGCATCCAGCAGAGCCGGCCGGTTTTGATCGAGCGCCTTGTACAGGCTCTTCCAGGACAACAGGTAGTCGCGAACCACTGCCGTCGCAGTCTGCGCCTCGACTGGCCGCGATCCCTGCAACTGGGGAGGAGTAACGCTCACCGTCGGTTGGTCGGCCCAGCCTGCTGCTGTAACCATCGACAAAGCGCAACTGATCACGAGGAGGCGTTTGATCATCGTCCGCCGTCCCATCGGATCTCATTGCCGGCCACTACGCCACTTGCGACAGAGATCCTTGCACCCTTGTTTGCAGGCATATCGACGCTGGCAATTCCCTTCTTCAATGGCACATCCACCGTGGATTGCGTGTTGTTGAAGTTTTCCGTAAACGTAACGATCGTGCCATCGGTAATCGCATTTCCGCTGCAGTCGCGCACCGGCGCCGTCTCCACCGCCAGCCTCCCACCATTCGGATGAGCACTGATCGAAATCGAGCACGGATCTCCCGGAACTTCCTGGATCACGCGAGCGCTCGATGCGCCCCCCACTCGTGCCACGAACTTTGCCGTGGCTTCCTTTGGTGCCGAGTCCATCGCGGTCCACGCCAGCCCGTTCCTCGTCGTCACCGTCCGAGCCTGCACCGTGCCGGAAGGAACCGACAGTTCAAAAGAAGCCGGCAGGGGCTTGGTAATCAGGTTGTGATACGCATCGAAGACATAGACCGTCCCGCTGATTCCATTGCGCAGACCCACCGGAAGTCGGGACGGCTTCGCCAGGAAGCCCAGAGACTCAGGGCTGTCGACTGGAGTGACATCGAACTCACCCGTGTCGCTCGAAGATTCGCCTGTCAGAATCGCAAGATAGTGACCCGCGCTGGAGAGATCCCCAGCCGCAATGGAAGCCGCGCCTCCCAGCTGCACCGCCCGGCGCAGCGCCTGCCCCGGGCCAACTATGTATAGAACGGCTTTGCCATTCCCGCTGGTGGGAATCGAAAATGAGCTTCCTGCGGTGACACTGCGCGGCAGGGTCATGCTTCCACCTTGCGCCAGAGAGATCGACGATGCGGCAAACAGCGCCAGCAAGGCCGGCGAAGTCCTGAGTCGCGACTTCACAGAGCACTCCCGGTCGTGTAGGTCGACACGACCGAGCTCACCTTACTGATATTCTTCGCCAGATCCTCGGGCACCGGAACCCGAAAGTCGACAGGGGTCTGCGGGTGAAGTGCGCGATCAATATACGCCCCGGACACCCAGACCACCTGGCCATTCTTGTCGTAAAACGTCGAAAGGACGTGAGCTACGTTGACCGTCTGTCCACTTTGATTCGAAAGCTGGCCGGTCACCGACGCCCCCGGCGCCGGATTGTACTTCTGGCCCACAATTTCAATGACAGGATCTGCCGACGCGGAGACGAGTACTGACACAGGCTCCATCCGTATGCTGCCTACCTGCGACAGGTCAACGCCCGGAAAATGAATGATGAACGGAGTCACCTGTTTCGGCAGAAGCGTATGCGAGATCATGTCGAAGGTGCCCTCGCTATCAAGAAGAGATCCGTTCTTGGCCAGCAGCGTGGCTCGCACAGCAACAAATGCGGGCACGACATCCTCGTTCAGGAGCTCTCCCATCACGACCACGCCGTCCGCCCGATTGACCGGATGCATATCGACCAGCCGCACATGTGGAGCTTCCACGTCCTGCGCTCCCCATTCGTCTCCCGAGCCGCTGTAGATGACATCCCAGCGCAGATAGTTGACCGGAATGACCTGAGGCGGAACATGCTGCTCATGGACCAGAGGCCAGACAACGGCCCAGCGGTCTCCGCTCCGTACGACATGCAGATCGCGGGCGTCCTCGAAGGTCCCAACCACGGTGGACCAGCGCAGCTTCATCACCATCTCCGCATCGTTCGCAGACTGGTGCAGCGGCCTCACCTCAACCCCGTCGAGCGTTGCATAGGTGCGGAGGCTGAGAGCATATCCGTTAAGGTCGTGAACGAATTGATCTTCCGTGAACTCGGCTTTATTGGACAGGCTGGCGTACGCTTTGTTCAACGCGCGCAGGCGGATCTGGGTTCCGAGAGCCTCCACTGCTCCTTGCGGCGTCGAAGAAGACCCCAGCGGAGCCTCTTTTCCTCCACCAGCGAAGGCAATTGCGGACGGAATCGGCCAGATCGTACCGATCGCGACCAGAGCGATCGTTGCTACCAAAATGAGACCAGCCAGCAGGCGTCCCTTCATCACGAGATCATCCCCTCGGAAACAAGATTTTCGTGGGAGACGGAAGAGTCTTCGACATCGCTACCGCGATCCTCGGTATTAGGAAGCAGCACGACGAAGATCGCCAGGATACTAAAGCCAATGGGCAGCGTGCCCCAGAGAATGCCTTGCCACGCAGGAGGAACCTGCGCCGAGTTCATCGGAACGGCTGGAGGCACACCGTCCTTGCTCCAGATCGTGATCGTGCCGTCGCTGAGCCGGTCCACTTGACGCCATCCGCCAAAATAGAGCAGCGGGTCGTAGTAGGAGTCCCGGACAAGCACCCACTTCAAGCCATACCGGTCCGCGTGATGCAGGATTGCTCGAAGCGCGTCCAGACCGGCTTTTTCGTTATATTTCGAACTGGTAAGCGCGGCTCCGCCAAACTGCGTGAGCTCCGGAAGCATACGTGACGAGTTCGACTCGCCGTCCACGCTGTCCGCATCGGTCAGAATTGCCAAACGAGAGAGCTTGTTTCCGAATCCAAGAGTGACGTAGCGGTACTTGTCATGACCGTCTCGATTGAGCCACTCCGCGACCGGCTCCACGTTGAAGTTGGCCGCGTCAGGTGGGCGGAAGGTTGACCACGAGACCGCGAGAGCGCAGGTAGAGGCCGCCAGCACCGTTACCGTGATCACAGCCTTCATGCGAAGCCGATCAACAAACTCCGCGATCACGAAGCCCAGGATGGGCAGCGCGAGCAAGGTCGCCCAGTAGCTGAATCGTTCAAAGGTCAACACCTCAAAGGCGCGGCGCAGAAGAACATATCCAACCGGAGTCGTTCCGCCGAGGCCCACCAGAAACGCGAGCCAGAAACCAAGCATCAGCGGACGCAGCCGCGCAACGGTGCAGCCGCGATAGATCACGAACGGTAGAGCCAGAATCAGCGCTCCGTACGGAACGACGAAATAGTTCATCCCCCACTGCGGACTCAGAATATAGTTCGCACGGCTCGCGTGTGGAATTGGTGTCTGCGTAACAGGATAACGAATCAATCCAATCCAGTACGGGAGCAGAACGATGGCGATGGCAGCTCCCACCAGCAGAACCGTCGTGACGGTACGCATCACAACCGCACGCATCTCGGCCTTCTCGCCCTTATTTTGATCCAGCAGCGCAAGCGCAATAATCGGTAACGCGAAGAACGCCGACCCGAAGATCAACGTCGCATGGTGAGCCGCGGCCGCGGCTACCAGCAGCACACTCGACTTCAGAAACGAACGGCGATTCCCATACCGTATCCACTCATAAAAATATGGAAGCGCATTCAGATAGAGAGGCGCCGCAGCCGTCGTACTAAGCTGTCCCGCAGAGTAGACAAGGAAGCTCTCCGACCCGAGAAACACACTCGCCAAAGCAGCGTACGACGCGGCTCGCGGACTCACCCAAAGCAACGAAAAGCGGTAGACCCCAACCACCAGAAGCAGAATGGCGACAAACTGCACGGCCATATAGGCCATGTTCAAGCCGAGTATCCACGACAGAATCGCCACCCACTGCTGCGGCATCGGAGGATACGTAGTTTGAGAGAAGCCCGCGAACCACTTAGGGTTCCAGGGATCGAACCAGTGGTGAACGTAGTGCGAAGCAAAGAAGATGTGAAAATTTGTGTCGTACGACTTAAGTGGCAGCTGCATCAGCAGCAAAGGCAGATGGATCGCGACCGCCGCCAAGAGGATGATGCTCATCGGTATCGGTCTTGACAGTGCAGCCCTGGGTGCTGTGTTTTGCAAATTGCCCTCTTAATACCGCCGGAACATAAGAATAACAAAGGCCGGTTGCCTTCGCAGAATATCGCACATTGCGCCTGACGCGCGACAAGGAAAACTCCTGCATCTAAACGGTAAGAAGCGCGGGCCCAGTTTAAGAGAGGTACTACGTCTTAAGATGCGCGGCGCGAGCGGCCTCTTTTGCATAAAATGAGTTCAGTCCATTCCTAGTGTGCCGGTGACCATTGATTGTTCGCTTTAAGCGTCTCAAAAACTCGTGTGCGATTGTGCTTTGTCTGTCGGCTGGTGCTGGGATCTCTCAGACCTATCAGGTAAGTCCCGATTCTTCTGCAAAGCCCGGAGCCCAGACCAATCAGACGCAATCCGCCGGGCAACAGTTGGGCTTTGGATCCAACATTCAGAACGCCCGCCTCGCGCGGGCCGCCGAACTTGCCCTGCAGCGCGGCGACCACGCCCTCGCTCTGAGCTACGCCCAACGCGCGGCGCAGGCCGCACCCAACGACCCTCAGCTCTGGTTTCTGCTTGGATACACGGCACGGCTCGCCGGCAAATACGGTCAATCGGTGGACGCGTACCAGCGTGGAATGCGATTGAAGCCGGGGTCAATCGATGGCCTGTCTGGCCTTGCTCAAACCTACAGCATGTCTGGCCGCACCGGCGAAGCCGAGAAGTTACTGAAACAGGTCATCGCCGCCGATCCCAATCGTAGAAACGATCTGCTAGTTCTCGGCGACCTCTACATGCGAACAGGGGACTACACCAGCGCGGTCGACTGGCTGGATAAGGCCGAACGCATCGAGCCGGCCGCTCAGTCCGAGTTGCTCATGGCCATCGCCTACCAGCACCTCAAGCAGATGGACCTCGCCAGTCATTATCTTGAAATCGCCAAGAGCCGCGCACCGAACAACCCCGATGTCGCGCGATCTCTCGCTGGTTTTTATCGCGAGACCGGCGACTACACCAAGGCGATTGACGCGCTGGCCGGCATCCGCAACCCCAAGCCCGACGTGGTGGCCGAGCTTGCCTACACCTACGGACTGGGCGGCAGACTGGAGGATTCGGCGCGAACCTACCTGCAGGCCGCGAATGCCTTACCGCGCGACCTCGGCCTCCAGCTCTCGGCGGCGCAGGCGCAAGTCGCTGTCGGCTCCATCGATCGCGCGGACGTTTTCCTTCAACGCGCCGCCAGGCTCGATCCAAAATACTATCGCCTGCACGCCATTCGCGGCGAGATCGCGCAACTGCAGGACCGGGACAGCGACGCCGCAAAGGAATACAGCGCGGCCGTCGACAACCTACCGGCGACTCCAAGCGAAGGCCCCTTGTACGGCATTCAACTGCATATGAACCTGCAGGCGCTCTATCGAAATCTGGATGAGCCAGACCTGGCCCAGCATCAGTTGCAGATCGCGCAGACGCAGATCGGCGCTCTCGACCAGCAGGGGCCAAACCGGCCTGCGTTTCTACGCCTCAGAGCCCTGATCAAAATGAACGCCGGCCATCTCGAAAGCGCCCTGACCGATATGACCGAGGCGCTTTCGATCACGCCGAACGATCCCAATAGTCTTCAGCTCGACGGCGATCTGCTGATGAAGATGGGCCGCACCTCCGATGCTATTGCCGTATACAACAAGGTTCTCGCGATCGATCCCAACAATCGCTTCGCCATCACCTCGCTCGGATACGCCTCGCGGGCGGCGGGAGACGACCAGAAAGCCGAAAAGTATTTCACCCTCCTGGCGCAAAAATATCCTAACTCCTACATTCCTTTCCTTGCGTTGGGAGATTTGTACACAGCGCGGCGCGAGTTCAAGAAGGCACAGGACTCTTACGCTCGCGGCTATGCCGTCGCTCCGCGGATTGCGTTGCTTGTAGCCGGGGGCATGGACGCCGCCATCGAATCGCACAACCTTCCGCTCGCTGGCGTGTGGCTGCATCGGTCGACAGAAAAGATGGCGTCGGTTCCGCAGATTATGCGGGAAAAAGAGCGCTACTTCAGTTTCATGGGCGACTCCCGGCAATCCGCTTCCATCGGCCGCGAAGCAATCAAAGTGCTCCCCAATGATCGCGAGGTCGTCATCTACTACGGATACGATCTGCTGCACCTGGAGCAGTGGGGAGAGCTGGAGGCGCTGACCACAAAGTACAAGGGCCTGTTTCCAAAAGAGGCAGACCTCCCGCTCCTCGCCGGTTATGTCGCAAAGCACAACGGCCAGCTCGAGCAGGCAGTGCAGGACTTTAGCGAGGCTCTCCGGCGCGACCCGAACATCGTCACCGCCTACACCAACCGAGGGTACGTCTATAACGATTTGAATCAGCCTGCGCTCGCTGCGGCTGACTTCGAGCAGTCTCTCAAGCGCGATCCGAAGAACGCCGAAGCTCACATGGGGCTCGCGTTCGCTGAACTGAACCAGGGACACCTGCAGGCCGCCGTTCGCCAGACACAACTGGCGGAGGCGGTAGCGGGCGACTCCGAGCTGGTCCATACCATTCGTGCGACCGCCTACGGCCGCGAAGGTCTGCTGACGAAGTCGGAGGCGGAGTACCGCGCCGCGCTCAAGTTCGATCCCAACGATGGAGCGCTCTATCTCGGCCTGGGAAACATCTTCTTCGCGCAGCGCCGCTACCATGACGCTCTGCTCCAGTTGCAAACCGCACAGAAGTTGCTGCCGGAGGATGCCTCGGTCTACGCACTGATGGCGCGAACCAATGCGTATCTCAAGGACCGCGAGCAGACCTTGCATGACATCCAGCTCGCGGAGGAGTATGCCGCGCGCCCACCAGCCACCTCCAAGGTAACGCCCTCGCAGCAAAGCCTCGTCAGCGATACCTACGTAGCGACGGGTCAGGCCTTGAGCACGCTTGGCGATCAGGACGCCGCGATGGAAAAATTCAGCAAGGCGCTCATCGCTCCGTACAGCAATCGTGTCGGCGTCCGCCTGGCCATCGCCCAGTTGATGGTGCAGCGCGGGCAAAACGACGATGCGCAACGGCAGATTGCGCTCGCCCAGATGGAAGCCGGCGCAGGCGATGCAAAACCGGCGACCGGAGAACAACTCATTGCGGCCGCAGGCATCCTCCAGCAGATGCATGAGTATGAGTTGTCGGAGTCCTACCTGCAACGTGCGAAGTCCGCAGGCGCACCGAACAACGCCGTACGCGTCTCGCTGGCGAACAGCTATCTCGCGCTGGGAGAGACACGGCGCGCCGCCGCGGAACTCGCCGCCGTCAAGCAGACCGACGACAGCGAAGCCGACTACCAATATCTACTTGCCCAGGCCGCCGTCGACCAGCAGGAGCACCACAGCACCGAGGCTCTCTCTTCCTTTTCACAGGCGTCCAGCGATGCCGGCGAAGACCAGACCGCCGAGCAGGGACTGCTCCAGGCCGGAGGCAGTGAAGGACTCAGAGTCAATCCAAGGTTGAGTGTTCTATCTGGCGTTATCGTTTCGCCCATCTTTGAAGACAGCACGATCTACGTTCTCGACTCCAAGCTGGCAAGCTCGCCGCCCGCGCTGCCTACCGACTTTGCCAATCTCCCGCCGCCTCGATCCTCTATTCAGACCGATTGGATCAGCGCCTTCCATCTGCACTTCAACCACCTGCCTACCAACAGCGGCTACTTCGAGCTGCGCAACGCTCGCGGTACCATCTCTGTTCCGCAAGCGCCCCCGGGGGCGCGCATCGTGCAGCGCAACACGACCGACTACGCGCTGAACTTCGCTCTCGATCCGACGGTTCACTTCGGAAACAACGCAGTTACCTTCAACACCGGCATTCAGGGAACATTTCGCCGCGACTCCCTCTCCCCAATCGAACTGAATCAGAACCTCTTCCGTGCCTTCACCTACTTCAGCACCACGTCCTTCATGGATGCGGTCTCGGCGGACGGATTCTTCAGCGCCGAATTCGGCTCGTTCACCCAACTCCCGCTCAGCGCAAGAAATCTGATCGGCGCAATCAATTTTCGCGTCGGTGCGCCCTGGGGAAAAACGGCTCTCATCACCGGATGGGGGATCAACGATCAACGATTTACTTCCCGGCAGCCCCAGCAGATCGGCAACAGCGAAGACTATTTCACCTCGTCCTATATCGGCCTTTCCCGGCGGTTTTCGACGCACCTGAGCGCTGAGGCAATCGTCGAAGATATACGCGCGTATCGCATCGCTCCTCCGTTTCAGGTGAACGGCGCCGTTCCCAATGCTCCAGAGCTTTCCGCAATCTCCCAGGGGCTGCGCCCAGCGGGCACGATTGACTTCTCGCCATCCGCCCGATGGGACATTCAGGCATCAACATCCTACGAGAGCACACGAGGCTTTCACGTCTACGACATGACCCAGAACGGTATCTCCGTGTCCTACACACGGCCGTTCGATCGCACGTTCAACGACAAGACTGGCAGGATCCACCTGCAATATCCAATCCGGTTCTCGGGGGGCATACAGGAAGAGACGTTCCCCAACTTCTCGTCGGGGAAGAGCACCCAATTCCGCCCGTATGTCAGCATCACGATCTTCTAAGCCAAGCGTGGCCTATGCTGCTGCAAGCCTTAGCGGCTTGATCCCAGCAGAACCTGCATACGCTCGAAGGTCGAAAATGCACCGTGGACGCTGCGGTAGCCTGAAGTTCCCACACGGATCGACACATCAAAAGCGACGCGCGGTCATCGAGAATCCATAGACTTAGGTGACCAAAGTTTGCACTGCCACGGCAACATCTTAATTTCCACGTCTGGCGATACAACTAAAGTATCTATTTACGACCTCAATGCTATGAGTGCGTCATCTAAAATGAAGCCATGATTAAAATCTGCCTGGTCGCCGCGTTCCCCCCGAGCATACGACCACTGAACGAATACTCCTTCCACATCGCGCGCGAAATCCAGCGCCATAAGGACGTGGAACTGACGATTCTGGCGGACGAACTCGAAGACTATACATTCGCCACCGATGCGGACGGCATCCCCGTCGATCACAAGATCGCTTCAAAGTTGCCCGGTGTGAATGTAATTCGGTGCTGGAAGTTCGGCAGTCTCGCCACTCCCGTGAGGCTGCTCTCGACCATTCGTAAATTGAATCCCGATGTGGTGTGGTTCAACCTGGTCTTCTCCAGTTTCGGCGCCGCCGACAGTCCGTTGGCTGCATTTGCCGGACTCTCTATCCCCGCGCTGACCCGCGCCGCGGGCTTTTACACTCACATCACGCTGCACCACATCGTCGAACACGTCGATCTCGCCAGCGCCGGAGTTCGGCGGGGCGAAAAGATGTACCGCACCGCCACCGACATGGCCACGCGCACCCTGCTCAAAGCACATTCGGTCTCGGTCCTGCTCTCGGACTACCGCCGCACATTGAGAAAAAAGTACTCAGCGGAGAACATCCTCGTTGGAACGCATGGAACCTTCGCCGAGATTCCCAGGGCGCCGGATCTGTCCAAGCGGGGCAATCCTCACCTGCGCATCCTCGCCTTTGGAAACTGGGGAACCTACAAGCGGCTTGAGAGGTTGATGGAAGCCTTCCCGGCAGTTCTGGAGAAGATCCCCAATGCACGACTGATCGTCGCCGGAGGAAACCACCCTGCCGCGGCGGGATATTGGGAGTCGATTCGGGAGTCCCAGCCACCCGGCCTCCCCATCGAATTCCTTGGGTATATCCCGCAGAAAGATGTTCCGAAGCTCTTTCGCACCAGCTCGCTTCTGGTCATGCCCTACGATTCATCGACAGGCTCAAGCGGCCCGGCGCATCAGGCCTGCGAGTACGGTGTGCCGATCGTCTGCGCCGACATCCCCGACTTCCGCTGTATGGCCACCGATGACGACATGGCGATCGTGTTTTATAACCTTCGCGACCCCGCGGATCTCGCGGAGAAGCTCATCTCTGTCCTCCAGTCTCCGGAACTCCAGCGCCAGATGTCGGAGCACAACTACGAGGCCGGCGTGCAGATGACCATGGCGACCGTTGTGCGAAACTATCTCCGCTGGTTCGAACTCCACAAAGCCAAGCGCGCGATCGCAGGCAAGGGGACGTTCACTCGTCTGCGCCGCCGCTGGTTAGGACCATCCAGTCTCGACAAGCCGGAGAACGGATGGAAGGCCAACGGGAAATTCTTACCTAAGAGTGCTGCCACCGTTGCGACCAACCATATCCCAAAGTCCACGCTGCGAAGCTCACAGGCCGGATTGGAGCACACAGAGCGGGACTGGTACGCCGCAGACCCGGATCTCGAGCAGGCGGAATAGCATCTCCTGTGAGCTAATTGGATAAAGGGCAAAGCGTTGCCTGCAAAAAGAAAGAGAAAGCATATTCTCATCCATTCCGTCCCCCTGGGATGGGACGTACCTCTGCCACCCCACTCCATCCCAACACTTCATTCGATTAACTTTCGCCCTGGTCAGAATCCGCATCCAACCTGTCACCCACAATAAGCGTTGGAGGATAAGTTGCCCTTTTTGCGTACTGCCCGTCCGGCTTCCCGGCCTAACACCGCCGCGCTTCTTCTCTCCTGTTTGCCGGGACTTTTGTGGCTCGCTGGCTGTGGAGCGGACTCGGTCACGATCGGCGTACCCTCGCCGGTAACGATCACCGTTACCGCGAATCCCGCCTCTATCGCTGCGGGTGGTTCCTCCATCCTGAGCGTTACCGCCTCGAAGGCGGCGCAGGTCACCCTTACGGGAACGGATGGCAGCAGCTACGCCATGGCGCCCGCGGGCGGCTCACAGCCCGTAACTCCCAAGGCAACAACGACCTACACCGCCACTGCAACTGGCACCAACGGCGGCACGACAACAGCCACGGCGACCGTGACGGTTACGGCTGGCCCGGCAACAACCGTCAGCTTGAGCGCCAATCCCATCGCAATCGGTCCGGGCGGTTCCTCTGTCCTTACTGTCGCTGCGACCAACGCCACGCAAGTCGTGGTGACGGGAAGCGATAACACCAGCTATACGCTGCAGCCAGGCGGCGGAACCCAGACAGTAATCCCGGTCGCAACGACGACGTATACGGCAGTCGCGACCGGCGCCAACGGCAACGTGTCGGCCACCGCGACGGTCACCGTTACGCCCTCTCCGGTCGCGACGGTCTCCATCAGTGCGAGTCCAACCTCCATAGCCCCTGGCAGCTCTTCCACCCTCGCCGTCACCGCCGCGAATGCTACGCAAGTGGCCGTTACCGGGACAGATGGCAGCAGCTACACGCTCCAGCCGGCCGGCGGGAGCCAGATCGTAACCCCAACCGTGACCACCACGTATACAGCGGTTGCGACTGCGGCGGACGGAAGCAAGGTCTCATCCACGACGACCGTGACGGTTGTCACTGCCGCCGGTCCTACGGTCACGATCAGCGCCACTCCGGCCTCTGTCTCCGCGGGTGCTTCCACTGTCCTGACTGTCACCGCGGCCAACGCCATCCAGGTGACCGTAACTGGAAGCGATGGCACGAAGCTGGCCTTGTCCTCAACCGGTGGAACGCAGACGGTTACTCCCGCCGCGACGACGACCTATACCGCGACCGCTACCGGATTAGGGGCCACCACAGCCTCCGCTGCGGCGACCGTGACGGTCATTCCAGCTGCGACAGTCAGCATCACCGCTAACCCGACCTCTGTTCCAGCGGGCGGGACCTCCACCCTGACCGTCACGGCGAGAAACGCCACGCAGGTGACAATCGCAGGAAGCGATGGGGAGAGCTACACCCTGTCCCCGGCCGGTGGAAATCAAGTCGTCACCCCCACCGCTCCCACGACCACCTACACGGCTACCGCGACCAGCACCTCAGGCGCCAAGGTGATGGCCACCGCTACAGTGTCCGTAGGTCCCGCGCCAGGCGCCGCCATCACAGCGACCCCTGCCACCATCTCCGTGGGGGGTTCTTCGACCCTCACGATTACCGCTACCAATGCCACCGCTGTGTCGGTCACTGGAACGGACGGCAGTAAATATACAGTCTCCGCAACCGGAGGCTCCCTCACCGTCTCTCCGTCCACGACGACAACCTACACCGTTCTGGCCACAAATGCCTCCGGTGGCAAGTCCTCGTCCACAGCCATCGTTACGGTCGATCCCGCAGCCTCCGTCGCCATCAGTGCGAGCCCAGCCTCTATCTCTCCGGGCGGTTCGTCCGTCCTCACGGTAACGGCCAACAACGCGACTCAAGTGACCGTCACCGGAAGCGACGGCAAGTCCTTGGGCCCCCTGCAGCCAACCGGCGGCACCCTGACCGTCACTCCCTCCGCGACCACCGTCTATACCGCGACTGCGACCGGAGCGGGCGGCAGCCAGGTCTCCTCCACCACAACCGTCACAGTCGCTCCCGCGGCTACCGTAACGATCACTGCAAACCCGACGTCCATTGTCCCGCGCGCTTCTTCCGTCCTCACCGTCTCAGCCACCAACGCGACTCAGATCACTGTCACTGGAAGCGACGGCACCAGCTACACCACCCTGCCCGCCAGCGGCGGAACTCTGACCGTCACCCCGGCCGCCACGACCGCCTACACCGCGACAGCGACCGGAGCCGGCGCGCCCGCGACTGCAAAGGCCACCATCACCGTCATCTCGTCCGGCAGCCTCCAGTCCATCACCCACGTCGTCTTCATGCTGCAGGAGAACCATACCTTCGACAACTATTTCGGCATGTTAAATCCCTACCGCGTCGCGAACGGCATGAGCGTCGGCGACGATGGAGTGACGTACAGCGTCGATGGTATCGACGACAAGCTGACCACCATAAGCAACCAGAGCGATCCGCCGGAAAGCGTCTCGTACTCGCCCTTCAAGTTCACCAGCAGTTGCGTCGACGATATGACCTCCGGCTGGCTGGAGAGCTATGGCGACGTCAATCGTTACGATTTCAGCACCACGCGCAAAATCCTGACGGATGGCTTTGTCCACACGGCTGAGGGATATGCCAATAGTTGTCAGGCGGCAGGCGGCAACGGATGTGCCGGTACGTTTAGTGACTTCACCGGCGAACGTGCCATGGGCTACTACGACCAGGATTTCCTGAACTACTACTACTACATGGCGTCTCAGTTCGCTCTTTCGGACCGGTGGTTCTCGCCTATGTCCAGCAAGAGCATCCCCAACCGTATCGCGACGTTCACCGGAGGCACGACGCAGGGCCTTGTTCTCGACCCCGGCAACGACGACAAGCTCCCTCAGCTTCCCATTCCGACCATCTTCAGTGAATTGCAGAAGGCCGGCGTCTCCTGGAAGATCTACTACATTGTCAGCCAGGGAGGCTGTGCGCAGGCAGATGAGTGCGGAGGGGGCGGAAAATCGTACCCGGCAACGATCTTCAACTACCTGTCCGACTCGGGTCCCTATCTCTACCAGAAGACAGCCACCGCTCCCACCTGCACTGGTACCACGCAGGACTCCAGCCTGCCCCCCGTCAGCGATTCGTCAAACTCCTTCTGCATCGACATCAATCACATCGCTCCACTGGAGACGTACTATACCGACCTGACAAACGAAACGCTTCCCAGCTTCTCCTTCATCGAAGCCGGGTACGGGAGCACCGACGAACATCCCGGGTCAGGCCAATCGATGCTGGCCGGCCAACAGCAGACTGCAACCATCATCAACGCCCTCATGGCAAGCAACGAGTGGTTGCAATCCGTCTTCTTCCTCTCCTATGACGAGGGCGGCGGGCCGTACGATCACGTTCCCCCCGTGGCCACTCACTCCAACGATTACACCTCGCCGTCTGTTGTCGCCAACTATCCAACTGATATCGGCTCGATCGCCGTCAACGCCGATGGCTACAACCCCTGCGTGCCGCCGACGCCCGGAACCGCCACGCAGCACTGCGATTTGCCTGCCACAGGAAATCCCGGGGACACTGCAAACGATGCGGTATCCGTATCTGGATTCAAGGCTCAGCTTGGCTTCCGAGTGCCGAACATGGTCATCTCGCCCTTCACAAAGAAGCACTACGTATCCCACACCCCGATGGACCATACTGCGATCATCAAGTTCGTCGAGAACCGCTTCATTGGGCCTTCCGCCCACCTGACCGCCCGCGATGCTGCGCAGCCGGACCTTCACGACTTCTTCGACTACACCACCACACCCTGGGCGACCCCACCAACCCCGCCAACCCCCAACCCAAATCTCGGCCCCACGTGCACGCCCACCACCTTCGGCGGCCCCTAGAGCGACGCTGCAGTTGGTGTAATGTCGCCTTTGCTTCTTTGTTTGTCATTCCCGAAGGGAATCTGCTTTTGCAGTCTCTACACCATCAGGCAGATTGCTATAGCGAGACGAGAGGTACGTTCCTCGTCACGCGCAAGCCGGTTCATTTCCGGGGTCGCCTATAGAGTGGCTTCCGCGATAGCCGCCCGTAGCGGCAGACTGCCAAACTAACCGGATGACCCAGGTCTCAGTCTAAGAGACCTGGGTCTCGATCAGGCCAAAGCTTGTATACCAGAACCAAAGTGCCGTGCGTCTCCGGATATGAGTTCCCGGCCGGGCAAGGCACGGGCTCTACTCGATCGCCATCTCACTGGCCACATACCGGGTTCCATCAAAGTGCGTCGTGACCTTCACGTCCTGCCCCTGGTGAATCTCGCGGCTCACCGGAAACCGCGCCGGTTCGAAGACGATCGGATATCTCTGATTGTCACGCGGATCGACGACCACCAGCCGGCCCGCCTGCGCGTCGAGAGAAGCCACCTTTCCGCTGAACACAAACGTCGAACCAGGCGTAGCCACGACATCGATATGGGTAACCGTCCCAAATCCGCCGGTGCCGCCCGTAAATTTCACGTCGATCACTGATCCGGCAACCAGATCGGAGGCGCCACCCTGACGGCCCGAGGCCGCGTCCTGTCCGACGTGCACCACCGGAGTATTAGAATTCATTCGCAGCGTCACAGGTTCCGGAGACGAAGCGACGTTGATCTTGAGTGCTCCCGTCTTCGGGTTGTAACTCAGCACCCGCGCCCGGCTCTCGCCTTCGGGAAGTTGCGACAGCATATGAATCCGCAGCGCGTAGATCCTTGTCCCGTCCAACGTCGTCTCAATCGAGGCGTGATCCTCCGCATGCAGATCGAGCAGCGAAATCTTCTCGCCATTGCGGTACACCTGCGTACGCTCGTCGTACAGAATCTTCATAGCGTGGCCGCCGAAGACCTTCAACGTAAACTGATCGCGCACCGGATCGACATCGCGAATCTCGCCGCCGATGACGGTGCTCTTGCCCGTCGGCGCCGGTGGCAGCGCGGAGTTCGCCGCGGGCTCCTTGGCCGACGGAAGGCCCTGTTTATCAAGAGTCTGGGCCGCGGAAGACCGTGCCAACGCTGCGGCGCTCAACACGACGGAGGCAGACAGCAGAATCGATGCTGTATGATGAAAAGACGATGCTTTTTTCCGTTTTCTGTCCACCCGTGGCAGAATCCGGACAACAGGCAACCGGTAGGCGCGTACGGCACTCCATATTGAAATGCTTGCTGCAATTGACTTCGAATGACTGCTTCGGAAAGGTGATTCGACCATTCATGTATGTTATACGGCTTCTAGCGGCCGCGGCATTCGGGCTTGCTGTCTGTCCCACCTATCCGGCCATCCTGGCGCAGAACCTGCGGATCACCATTCCGCTGCACAGCGAACTCACGCCTGTTCAGCGCCTGAACCGTGAAGGCGTCGACGCCGTCGTCAAGCAGCACTACGAAAAGGCGGAGCGCCTCTTCTATAAAGCTTACCTCTACGATCCGGTCGACCCATTCACACTCAACAATCTCGGATATGTATCGGAGTTGCAGGGCCAGGTGGATCGCGCGGAGCAGTTTTATAAGCTCGCGACCGAGCAGGGCAGCCTGGCCATCATCGACCGCAGCAATGCGCGGCAGTTGAAAGGCAAACCGATGATGGATGCGCTCGGCACCTTGAAGAATCTGCCCATGCGCGTCAATCGTATCGACGTTCTGGGCATGGCGCTTCTCTCCGAGGGACACCCTTTCGAGGCGGAGGCCGTCTTCCAGGAGGCCCTCGCGCTGGATCCACACAACGCCTTCACCCTGAATGATCTCGGAGTCGCCGAAGAGGCCGTGGGGAACCTCGACGATGCCCTGAAGGACTACGACGCGGCGGCCGCTTCTCACGCCATGGACCCGATTGTCGTCACTTTGAAACACGAGTGGAGGGGGAAGCCTGTCAGCGAGATGGCCGCCAACAGCGCGCAGGACCTGCGCAAACGAATGCAGACCATGACGCCAAACCAGATCCGCGCGGCGATGCTGGCCGTGCGCGGAGTTCATTCGATCAATCAGAATGACTGGCCCTCAGCCAGGAAGGATTTTCTGGAGGCTTATTCGCTCGAGCCGCAAGGCGCCTTCGCGTTGAACAACCGGGGCTATGTGGCGGAACGGGACGGCGACCTGGAAACAGCAATGGCCTATTATGCCAGGGCACTGAAAGCTGGCGGCGCCGACTCGCCCGTCGGTTCAGCGACTCAATCGTCCGCTCAGGGGCAGCACCTCGCAGCCGTAGCCGACCTAAGCCACCACAATGTCGATATCGCGCTTGCGGCGGAGAGTGAAAAGCACCGCGGACAAAAGACGCCGTTCGAGCTGAAGCGCAGAAACGGCACCACCACGAAGCCGGACACACCGTCCGTGAAGCCTCCACCTCCTACAGCGTCACCAGACACATCGACCCAGCAACAGCTCCAGTAGCACTGAGGAATTGTTCAACTATGCCTAAACCCTCCATCCCGGGCGCCTCGAACGAGGCCATGACCCTGCTTTCTACCCTGCTGCTGTCTCCAGAGGCTGGCGACCCGCTCTCGCCGGTTGCGACCACTCTCCGGACCATGAGCAAGGAGCAGTTCGACGCTCTCGTCGCGCTGGCGCACTCCAACCACGTCGTCGTGCGGGGGTTGGAGACGGTTCGCGAGATCATGCTGGCCGCGAACGATCCCGTGCGAGCCGAATGGGCTGCTTCTGCCATCGCCACCGAACGCGCCCGCATCGCCGCCGCACTCGAGTCGCTGCGTCCGATCAGCGACGCCTTCGACCAGGAGGGCCTCGACCTCACCGTAATGAAGACGCTCGACCACTGGCCCGACTTCGGCAGCGACATCGACCTCTATACCAACGCCAGCCCGCAGGCCGTCTCGGCCCTCATGCAGAAGCGGTTCAATGCGACGATCGCCTATCGAAGCTGGGGTGACCGCCTCGCCTGTAAATGGAACTTCGACATCCCCGGGCTGCCGGACCCCGTGGAAGTGCATATCGGCAGGTTGGGCCAGACCGGAGAGCAGATGGTGCTTGCATCCCGGCTGCCCGGGCGCTCCCGCCCGGTTGAGCTCGACGGTCAAACCTACCGCGTGCCCTCCGCGTCGGATCGCATCATGATCTCCACGCTGCAGCGTATGTATCGCCACTTCTACTTTCGCCTCTGCGATATCGTCGATTCATCCACGCTGATCGCCAGCGGAGCGCTCGACTTCGTCGAGTTGCGGTCATCGGCGAAGGCCTGCGGCATATGGGAGGGAGTGGCGACGTACCTTGTCATCGTCTCCGATTACGTCCTCCGTTATCGAGGAACAGACCTCGGTCTCCCCGCATTCGTAAAAGAGTCGGCGCGTTTCGACGGCAAGATCGTCTACTTCGGCGGAAGTTTTATTCGGGTTCCGATCATGCCGCAATCCGTAGGTCTCTATCGCTCGCAGTTCGCCGGCCTGCTGCGCAGGCGCGAGCTGCAAAGCACCGCAAGGCTCGGGCTGTTGCCGTGGCTCGCAACGGCGGCCGCCATTGGGTACAAGATCACCGGCAGCGATAAGGGCATCTGGTAGGAGCCACAATCCGACTCGACAGGCGCTCCTGTCAGGGGTGGTGAGCGCGCGTCGGGCCAGGATGGACCAGGGGGGTCTCAGCCCAGACCTGCGGACTGCCCCAGACCCGGGTTGCGGTCAAATCCACGCGAAAGGGGCCTGAGGCACGATTCGACGGAAGCGCCTCGGCCAGGCCGTCGCTGAACGGCGGAATAGCGGCTACAAACGCCTCGAGACGGCTGATAGATGCCATTCCGCTCAGGTGCAGGCTGTATCCACTGCCATCGAAGCGGCCTTCAAGGATCGCGGGATCCTTGCCGCCGAGCGCGAGTTGCGTCGGAGCGAGAACGAATCCGTTCCACGCCGGCGAGGAAACCTGAGCTAAGCCGCTGCGACCGCTGTGGACCGCTGGCCCATTCGGTTGCGAGGCAGAGTACAGATTGACGTCGCCTGTCACCAGGGAGCTGCCGCCAGCGCTGGGGTTGATCAGGCGGCTGCCAGTGATCAGCAGACGCCCCTCCCAGTGGGGCTGCGTCGCACGCTCGGACCCCGCACACGCTGCATCACCAGGGCTGCAAACAGTCAAGTCGGTGCGGGAAACCGGCGAAGCCACGCTGGCGCCGCTCGTAACCGCGTTATACGACAACTCACCCGTAACCGTACCTTCAGCCGAAATGTCGGCTGGAACGCGCGAACTCGCGACACGAAGCCACTCCAGGAGCGTAGCTGCCGGCAGGCCCGGCGTTCCGGCCGTAACGCTGACGGCAGCCGGCCTCCGGATATCGGGCAGAGACCCGCTCACGTCCAGCAGCGGAGCATTCGAGGAGCCAGCCGGAGGCCAGCTGCAGTGAATCTCCTCAAAGGAATAAAACGCGCTCGTGGCGACGCCAATGCATTGGATGTCCACGTCAAGAGGCTGGTCGGGGACGAACTCAGCCCGGCGGGCGTCGGACAGATGCAAAGTCGCCTGGATACCGCTATGACCCACCGTGCCCTGCAAATTCGCGGTCAGTGCGAGGTTGCCACGAAGCCCCGCATCGCGCCCCAGCACTATTAAGCTGGCTGCCCCGAGAGGGGCATCACTCCATTCGCCGCGGAGATTGACCGGCACCTCTTCCAGAGACGAAGCACGCCCCAGCGTGCCTTCCACCTTCAGACTGCCGGTGTCGGAGACATCGGTGTCCGTCCGCGCGGGATGACCCGAAAGACGCAGGTGCCACTGTTGCGGCTCGGGTAACCAGAGAGCAAAATCGGCATCGGTCAGCGAGATAGGAGTCTTCACGTTGTCGAGCTTGAAGTTCAGGCGGGCACCCGTGGCTTCGATGTACGGAAAGTGAGGCGCCAGGCCGGTACCTCGCTGATCGGTCGGCGCCGCGGCAATATGAGAGGCGTGCAGCAGGATGCTGTCGAGGTTCCACTTGCCCGTGGATGTTCGAACAAGGTTGACGCTCGGCTCCGTAAAACTGATCGTTGAGAACTCGACGCGGCGAGTCCACAGCGAACTGATCCGCAGGGTCGCGCGGACAGAGTTCGCGCGAATGACCGGCTCCGCTCCGAACGCAGGGTCTTCGTCGACAACGAAGTTGTCGAGGGTGAAGCCGGGCAGCGGAAGAAGATTGAGGCTGACCCGATCGAGGTGAACAGGACGTCCAAGGCTGGCCGAGATGCTCGCGGCGATACGGCGCTGATAGCGATTGACGCTGATCAGCGGAGGCAGAGCTGCCAGCAGAATCAGCGTTGCCACCGCGCCCGCGAGAAAAAAAAGGTGCCGTCGACTGCGGCGCGCCACTGAGGCTTCGCTCTGATCGTGGATGGGGTCGGCTTGCTGCATCGGTGGCGCTGCGTTGTCTTCTGCTGAATCGTTCGACACTCCTTAAGGTATACCGGCAGGTCGTTGTGCTGCAGGCTCGCCCCCGGGAGGTCATTCCGCTGTAGCACGAAAGGGGTACAGAACGATCGCATCGCTTACGGTATCTTTCGGACATTGACCACTTACGAGTCTTTGGGCCTCTAGTTGCAAGCAGCATCCTCCCCATTGCCCGCCTCCCCCTGTTGCGAGCACTTCGGGCCCACCTGACATAACGTCGCGCTTCTGTCCTGGAGTCTCTCAATGACGACCGTTTCCGAGTTCCTGAATCCCCTCGTCACTCGTCTGCTTGTCCAGTTTCGCGATCGTCGCAAGGTAGAGAGTACCCACGCATCAGAACGCGATAGCGCGGATGCGGCGAACGGAATCGTTCCCTTTCTCTGCCCATCCGCATCGAGCTCCGGCTTCACCGCTGGCATCATTCGACCCTCCACTCGCTCTTACAAGCTCCGTTCCATAGCGGCTCAAGCTCTCATCGCCCCGCTCGCTCTTCTGTTGGCAACCGGATGCGGCGGCGGCTGGAGCATAGGCGGTCTGCCACCGGTGATCACCGGTCAACCTGCCAGCCAGACAGTGAATGTAGGACAGACAGCGACCTTCACCGTAACAGCCACAGGCACCGGGCCCCTCACCTATCAGTGGTTCGACAACGGAACTGCGATCAACGGCGCCACCTCGAGTTCCTACACCACGCCGGCAGCGGCGAGCACCGATAACGGCAGCGTATTCACCGTAACCGTGACCAACTCCGTGGGGACCGTCACCAGCTCCCCGGCCACGTTGACCGTAGCCGCAAGCTCAACCACGGTTCCCCCTCCTGCGCTCAGCGTCACTGCGCCGGCGAACCAGACCGTGCAGGCCGGACAGACCGCCACCTTCAGCGTCACCGCCAGCGGCACAGCGCCCTTTACCTATCAGTGGTACAAGGGCGGCGTCGCCATCCCAGGCGCGACCACCAGCACCTACACCACGCCCGTTACGACAACCGCTGACAACGGTTCTGTCTTCACCGTCAGCGCAGCAGATGCCTCCGGATCGTCGGTCACCAGCGGACCAGCCACTCTCACCGTCACCTCTCTCCCAGCGTCGACGCCTCCCTCGATTACAAATCAACCGGTCAGCCAGACCGTGACCGCGGGGCAGACAGCGACCTTCACCGTCACCGCGGCCGGCGCCGGTACGCTCACCTACCAGTGGTACAAGAACGGTGCCGCAATTCCGGGAGCCGCCTCCAGCACCTACACCACTCCAGTCACAGCGAGCGGCGACAATGGTTCTGTCTTTACCGTGGTCGTGACCAATGCCGCTGGAACCGTAACCAGCACACCCGCGACGCTGACCGTGATCACGGCTCCTGCCATCGTGACATCACCAGCGAATCAGACCGTCAATGCAGGTCAGACGGCGGTCTTCTCTGTAACCGCGACAGGCACCGCCCCCATCGCCTATCAGTGGTTCAAGAATGGAACCGCCATCCCGGGCGCGATCTCCAGCACCTACTCCACTCCGGCAACCGTAGCCAGTGATAGCGGGTCGCTCTTCACCGTCACCGCGACGAACGCGGGCGGCACAGCCACCAGTTCGCCTGCCACGCTGACCGTGCTCACAGCTCCGCAGATTACAAGCCAACCCGCGAACCAGACCGTCAATGCCGGTCAGACAGCCACCTTCAGCGTAACCGCAACGGGCTCGGCGCCTATGGGCTACCAGTGGTTCAAGGGAGGAACGGCCATCGGCGGAGCAAACTCAAGCACCTACACCACGCCGGTAACCGTCGCCGCCGACACCGGTTCCGTCTTTACCGTCACCATCACCAACGCAGCCGGTACAGCGACGAGCACGCCCGCAACGCTGACCGTCGACACGCCTCCGGTCATCACCGTCCCGCCCGCGAGCCAGACCGTCAACGTGGGCCAGACTGCGTCCTTCAGTGTCACCGCCACCGGATCCGGGCCGCTTTCCTACCAATGGTCCAAGGGCGGAGTGGCCATCGGCGGAGCGAACTCCAGCACCTACACCACCCCCGCAACCGTCGCGACCGACAGCGGCTCCCTCTTCACCGTAACCGTGACCAACGCCGGCGGTACAGCCACGAGCGTCCCGGCGACGCTAACCGTCAATTCGCCTCCCGTCATCACCACTCCGCCAGCCAGCCAGACCGTCACAGCTGGGCTGACAGCCACCTTCAGCGTCACTGCCACGGGCACGGCCCCGCTGGGCTATCAATGGTTCAAGGGCGGATCGGCAATCGGCGGAGCGAACGCCAGCACCTACACCACCCCGGCCACCGCGCTCACCGATAGCGGCTCCGTCTTCACCGTAACCGTGACCAACGCTGCTGGATCCGCGACCGGCGGTCCCGCAATCTTGACCGTGACAACAGCTCCGGTCATCAACTCGCCGCCTGCGGACGAGACCGTAACCGCCGGCCAGACAGCAACCTTTTCCGTAGTCGCCACCGGCAGCGGAACCCTCACCTACCAATGGTACAAAGGCGGAGCGCCGATTGCCGGAGCCACCGCCAGCTCCTACACCACTCCCGCCACAGTAATTGGCGACAGCGGTTCGCTCTTCACCGTGAAAGTAACCAACGCGACAGGCTCAGCCACCGGCGGCCCCGCGACCTTGACCGTCAATACAGCTCCCACCATTACAACTCCGCCAGCCAGCCAGACCGTGAATACGGGACAGACCGCCACCTTCACCGTAGTCGCCGCCGGTACCGGTCCCCTCACCTATCAGTGGTCGAAAAACGGATCTCCGATCGCCGGAGCAACCGCCACTTCCTACACCACTCCCGCCACCGTAAGCGGCGACAGCGGCTCGCTCTTCACCGTGAAAGTCAGCAACTCGGCAGGCGCAGTCACCAGCGCACCAGCGACCCTGACCGTCAACACCGCTCCCACCATTACAACGCCGCCGGCCAGCCAGACCGTGAATGCAGGCCAGACTGCCACCTTCAGCGTAGCCGCAACCGGCACCGGACCCCTCACCTATCAGTGGTCGAAGAACGGATCTCCAATCCCTGGAGCAACCGGCAGCGTCTACACCACTCCAGCCACCGTCAGCACCGACAGCGGCGCACTCTTCACAGTAAAAGTCAGCAACTCGGCAGGCTCAGTCACCAGCGCGCCAGCGACCCTGACCGTCGATAGCGCTCCTACCATCACCACCCCACCAGCAAATCAGACCGTCAACGCAGGCCAGACAGCGACCTTCAGCGTAACCGCAGCCGGAACCGCACCTCTGCGATATCAGTGGTCGAAGAACGGCTCGCCCATCGTTGGCGCGAACTCCAGCTCCTACACCACACCCGCCACGGTCAGCGGCGACAGCGGTTCACTCTTCACCGTCAGCGTAACCAATGCCGCTGGCAGCGTCAGCGCCGGCCCCGCGACCTTGACCGTCATCAACGCTCCCGTCATCACAACACCCCCGGCAAGCCAGACGGTGACCGTCGGTCAGACAGCGACATTCAACGTAGTGGCAACGGGCTCCGCCCCCCTCACGTATCAGTGGTACAAGAATGGCGCGGTCATTCCAGGAGCCGTCTCCACCTCCTACACCACTCCCGCCACCCTCATCGGCGACAACCGCTCACAGTTCACCGTGATCGTGACCAACCCCGCAGGCACGGCTACCAGTTCGCCCGCGACATTGACCGTCAACAATACAACTCCGATAGCCTCCCTGCTCACGTGCAACCCTTCGGCGCCGACCTACAACACCACGTCGACTCTCATTCCCACCTTCTCCGGCGGAACCGCCACCATTGGATCGAGCGGAATCGGCAGTCTCGATATCACGGCATCAGCGGTAAGCGGCAGCTCCTATACCACGCCGGCGCTGACCTCACAGAAGACCTACACGCTCTCGGTTACAGGCAGCGGAGGAGCGATCGTCTCCACGACATGCACGGTCGTACCAACCAGCGTCACCATCTCAAGCATCTCTCCTGCCAATGCGACGATCGCACCCGGCAAACAGGCTTTCAACGCGGCTGCCTCTGGCGGTCTGACCAACACCGTCACCTGGACCGCATCCGGAGGAACCTTCGCCGGAAACGTCTGGACCTCACCCAACACTGCCGGAACCTACACCATCACCGCAACCAGCGTGGACGAGCCATCCGTCTCAGCGAAGACGAACATCACGGTAAGTCTGCCGGTTATCACCACCCAGCCCTCCAATCAGAACGTCTGCACCAATTCCTCGACAACTCTCTCCGTGACCGCACTCTACGCAAGCAGCTATCAGTGGAACCTGAACGGAACACCCATCTCGGGAGCCACAAGCTCCAGCTACTTCATCGCGAGCGCCATCTCCATCGATGTCGGCAACTACACCGTCACGGTGACCAACCCTGCCGGCAGCGTCACTTCCAACGTCGCAAAAGTCGTCGTCGGATCGACGATCATCTCAAACCCCTCGAGTCTTTCGATCCGGCAAAACCAGACGGCAACCTTCTCCGTCGCGGCTGCCGGCGAGGCTCCCTTCACCTATCAGTGGTACGCCATCGCCCCCGGCGCGTCGGCCGGCGTCGCCATCGCAGGCGCAACCGCAAGCAGCTACACGACACCAGTCGAATCGACCGCCTCGAACGGTTCGCAGTTCTACGCAATCGTCACCGATGCCTGCAGCAATCCGGTGAACAGCACCAACGCCACTCTGGTTGTCAACGGTGGCTCAAGCCCTCCAACGATCATTACGCAACCCGTCGGGCAGACCGTCCCGGCAGGCAGCACGGCAACCTTCAGCGTCGTAGCTGCCGGCACTCCCACCCTCACTTACCAGTGGTTCAGGATTCCCGCGGGCAGCGTCACCGGCGCTGCGGTCGCAGGAGCCACATCAAGCACCTACACCGTTCCCTCAACCGAAACCACCACCAGCAACGATCAGGATCAGTACTACGTGACTGTGTCGAACAATTATGGCCAGGCAACATCCCGCAATGCGACACTGGCTATCGGCAACGGAATTCTCATCACAAAACAACCCGAAAACGTCTATGTCACCGCCGGATCTCCCGCAACCTTCTCGGTAACGGCCGTCTCCGCCCTCACCTTGACCTATCAATGGTACGAGGCCGCTCCCGGAAGTTCCACGTTCGCCCCCATCCCAGGCGCAACCAGCTCCTCCTATACCCAGGCCTCCACGGCGACCACCGACAGTGGCTCAGTATTCTATGTCGTCGTCAGCAACGGGAGTACGCCAAACGCCACCAGCAGTTCAGCCGCTCTCTTCGTAGGCCCCCTGACAGGCGTCAGTAACCTTTGCAACGGCTGGCAGTGGCTCGGTGATGCCCTTCCCCCAACGCCTCAGTGCTCCGTCCAACTGTCGGCCGCCACCTACTACCAGCAGGGCGAGATAGTGCTGCCGGAGCTGATCTCCACCGGCAACATTCAACTCAGCTTCACCGTCACTACCAGCAACCCAAGCAATCCTCCGGCCGACGGCTTCGCGCTCGTCCTGGGCGATCCATCGCTTGGCGCGACACCCACCAGTGTAGGAGCCACCGGACAAGGACTCGGCGCCGAGGGCATCCCCGGGTTCGTCCTCGCCTTCGACGACTTCCACAACACCGGCGAACCGCCAGTCCCGTATCTCGCCGTCGAACGAGGCGAAACCGCACTCTGGGAGAATCCATACCTCAACCTCAACGGAAACATCCCTGCTCTCGCCGCTCCGGGAGCTACGATCTCCCACAACTATGTCGTCTCCATCGTCCAGGGCATGATGAACGTAACCATGGATGGCACGCAGGTATTCTCCGGCAGCGTCTCAGTCCCCCCGGTAGCCTACCTCTACTTCACTGCTTCGACCGGCGCAGACTATGAGCAGGCAGTGATCAGCAACCTTTCAGGTTCAGTTTCCGCACCCTCGAACTAGCCGACACGTATGAGGAGAAATGGAATGCGTTCGATTGCACTGGCATGTTGCTTGTTTCTTGGATTGGCCGCGGCCGCCATGGCTCAAGCGACCGCCGGGTACTCCGCCCATAGCGGGGACGCCGCCTTGACCTACCACTGGGTCCATACCAACGCGCCCCCTAACGGAGGCTGCGGCTGCTTCGCTCTGAACGGTGTCGGCGCTTCAGCCTCCCTGAATCTCACTACCCATGTAGCAGTGGTCGCGGAGTTCAGCATCGACCACACCAGCAAAGCGCTCGCCTCGAACAACTCCCTGAGTCTTACCTCCTTCATGGGCGGAGCGCGCTATCACCTCCCCAACCCATGGATGCATGGGGTCCATGCGCTCCAGCCATTCGCCCAGGTGCTTGTCGGCGGCGCGCGCGCGGGCGGCGGAATCGCTGGCGTTGCGGATCACACCTCAGCCCTCGCCGGCCGCCTCGGCGGAGGCATCGATCTTCCCGTCAGCGCCTTGCTCACACTCCGCATCGCTCAGGGAGACTACTACATGACCACCTTCGCAAACACCGCCGACAACCGCCAGAACAACCTGCTGTTCGGCGCGGGAATCGTCTTCAACTGGTCCCGCTGAATCATTCGCGTGAATGCAGCGCCTTCTCAAACAACATCGCGTTCGCAATGGGCCATCCGAATTGAACACTGAGCAAATCCGCAGACTCGCCACGAACCGTACTCCTGAAATGCAGAGGCTGTGTCACATTGGAAAACGACTCGATTCCATGGTATCCGCTGCCATTCGGGAGTTGGAACAGGCTGACACAAATATGCGGAACACGAGACTAGCCTTCGCCATCCGCCATCAGAGCTGGAACGACGCCGTCAAACTTGTCTCAGAGGCGCGCAAACGATCCGTTAACCATGCCTCCACATGCGACGAATGTAACGGGAACGCCTGAATCTGCTCTCTCCAGGAGATCCCTTCGCTCGGATCTGCAATCTCCGCCACATCGCAGCCGTATCAAGTTCAGTCCTTGCTAAGCTAGCATCAAAGTAAACAAGCCCCCGGCATGGCAATCGAATCGATCAATCCCGCGACTGGCAAGCTCCTGCGCCGCTTCGATCCGCTCACCGACGCGGCCATATCGCAAAGAATCGCGCTCGCCGCCGCGGCCTTCCGAAGCTACGCGATGGTGCCGCTCGAGCATCGTTCTCTCTGTCTGCGCAAGCTCGCCTCCATCCTCGAGCAAGAGGTCGAAGACTTTGCCATCCTGATCACCCAGGAGATGGGCAAGCCGCTCGATGCCGCTCGTTTAGAGATCCTCAAGTGCGCCAGCACCTGCCGCTTCTACGCCGAACACGCCGCCCGTATGCTCGCGCCCGAATCCATCCCCACCGGCGACAGCTACAGCTATGTCCGATGGGACCCGCTCGGCGTCATCCTCGCCGTCATGCCCTGGAACTTCCCCTTCTGGCAGGTATTCCGTTTTCTTGCTCCAGCCCTCATGGCCGGCAACGTCGTCCTGCTCAAACACGCACCCAACGTCCCTCAGTGCGCGATTGAAATCGAGGCCCTGGTGCGCCGCGCCGGCTTTCCTCGGGGCATCTTGCAAACCCTGCTGCTAGAGAATCTCCAGGTCGAAAAGGTCCTCGGCGACGACCGAATCGCCGCAGTCACCGTCACCGGAAGTGAGACCGCGGGCCGTGCCATAGCCGCCCAGGCCGGCTGGCTCATCAAGAAGTCCGTCCTCGAGCTCGGCGGCAGCGATCCCTTCATCGTCATGCCCTCTGCCGACCTCGACCTCGCCGTCGAAACAGCGGTCCGATCGCGCTGCGTCAACAGCGGCCAATCCTGCATCGCTGCAAAACGCTTCATCGTCGCCGACGAGATCTACGACTCGTTTGAATCGAAATTCGTCACCGCCATGGAGTCCGTCCGGGTAGGCGATCCCATGAAGCAGGACAGCGAGATTGGACCGCTCGCTACATCCGCCGCCGTCGATAGACTCGAGGACCAGGTCAAGGCAGCCACCCGCGCCGGCGCTCGCATCCTCACCGGCGGCGAGCGCATGTTGGGTGAGGGAAATTACTTCGAGCCAACCGTGCTCTCCGGCGTGCCCCGAACCGCATCCGTCGCTCGCGAAGAACTCTTCGGGCCCGTCGCCATGCTCTTCCGTGTCCATGATCTCGACGAGGCCATCGAGGTCGCCAACGACACCCCCTTCGGCCTCAGCGCCTCCGCCTGGACGCGCGATCCCGCCGAGCAGCAGCGCCTCGTCTCCGAACTGCAATGCGGCGCCGTCTTCCTCAACGCGATGGTGGCCAGCGACCCGCGGCTTCCCTTCGGTGGCATCAAGCGCTCAGGCTATGGCCGCGAACTCTCTGCCGCCGGAATGCGTGAGTTCCTCAATGCAAAGACCGTCGTCATCGCCGCCGCCCCCACCGGTGAAGCCGCCAGGCCCTGATCGACAACACAACTTCGCGTCCAAACGACTCCCTCTCGCCCGTCCTCACCCCATCGGAGCATCCCTGATCACTCACCCGCTGGACACCAGCCCCTACATTTCAGCTAAGCTTCCTTGTTCCCCCAAAGCGACTGCTCCGCGTCGGGAAACGATAGTCGCTCCAAACTACGTCTCTGCTGAGAGGATCATCCATGCCCGATCTCAAGTACTCCACCGGCTTCGGCAACGAGTTCGCCTCCGAGGCCCATCCCGGGGCACTGCCCGCAGGCCAGAACGCCCCGCAGAAAGCACCCCTCGGTCTCTACACCGAACAGCTCAGCGGAAGCCCCTTTACCGCGCCGCGCCTGCTCAACCGCCGCACCTGGACTTATCGCATCCGGCCCTCCGTCATGCACAAGCCCTACGAGCGCATCGCCAACGGCATCCTGCGCATCGCCACGGCGAAGATGCCGGTCGGCCCGACCGGCACGCGGGCATGACGCGGGCCTTGCCCTGCGCCGCCAAACGTCAGCGGATTGCTGCTGCGTTCGAACGCCGGTAAGCGGCTACGAAGTGGTGCGCAGCGATGGCCATGGCGGCGACTACGCTCATCGAGTTCCCCATGCCGTACATGGGGATGTAGACGGAGTCCCTGCACAGATCGAGGGTGCCGCTCGCAACGCCGCACATTTCGTCTCCGAACACCAACGCTACGGGGAAAACCGGACGGTACTCCTCTATCGGAGTGGCCGTATCCGTCAGCTCGACGGCTACCGGATAGAAACCTTCGGCTATAAGCGCTTCTACCGCCCCGCGTGCGTCCGTGAAGTATTGGAACGGAACCCACCGTTCCGTTCCCATCGAGGTGTGACGGATGCGGGGTCGCGGCGGCACTGGGGTCGTGCCGCACAGGCACAGACGCTCCAAACGGAGCGCATCCGCAAGGCGGAACGCCGCGCCGACATTGAACCCGCTGGTGAGGTTATCCAACACAATGGCTACAGGATGTTTTGGCAAATGTGGGTATTCTTCGCGACTTGGCTTCCGGCCGCGAAGATCCGGAGTCGATAGAACTTTCATAAGACAACGTCCACTCCTGCCTGTTCGGCCAATTTCAACCTGAATATCGCAATGCTACTTGTATCAGAGGAGACGAGATGGCGCAAAGGGTGCAGGAGAACAAGGACTGAGGCGCGAATAGCCCCACTGCTACAGAC
>Ga0080006_1135607_pt1 | contig 30064 bp, 25 predicted proteins | sample RS3BMetagenome_FD_69209 | JGI IMG/M metagenome (GOLD analysis project Ga0080006, IMG submission 69209) | Ferric oxide microbial mat and aquatic microbial communities from Rainbow Spring, Yellowstone National Park, USA - RS3B (SPADES... ...
GGTCGTCCCATTCCGGTACCGGTTCGAGGCGCGGTAGTTCTGCGGCATACTGGTGCCAATAGATTCGGTTTCGGCAGTGCCCAGTTGCGTCTTCATGCAGCTCTGGCCCGTGGTCCGTCCAGGCCTCATTCACTGAGGCACGCTCCGTCCTCAGCGCTTCCTTATAAACGATTGGTGTGAGCCCCAGGCACTTTTTTGGTGGGTCCAGTCTCGATCGGATGGAGCGCCAGGTCTCATCTTCGTTGATGCTCTCTAGCATAGATTTCGCCAGGGAGGCGACTTTGTGGTTTCGATCCTCTCGTTTGTTTTCTCTGGAAAGTTTCTTCTTTCTTTTGATAGCTTCTTCATGTTGCGCCTGTGGCGCCGGTAGCGCTGCCTTCGCTTCCTTGTCTCCCGCGTTGGCGCTTATGGCGGTGCGGTTGAGGATCTTGTTAAGTCGGCGGCATTCATCAATCCGAGTTTTGGTACGTCGTTTCAGGTACTGCGGTTTCCAACTGTTGCGTTCTGGTGCAAGCAGTCCCAGTTCTCTGGCGATCTTCTGATTCCCATCTACATACTCGCGTGCCAATTGGTCTAAAGATTTGTATGCACGGCTTTTCGGATCTTCAGCGCTGTGAGTAGGTGACTGGGTTTGGTGGCAGCTTTCTTGGGTTCCCGCTGGGGTGCTCTTTCGGGGGATCACTTGTGATGGGCTCGCTTAGGAGTTCTTCTTTCTATTCTTCTGTTTTTTCTTGCTGGTTTTCTTCTTCTTCGGGCTCTTTCCTGAGCTGCTTTCTCTGGTTATTTTGCATCTAGACGGATCATGAGGTTCCTGTGTCTCCTTCTCCGTATCTCATTGGGTCGCTTTTCCTATTGTACAGTCCTCCAGTTGTATCTGTTCCTCTTTAATCTACTAGTAATTCGATATCTCTTAGTCTAGATTCGAGGCGATCCCGCTAATATTCCATGATGCGAAACCTATTGAGTCGTAGCGCGTAAGGGAATTGGATTAGCGCTGCAGTACTCAAGAGATACGCCGTCGATTTAGACGCACCCTCCGCGGTATGTGTGAGCGTACATGCCACCAGCGCCTCCTGCATTCCAGTCGTTCATTGAGTGCTTGGCGCCGCACTAGCGTAGAATCAGAAGTACATTAGTCAAGGTCGATTCGAATGCGACCTTTTTATTGCCCGACGCTTTAACCTCCCCTCAACCACTGGGAATACTCTGCAAACCACCCTTTCAGCGGCTTCGTATCCGCTCCCCAGACACATAGGCGGGCAAGTCGCTTATTCCGGCTTCGACCGCGAACATGCTGCCAGCCGTCTTCCAAAGTATCCGCCTAGATTGTTTCCAAAGTTGAGGTAGGGAACAAGGTAGGAGGTAATCCTGAGCTTGAGTTCGAGGATGGGTCCAGGATTTGCGCCCGAACCTGCAGCGTTGTTTCGGGAGGGGCGGATGTCTGCTCAGAATTTTCATCCATATTTTCTGGTGCTACTGCCTCCGCCCCACTGTTCGTTGCGGTCAAGGTCCCTGGCGTGGGCTTCCTTCCCCGTCGCCCAAACACCCCCTGTTAACCCAATTTCAGAGCTTCTCCGGAAAAATTACACCTCTCTGGCGGGCGTGGTTGGTGGGGCTTTAAGATACTTGTTCTTGAATAAATAGTTTGCGACGTGTTCGTTTTGTTGTGTTTTTCTTTTCATTGCGCCCGCGAGCTCGCACGCACACACCAACAACGCTTTTCGAAAGTCGAACGACGCTGGCCGTGTACAGTAGTGGCGGGAAAATCGCCCTAGACATTGCGTCTCCAGGTGACGTGCAGACGCCTCCCCGTCTTTTTCGACTGGCTACCCACGACTGCTTCAAACTTTTTCTCATATAGATCGACTTTGAGGGGTTGTCCAACAAAGGTCCTTCTTGTCTATTCTGGAGGTCTGTTCTCTAGCACCGCATATCTCCTGATATTGATAGCGGCGTGAAAGTCTCGGTTCACGAATTCCATACGTTTCTTGCCATCGTTCGTTGTGCTCACCAGTGCGAGTAGTCCTCGAACTTTCGCCCTCCCTTCCATTGGCTCTTCTGTTAGCGGTCCGTACTTTGCGATTTCCTCAGGGCTCCGTTGACACTTTTCTATCTCCACTCTCTGAAGTGTACATCCCAGTTCATGGTGTGCATATGACGTTCGGAACTCGTCTACAGGTATCGTAACGAAACGCCATGCACAATCTTTGTACACCCTCGTCGTTGGAGCTGGCGTAGTCCCTTTCTTCGACGCCCAGCGCCCTGCCCCATACGATACTACTAGCCTCTGACTTTGATCCTCTTTGAGGGCACTCAGCTGATTGAAAAAGTTCGCGAGCGCCCGCTGCTTCCCACCGTATAGATTCATTCGCAAACGAGCGCACCGGGGCTTTGTATACTCCTCCCACACTGCATCCCATTGGGCAACACGAACATCCATGAATTTCCGAAAAGCTTCATAATCCGCTCCGGGGCTCGTCAACTCGCTCATAGCTTCCAGGTGCTCTTTCATTCCTGAATTCCAAGTCTCGATTTTCTTCCTCGCATTCATTATACCGGATTCTCGATAGTATCTCGCTCTCGAGAACCTCAAAACACGCATGTCTTTCTGACGTAAGTTGCCGTCAGTACCATCTTCCGCACGCTTGGGAGCAGCGATGGTTATGATATTCGTATTCCCAGGGTCCACGCCAACGACAAAGTCGTTATCCTGCACCTCCTCTTCTCAGAACCCGCCTTCTCGTTTTCTTGATGCTTCGTCGCGCGAACGACAAGGTCGTTCCCCTCCACCTCCTGCATCACAGGATCCGCCTTCTTCTCATCTTCATGCCTCGCAGCGTCGACGACAAGGTCATTATCTTGCACCTCCTGCGTCGCAGAATCCGCCTCCTTCTCATCCCTATCCTTCGCCACGTCAACCACAAACTCGTTATCCTCCACCTCCTGCGTCGCAGGATCCTCTTTTTGTTTTCTTCTTCCTTCGTCACGGGCGCAGCCGAGGGCGGGACTGGCCGCTCTTTCTTCAACCGCCGATAGTGTATACACAAGGCTACTCCATCGGTTTCGTTCAACCCAGTGAATACCTTTTGTTTGCTCACTTTGAGGCGTTTGAAATTGAAGATATTCTTCCAGTACGTCTCCTGGTTTTCACAGGTAAACTCCTCCCTGCTGACATTGAGCTCGGAACTGATCTCCTTCATGATGGCGTGAAGGATTCTAGAGTCGATAGTCACAAATGTGACTTGATCTTGCACATTGGAACCACGTCGAAACGCTTACCCATTAGGACAGCCTTCCGTCTCTCCCACTCTTCATTTTTCTCCTCACTCAGCTTCATCTCCGCCTTGCGTCCGAGTTCTCGGTCCAGAAACACAAAATATCGCAGCACGAGGCGATAGTATCTTTCCTTATCTTTTTTCAACTCTGATATCTTGTCTGTCGGATTTGCCAACCCCAAGACTGCACGGTACTCTTGTATGGCCGCACGGATGACAGAAGCTTCATTCTTTCTCTTACGTGATGTCTTCTTGTCGACGAGTTCGATCTCGTCTTCACGTTTGCGACCTTTCGTGGTACCATTGATAATTGCCCATTTTCCATTGTGAGATAGGCGCCGTATAGAGTGCAACCACTGCGCGGATCATGAAACGTTCCGGGTTCATTGTCAAATTGTTCCTCAGGTTTGTGATGTACTTCATCGCCGCGTACATGTAAATATCCCGGTCACCCTTGTATCGAGTACCCTAAAAGCTGTAAAAAGGATGTTTTTCGTGCAGTTCAAGAACCCGCTCGTTTTCTTCCGCGCTTCCTCTGTACCAAGCATCCGGTGACGAATAAAGGTCGTATCGAAAAACTTGTCCGGAATCTCGACCGTTTCCATGTGCGTCACGTCGCGACACATCTCCTTCACCAAATGCATTACTTCTGAGGAAACCTTCATAATCCTCAAGGAGTACGACTCGATACGTTTTTTGATAGCTTCTCGCAACTTTCCCTGTAGGGATCCATGATATGTCCAAGAAGGAAAGTTTTCACCATCTTCTCGTCGTACAGTTGTCTTTCTTGCAAGCATTGGCGTCGGGCCTTCCCTTTTTACTTCTTTTTCTCTTCCTTTTCTTCTGGACTCGGCACTGTTTTTTGTTTTTTTTCTAGCAGCTGGCGACCTTGGGCCTCCAGGATCGTCGAGTCGCAATTTCATAACTTCCCTCTTTTAGTTTCTTTGGGAAAGAAGGCTCACTAAACGCTTCTGCTATGTACTGCACAAAAACACTAGAATACATTTGTTTGAGGTATGAAACATGAATGAACTGAAAAATTATACTTTTGTGTGACTGCAACGCAAATACAACTTGTACGGTACAGCAACAAGAACAGATGCTGCCACGATTTCGTATTCCTTGAAGTGCGGCATTTGAGTCGTGCCACGTGCTTACCAGATCTCCCAGGTGCGCAAATCGACAGCGCTATTTAAAACAAAGAACAGAGACTCACAATTCACCAGCAACGATATAACGATTTCGTTCCCTCTCTACAACAAACGTTGAAAGGGGAAAAGTATTTCCGTATGTTAGAAAGCCTACCTTTCAGGCAGAAGGTCCCGCGAGCCGGACGAGCCTGCGGGGCTTGCGCTCCGTGGGACTTTGCATTGGCAGATGCTGCGTTGAGATCTGAGCTACTCGTCCGAAAAACAGATTTTTCTGGGACCAGGGGCGGGTATGCTGCAAGTGTGCGTCGCACTGGTCGAAGATGACTCCTTGTATATCGCTTCGCGCTGCTGAAGGCAATTGGTCTGTCTGTACAGCTTGCAGGCTCCGAGAATGATAACGAATCACGACACGTTGCCGAAAGAACGGAAACTAACCACTGACTCGCAACTCGACAATCGTTTCGCTCGACCTTGATAGTAAGCGTTGAAGGGGGGAATAGTTCCCGTATCTTTGTACGTTTACCGCTTAGGCGGAAGGTCCCACGAGTCGTGTGAGTCTGCCTGGCTAGTGCTTCGGGCTTCCTCCAGTGGCTGGTGTTTTGACGAGACCTACGCAGCTCGTCCGCAACGCAACTCGGACTAGGAGCATGATGCTGCGTGTGGAGCGACGCCCTGGTCACAGGGCACTCTGAGTATGTCGCATCGCGCTGTCGCGGGCTCCCAGAATGATTATGTACTCCGCATCGGTCTCGGATGAACCAAGCATCGAGTCGATGCCCTGAGTGGTATGTCATAGCCGTTCTGTCTCCGTGCTGCATCTGCTCCAGCGGTATGACTGCTATTGCGAGTGCAGCCAGGCAGACAACTGGCACACGATAGAGCGCACGAAACGACCAGTGTATCCGAGAGGATATATGGTTCATGGAACATGCAGGTTGTTGCCGCATGATGAACCTTTTTTTTCGATTACGAATACCCATTCCGCAAACTGGGATCCATGGTTCATGGAAACGTTTTGTCATCGAAAAGGGAATCACCTGCCGGCATCCGACTCCTTTGAACGTTCCTACCAAGACGCCAATCGCGCGCGACTGACAACGTTGTTCCTTGGAGGCACGGGTGCGTCCCGCAGCAACAACGGTTTTGGCAACGTTGGAGTTGCCGTTGCTGGCGTTATGGGACACTCGTTCTCTCGAGAGGGTGGTCCAGGGGCACCCGCCGCGGCCTCGCGAGTCCTCACACGGGGCTCAGCAGCGCTGTCGGAGCGGAGTGCTGCGGCACTCGCTGCTGCGGCCTCCGTAGGCGCCGCGCCTGCGGCAATAAGCCCGAGGCTCAGCCCGCACAGTCCCGCAAGCCTGGGCATGGAGTCCTACTTTAGTGGTGGGGTACCAAGAGCCGCTCCGGGCTGGGCTGTGCCAGAAACCTCTGGAATGAGTGAAAACGCCCTCCAAGCGAAAGCGTCTGCCTCGGGGCCGCCTCCTCTGCCGAGCGGCATGCAACTTCCTCCTGCGTTAGGCAGTGATTCGAGAGAGCACGGAGGCGCCGAGGTGCCACCAAGGCGCTCTGTGGACCACGGCGTCGTGCACACACCACAGCTCGAGGATACCGAAACCAAGCTGGCTGAAATGGAGCTCCTAGAAGTCCCGCAGCGGAACCTGGTTCCAGTGGCATTCAACTGGCACCACGGCGCCGTTGCGGGTGTGGAAGTCGCGGGCTCCTTTGACGGGTGGAAGCGGCGTCATCCACTGCATCGGAGCGGGAACGCCTTTTACATTCTCCTTAATCTAGAACCTGGTGACTATCAGTACAAGTATGTTGTAGACGGCGAGTGGCGGTATGCGCCCGAGCAAATGGTCGCTCGGGATGCCCACGGTAATGTGAACAACTTCATTCGGGTGGAACCTTTCTTTGGCGAGTTTCTGGTACAGGATGATTTCTTGCCTGGAACGAAGCGCGCGAGCGAGGTCTTCCGGCGGGAACAGAGCCCTGTTGACAGCTATGATAACGCAATTCCAGGTATCGAGTCGGGCTTTCATCGTGAGCCACCGCCGCTGCCTGTCCTGCTTGGCGAGGAAACGGCTCCTCGCTTGCCAATTGAGATGACTCCAAACGAATTCATAGAAGAACAGTTGCGACGAGAGCGGGGCGAGGTTGATTTGTTCCCTCCAAGACCTGTTACAGTGACCCTGAACCATTTGTACATAGTTCCCAGCGGGGTATCCGCAAATGTGCGCCATGTGCACAAGTACGTCCTCACGCGAAGGTATCACGAGCGGTACGTGACGAGCGTCTTCTATCTGCGTTCGGACCGAATACCCAGCCAGAGCTGGGAGCGTTCTCCGTCTTGAGAGCGGAGCTTGACGTGCGCTGACGTCCACAGTCAATACGCTGCGTTCATGAGACGCAGTCTGGCAATCGCGCGCATCTGCCTCAGGTCTTGACCAGAGGTCGCTTGCACCCCTATCAGAATGAAATGGAGCGGGCCCACTTTGCGAACACGAGCGTACACCGTAAAGTTTGGGTCTTTTCCTCATGTCATGACGACCAGCCTTTGCGAGCTTTATCTGGGACGGCTTCGTTTTCCTTTGTCTTATCTCCGGCTTTACGTTCGTCGGTCTGCCCTTGTCTTCAGCTCCGTTGTCAGGATTCGAGCGGTGTTGGTGGCTGCGTTCAGTTCCTGATTTCGCTGCTTCCGGCTTTTGTCGCCGCATTTGATGCACAGACAGTAGTTGATATCTAGGCATCGCTTTCCATTGTTATCTCCTATGCATGCAGCCTCGGTGCGTTATTCGCAGCTATCACACTTGAATATAGTCAGGTACTCATTTAGGTCCATCACACCCTATTTTCTGAGAGAGTCGCCCTGTGGCACGCGAGCTTTTGGTTTATCATTCGGCGCACGCCTATGACGGGCACAGAAGGCTCGCCTCGGTGTCCTGCACCGTTTCCGTGCCCGGTTCCATACCGAAGCTCACAGGCTTCTTCGGCGCGATACCTGCCCCGAGTACGCTATCCGCTGCATTTACAAGCGCACTTTCTTCGAGTCGATAGAGGATCTGCGGGACACGATGATGTGCATGATGGCACAAGTACCACACTGAATATCCATGCTGCATGAAAAGTCAAGAAACTTCCATCCATCAACGCTCTCTTCTTCTAAACAGTGGCGCATTCTACACTAGCAGCGATGGGAGAGACGACTGGGCTCCGAGTCCAAGACCATGTTTCATGGAAATGGGGAAGGCGAAATCCTTTAAGAGCATCGTGCCCTAGCGGTACAATGCTTCTGCCGAATGCCGGTTCGTCGCTGGCGCCGAAGAGAGGCATATTTGACTTTCGAAAGGAGTCTTTCATGTGCCGTGACAAGGTCAGTGAATGAACTTTCCAGATAAGCTTGTGCGGATGTCGTCCAGCGACCAAGTCGAGTATATTTTCACCTCTACACAATGTTGTGCACTGCTGCCTGCTTCCCAAAAGTTACCACGGAACGGAAAGATCGAACAGTTGAAGAATGCTGTATCCGAGCATGCTATATATGCGGAGAGCAGGAGCATGGATGCACAAACATATGTATTGGCGAACGATATCGGTTATTTTAGGAACTCGTGTTCGATGGGTTTGCGGCTCATCACGATTCTGGTTACAGAACGAATCCCAGCTGCAAAGCGCCGAATCAGCCACTTCGAAAACATGACCATGAATCCTAGCATTGCACATGAATCCGTCATCCGCGCTTACCACAATGTGAATGTCGAGACTGTATATCGAAAAGGTTTGGAAACATATCGCAAGGCAGGAACAGAGCGAGCAGCCCAGTGTTCTATAGTATTCTGACGCGGCGCAGTCGGATCTTGGTTCCGATGCCGCACTCGAGAATGTGTCCAGGGTTCTTCTGCATCAAAACGGTAGGTGCAGACGAAGCCCTCGGGCTGGATTCAGGGACGTTCACGCGTCGGCATTCATGGCATCCAGCGGGGCGCCCTACGGGATGCAACATAGGCCTCGCCTGGAAGCGTCTCATAGAGACTGATCAGAATTAGCAGTTGGATGCACGCACGGCGTTGCCGCGCTTCACTGCAACATACAGGCGAAACGCGTGCAAGCACCAAGCACCGGTTACATACCATGTGCTCACTCGTTAACTGCTTCTGATGTTTTCTAGGCGTAAATGTGGCATGGATGGACAAGATTTCCAGTATTCGAAGTGCCTGTTAGTGGCGTCTGTCTCCGACTATTTCCTCAGGGCCGTGGCGTGCAGCTCTCGACGGAGTCTCGCTTGTGCTGCAGCGTAGCCGCTTCTACTCGTAGCGACCTGGCGGTGACACTATCGCCGTGGACCTCTATTCATTTGTGAAATGTTTTGGGTATTTTCGGGTGCTCGCTGTGGTTTCAATGGAAGCGAGGTTCAGAACAAGGGTTCCACAAGCGACCCCAGAGCCCTGTGGTGACCTGCGGAGCAGCCCCGGTGCTGGGGCGCCTTGTTGATGTGTGGACAGCGAAAGCTGCGAGACGCGCTCGAGTCGCTAGCGATGCACGCACATCTGCCTCATTACGGAGCATGTTTGTCGGGGAAGTGGGCAGCGGAAACTGCTCTGCTAATGGCACAATATGCGAATCGATTTCGACACAGGCCGGGATGGACGAGGCGCTTTCGATACGCATCGGGCATCATCTGCTGACGGGCTTCCTTTGTGAGCAATGAAACGCGCCAACGATCCGTGGTTCGTTAGCATCCGGGAGCCAGCGCCGACGGCACTTGTCTCGGGTGTGTGGTGAATGCACGGGCAGGATTCGGCTCCATGACCAAGAAACGAGCTCGGATGGATAACGCATGACATAGTTGCAAACCCTGTATTTTAGGGAATAACGAAAGTGTCTGACTCCATCGCATGGAGTCGGTTTTCCAGAAGCTGTTCTGTGCGAAAGCATTCTGTGTCGTGCAGTTCTTCATTATGCAAGAGGAGCGATTCGCCGTGGGAAAGCGACGCTGCGCTTCAACGCGATCGGATGATGCGCGGTTGCAGCAAACGTGACTCTGTACGGTTCTTCGCAGAGCTCGAATGCGACTGCGGAACAGAAATTCGCGGCTGTGCAGCCCAGGTGAAAAACTGCGCAAACAGACGAATAAGGCGGATAATTTGCGGCGTGTCTGTGAACCAGTTCAGACGCTGGCGGTCGCCGTGATTGAGGAGCGAGGTTATCTCAATAAGGGGCTTCACCGTACAGAGCTTGTTGTGCATCATAGCGCAGAAAAGCCTGCGGCTTTCCCGACAGGGAACAATATTATCACATTCGCCGTGCAAAAGAAGGATGGGAAAATCGATAGGTTCCCGGGAAACGACTCGTATCGGTTGGCAGGACGCGATCAACTTTTGCACTGCCGGATGCGAGAGCATCGCCTTCGTGTGCAGCTCTCGAAACTCTTTGTCAAGTTGGAACCGTTCGAAAACTCTCTGAACGTGACTTGTCCTCGTACTCGAAGCATCTTCAGAAGCGTCGTTTGCAGTGTCGAAACTATGTGGTACCTGATCCCGCAGCTCTTTGAAATACTTGGGTAGCATCGCTGCCTCCGTGCTCCCTCGGAGGAAATGCGAGTCTTCCAAAGCGAGACGAAGCGCATGGAGTAGCTGCGACATCGATCCAGGTCCGTTGGCTGCGTTACCTGCATGCTCGATGTCCGAGATCAGCGAAGAATACTGTAGAAAATTGTAGAAGATCGCATTCCGACCGTAGTCATCGGCAGAGTCGCTGGACATGGCGCACCAGACCATCGCTTCAACTTCGGCGTACGGGCCAATGCACATGATCGTTCGAACCCGTTGTCGGATGTGTTCGCCACTACCCAAAACAGCGCAAAGCGTATAACCTGCCGCGACGCATGCCGCGAACAAACTAATAGATTCCTGATGGAAAGCCTTCGCAACGGCGACGACTGCCCAAGCGATTTCATCGAGTGTTTGCTGGCCCATACGACACTCTCGAAACTCGACAAAGTCGGGGATAACTGCAGTAAACCCCAGACTCGCCAAAGCTCGCGCAACCGCCTCCATGCGCGCATCCCGGTTTCCCGAAGGCGATAGGCCGTGCACCAGCAGCACCACTCCGAGAGTGTCACGGGCACGGTCTCCAGTTCGAAGCCGTTGCTGCATCGATCGAGCGGCGTGTTCAAAGATGCGTACCTGCAGAAGCCGCGTGCTCTCCGGTGCTCTTGGGCTTACCTCGGACGAGGTCTTCGCGTACGACCCATCGAGCGAACGAAGAGCCACAGTACGTATTTCGATTACTGACGCAGCAGCCTCCAAGCATGCGTATCGTTCAGACAGCGCTCCCTCGAAACGCTGATAATTCAAGCGCAACAGAAACTCGACTGCTCGCCAAACTGCGACTACCGAGAGAGCCGGCGCCATATTTCGAACGAGCCCTCTGAGTCGAGGATTGTACTGTGAGCGTTTCACAGAGTCCTGTGCTACAGTAAAGTTCTGGGCACACTGAGGTGCGGTTCCAGAATGTATGCTGTCCCCGAATCAAGCACAACATGGAGGAGAGGTTGTTGCATATGTAGACTGCGGGGTTTCAAGCTGAGTGCACCGCCTCTCGCAGATGCGCATCTGCGGGCGCGTCGCATCCCGTGGCATCCGCTGGCGCCGATCGCCGCGTCGACGTTCAGTTGCCAGTGCAACTGCTCAAACCTGGGTCTCGATGCACGGAGGTGTTGGGGCTCAACGACCCCCAAATGGCTCAAATAGCACTGCAAGTCGAATGTGAGCTGCCCTTCTGGCGAAATGCTCTTGTGGCAGGTGCTCCTCCGCATGGACGTGATTCTGCGAGGCTGTATGGGAGGCCGGTCCTCGAACTGTTTTGCGCTTGTTCCATTTTCTGTTCGCGGAGGCCACTGATGTTGCGGCCGCGAATACCAGTCTGGAAGGCATCTGGGAGGTGATCACAGGCCCGCTGGTATTTTTTCAATGTCGCTACTGGGCATGCGAGGCCGCCTATGCGCCAGATATCTCGGCACCTTTTATGATGGCTCATTGCGCACGCGAAATGCAAGCACTTGACGAGCTGCGGGGCTCGGTCGATTCCTAGCAGCTGAAATGGCTTCTCGTGTGCTATCTTGCTGCGTAATCCAATGCCAAGCCTGAAGCACAATCCATCTGTGGCTTGGATGCAAATGCTCACGGACGACGCGTACATATATCGTACTGGCATTCGATACAAACGGCCGGAATGCACGGCGACTTGAGGCGATTCTGTTGGAACAATTTCGACTTATACTGAGTTTGACGAGCTTTAAAAGAAACGGCGCGTTGCATGCTACCACTGCAACACGACGAAATACATGCAGCGAAACGACCGCAGAGCCCAGACCAGTGCGCAAAAATTTTTGCTCCTCCGCATAGGTCGCGGCCGGCACCTCATTCATACCTGCTTCCATGAATCCATGGGTGTATGCACAGGTCCACAAACGGAGATCGCTATACCCATGCGCCTAAACCTTTTCATGCAAGGAGCCCGTATTGCCTCGCGTCTCGCTATGCAGTGGTGCTCGATTACATCGCAGCGTAGCGCTGAAACGGCCCGTTCCAACAACAACCAAAAGCCACTGGACTGCGCTGCAGCCCTTGAAGCTATCGACCTGGGGTGGTCGGGACGAGCGCATCAACTCGGGCCGAGTGCAGCGGATCCACACGCACAGCGACCTATCTGCGAATCGCCTACGATCATTGGTGATGGACAGCGGTTTCACAGCGCGTAAACATCGAGGCTGCGGATGACGAGCATTGCGGGCGTACAGCGTCTCTCTTACACGAACTGGGGATCACCGAATTCGCGATACCGCTGAGGCGGTCTTCGCCCGTGGTACAAGCATCGACGGCGGCCTGGCCTCGAACAATAAATGCGACAATATGGACATATGGGTGTCTCAGGGTATCGACGCCATCATCTGATCGGGGCGTCTGCCGAGAATTCCGTACCCTAGCAGAGCGCGATAGGCTCTACGCACGTCCCTGCTTACTGACAAGATCAAGTTTCTAACGTCCAGTGATCAGCGCTCTGTTCATGATTTTCTTCGGGGAAGAATCTTGAGTATTACTTACAGAGGACGTGATCAACTGTTGGAGTACGAGCACGACACTCACAGCGGATGGCTCCGGTGTCTGCCGCGGGTGCTGGGTCAGCGCAGGGGCGGAAGCCGTCGCTGCCCACAAAGGAGCAGTCGCTGTTCAAACAAATGTTTCGACTTTATGAAATCAAGCAGTACAAAAAGGCAAACAAGATCGCTGACCAGATCTTGCGTGCAGTGCCCGACCACGGAGAGACACTCGCGATGAAAGGTCTCATCTTGCGAGCGTTGGATCAACGCGACGAGGCCTACGAGCTTGCCAGGCGCGGCCTCCGGCAAGATATTCGGTCCCAAGTTGCGTGGCATATTTTAGGACTTCTTCACAGACACGACCGAGAGTACAAGGAGGCAGCCAAGGCGTACCAGCAGGCGCTCCGGTTGGACCCTAATAATGCGCAACTGCTGCGCGAACTATCTCCGCTTCAGGCGCACATTCGGGACTTTGAGGGGCTCCTCCGAACTCGCGAGCAAATGCTTCAGCAGCGGCCGACGCTGCGTCTAAACTGGCTGGGACTTGCCGTTGCAAACCACCTGCTGGGCCGTCACGAGGAAGCGTTACGGGTTCTGGATGCATGGGAACGCATCGCAGCCAAATACCAGCTCGGCACAGAGGGATCAAACGTCTCCGAAGCCTCGCTTGCGTACGAGTACCGCCTGAGATTGCTGGAAGAGGCGGATATGCGTGAGGAAGCCCTCAAGTACGCCGAGACTTGCATTCAGGAGGGAAAAATCCTCGATCGTACGTTCGCGCTCCACACCGCTGCGCGTATAGCGGAGCGGATCGGGGATCATGAGCGAGCCCACAGGTGTTACTGGCAACTCTTGCGCCGAAATCCGAGTAATGCGGAGTACCTCGAGGGTATTGTGCGAAACGATACGACGGGCCGGGATGTTGTGGCTCTGTATGATGCAGTCCCGAGGGAACTTTGCGACAGCGCCGGCGAAGAGTGCTTCACCCCTGACGAGGCGCCTGTGCTAGGTTGCGCGCTAGGAGCGCTTCGCCACCTGGAGGGATCCTGCGATGAATTCCGAAAAAGAGTCAAAGAGCTCATGCATCATTTTCTGGAAATCGCCCAGGTTCCTAGTTTCGCTCGCATCCTAGAAAATTTTTACAAGGATGATGCGAAGAAGCGCGTCATCGACGAGGTATTTCTCGAACTGATCGGTAACGTCCCAGCTGCGGTTCATAATGAGGCGACCGCGATTTTCGCCGCAGAACACTGTATGCGGGTATCGCGCGACCCTGAACGCGCTATCGCCTTTCTAGAACAGTTCACCGACTCGCCTGAATGCATAGCCGCGATAGCGCGGATCTGGCGGTCTGTTGGAGCATATCGCCGCGCTTACGAGGCAGCAGAGCGAGCACGATCCCTGGACGTGCGTGATCGCGCACTGAACTCACTCGCAGCTGAGTACGCATTGCTAGCCGGCATACCTGATCGTGCCATGGAGCTGATTTTGATGTTCACACATGATGGAGAGGCGCCTCCTGTTCAAGCGCTGTACAATTTGCAGGTCATGTGGTTCGAACTAGCTTACGCGGATGCAGCGCTTGCACAAGGCCGCATCGATCGTGCGCTGAAATACTACACGGCAGTTCTGCGGCATTTCACAGACTTTCGCGAAGATGAGTACGACTTTCATGCGTACTGTCTACGGAAATCCACGATCGCAGCCTATGTGGATCTCATTCGCTGGGAAGATCGTCTTCATCAGCATGAGTACTACCAACGCGCAGTGCGCGGCGCTGCACGTTGCTACCTTGCGTTGCATCGCAATCGCGCGGACATTACAGCACGTCTGGAACGGCTCCGCGTTCATGCGGGTGCCATTACCACAAGCGCGTCCACCAATGAGACCTCCACAGCGAAACGAGCATCTCGCCGTCCGCGCACTCCCGGTTGGATGGAGACCGACCCCGACGGAACAATGCTCATCAGCCACGCGGCACCTCTGGAGGAGGCGGAAAAGCTAACGCTTCCGTTAATACTCAAGGCCACGCAGCCTTCCGAGCTATCAGAAGAGCTCTTGGATATCATTTTCCAAGTCGCTGTGGAGAGTGCTCGTTATGCGCTCGCTGCCCGAGCGGTCGTTGCGGCTTTGCGGGGCAGCACTACGGTCGAGACGCTGTCGCCGATGGCGATTCGTCTGCTTGTACGTCTGTCACGTTCCATCAGGGGGTCGTCGTCTGCAGCGAAGCTTGCGCAAGCAGAACTTGATGCGGTCGTGAAAACTTTGCACGGAAACAATGTTGAGAAAGTTTGCCACGAGTTCTTTGAACGACGCGGGGCTACTGACTTGGCCAGCGTCACCGCGCTCGCCACCGCAACGGGCGATAAGGCATATTTAGAGCGCGGGGTGTTGCGACTCTGCGAAGCAGGCGTCCATCCTTTTCTGTCCGACTTTGAAGAGGCCTGGGCGGTGGCGGTAACCGAGAACGTCTCTGAGGAAACCAGAGCGGCCATGCGCAACTGGTATCCGTTCGCGGACGCACTTTCCAGTGACCCGCCAGTTGATCCGTGCCTGTTTGCTTCGCGGAGCGAAGACATATCGCGACCATAGGGTAAATTGATATCCGCCCGCAGACGGCTGCCAGCCTTTTTCGACCAGCGTCCTGCAATCGTTTTCAGTTTCTCTTTGTACACTTCGAGCCTGAGAGGTTGCGCCCCAAAAATGCGCGCGTCAGCTCCACGGGTCTCGTCTTCAGCATCTTACATCGTCTAATATTGAGTTCGGCGTTCAAGTAACTGTTCATGAACTCCTTGACTTTAATGCCTCTGGTGCAATGCATCAGTCCAGGGATTTCTCAAACACTTGCCCTCTGTGCCACTCTAGTCTCATCATCGTCCTCTACGGCGAACAAGTTTTGCTCGCCAATCCCCACTATTCTTTTTCTTCGTCAGTAGCTCTCCCTTGCTCGATGGTCGGCGAGGAGAGGATTTTTTCGTTTCCTTGTCAAACCCCGGCGACACCGACCCTCTTTGATCCGCCGCTTCGATGACGATTCTTTCCCTTGGGTTTTCTATTTCTTCTAATGAACGCGCTTCGAACGTGGTTGCTGTTAAGCACGAAACCACTCTTGATTCCACGCATCTGCGAGTGGAACCCCGTTGAGGTGAAATACCGTAAGCATCACCCATGAATCTGTCCTTAATATACACATGTGTCGCAAAAAATCGCGCGCAATCGCCATCGCTCGTAGCGCAACCATTTATATATAGAATATCGCAAGTTATTGTTACAGTTTGGCGGTCGCGATGTGCTGATGCGGGTGGATCGCTGGCGCCAGCAACAAACAGGACTCATAGTTCAGGGGTAGAATGCTCGCTTCGGGAGTTACCGAAGAACGTGCGAGAGGTCCGGGGTTCAAGTCCCCGTGAGTCCCTGTTCGATTCTATTTTTGGCAGCCGTCCCGCGTACGACGTCCGCGGGAAACGGCAAGGAAGAGGCGCTTGGAAATGGTCGCACTCGTTCCGCGCGGCAGACTTGCACCGTTCGACGAGACGCCCAACCTGCTTGCCACGAACGCACGTCCTTGCGTCCGTGCTCTACCCCTACCGGACTATGGTGGGACAGGTTCACGCCGTTAACTCGGGCCTGCACACAAGAGGTTGGAGTCTCCGCGCACTGTCATCAACACTCGCCTGTACACGCTTCTGCTGCGACTGTTACCCGTTTCGCTCTCGTATCTCTGGCTCAAAACGTCGGACTCTCTAGTTCCTTAAGCTGACTTGTCACAAAACCGGGCATGGCGATGGCAGCGTTCATGTACCGATTTCTTTGCTTCCAGCTGTTAACGACGCAATTCATGCTCAGGCAGCGCCGACAAATTTCGGTCGCTTGCCATCAGGATCTTCACTTGATATAGCATCGGTGCGCTCATCGCAGCGGTGACACTTGACTGTGTTTGGTGTTCGCACATGTCGAGCACATCCGTCCTCCGGGGACGTCCCTGATGCGCGTGAACGCCTGCTCCATCGCCCGGCACATGTGCCTGTGGCGGGTACAGGAGGCTCCGCTCGATGCTGGCCTCCGATTCCGCGCCTGTTGCGGTTACCAACGATCACGGGCAACAGCAGCGCGATCCTTTCGGCGGGTACGCTGCCTGCTGCACACGCAAGCGCATCCTATTCAAGTTACTAGATGATTTGCGGAGTACCGTCTTGTCCTTGATGAAGAATACACCGGAAGGAAAATCCAGGCTGCAAAACAACTCGAGAATTCTCTGTCTGTGTATACGCCTATATGCAAAGCCGTGACGCATGCTCCACTGGAAGCGATCGCTCCGATGACTCAAGTCGGAGTCGAAGACACTTTTCCATTCAAACAGGAGAGATGGGGGCCTCAGGGAGCATACAATCCGTACTTGATGCCATGCTGCTGTCGAATGCGGTTCTCTGAATGCTCACAAACAGCGATGGATTTGTCCTTTAAGTGGAATCGATTATTTGGCGTCGCATATTCAGTGCAGTTTCGGAATGCGCCTGTGAAGAAGTCCCCAATGAAAGTACTTGATTTTTTGGTATTCAATCCAGCGGTGCCAAGCGCAGTGCCCACGAGCTGCTTTAGCACAGAATGGTCGAAGATTCAAGAAGAATCGTAGATTTGAGCATGGGATGTGCAAGGAAAGTGCAGTAGTCTAGGCTAGAGCGTGTGAATTGAATGCTAATGTCGATTGTATTGGGAGCTCGTGCTCGAGGTAGTGGCGAATCGATCATCTTACTTTCGTTGAAGCACCGAATTCCAGTGGCAGAGCTTCAAAGGAACCAGTAGGAACCAACGACGGAGCTTCCTTGAACTAGCTGTAAATCCTTAGGCGCTCATTGCTGTTCTTCGAATTTTGGGGCTGCTCATTCAGAAAATAGTTCTGGAAAAGATCCAATTGCAGGAAAAGAGCGAGCAGTTCAGTACTCCATTTTGAACTGAGTAGAGCGTGGCGTTCGCTCACGCGTGTTTGTCCTGCACGGGCGAGCCCTGGGGAAGGGGCTCACCTTCGTTAACGAACCATGTGCTTTTACGAGCGATTAAGAATATACTCAGTAATTTCAAGTCGTGGAACATCATAGTCGTATGCCAACAGCACGTAAAAATTGTGCCCGGTGTACGTAAAAGGCGCCCCAGCCGTTCTGGATTACTGAACCGCCATGTATCAGGACCCTGCTTCGGGCGGGATTCGAATGCGATCTCGCTTGGGAACTGATAGTTCACTTCGAGCACTTCAACGTTTTAGCACAATGCCGAATAGAGTGCGAAAAGACTCCCTTGAAACTTTGCTAGACGCAGCGCCGCTAGATGCTCAAGAAGCACGAGGTATTTCCGGAAATTGATCGAGCCGCTAAAATGCGGCTACAGAGAGTGCTTTTCCGCTCGGTTGCTGGTGAGATCACATCACACCCTGTCTCTTGCCTTCGATTCCCTCGCCATTTGACGTCTGGTCAGCGTACCGAGCATCATCTCTTGTATTCGCCTCTGTTTCATTCTCTACTTCCCCGCTTGTATCAGCGGGCACGAGTGCCCACTGTACGCTAAAGTCGCAACTGGAATTATCGATTAGAATCGCACAAAATCGATTTTTGCACTCTTTGTATGCTGTCGTCGAAGGAGAAGGCGTACGGCTGCCGCACGCGTCTGTACATTCAGAGCCTGAGCCTACTACCGAAAGACGGCGCGTATGGGTCACATCATTCTCTAAATCATTGAACATGTTCAGGAACACGTGATATCTCCATACAACCCAAAATGCTGGCTACACAGACGTGGTCGCAAGTACTCCTGCCAAAGCTCATTCGCTTAGACCATTTGGAAAATCATGTGCGCTCTAAATGCAGCGTGCGGCGCATTTTGCTGCTCTAGACAGTGCTCAATTCGTCGAGGACGGTCCGGACGCCCTGATTCTAAATGTTGGTACGTCTCTTTGTGTCCATCAACCCCAAATCTCTATGACGCTGAGCAATGGAACAGTCTTGTTAATTCATCTGCTTTCAGTTCTGCCCTGTATCTCCATCCATTTGACTTGAAGGTATGGCGACGGCCATGATGCCCTTCAATCCGTGATCCATATCCGAAACGGATTTCACCTCTTCATCTACCTTGAATGTTTGAAAATGAAACTCGTCGCTCAATTCAGGCCAAGCTTTCATCAATTACATACAGACTGACTTTTCATCGATCCATTTTACGTGTGAACAGCTTTCAACATCCTCTGTAACTATGGGAATCATTGAACGAGTTCTGCTGCTGCTCATCGCGCAATTGGTCGAATCCTTCATGCTTCTACGCAGAGACGGGCCGTCGATTTCTGAGAAGGCCATACAGTTCAGTGCACAACTGTAAACGGTGACGGAATAGACCATTATCTGACATACGGGAATGACATCGAACAGACGCTTTCGGAGGCTCAGGCATTCGGATTCGGGGAGAGAGTCTGCATTGCTCTCTGGTAAGCTCTGTTCAGGAAAACGTAATAGCGCAAGATGCAAGCTGGGTATCTGTGGCAGTTCGACTGTCCTTTGGATGCGACGTCTGCCCGTCCGAGGCCGAGATTAACGCGTGCTGCTTGGACGATCTGATGTGATTCTCGCTCTTCTTGCGACATCACTTCGGAGCTCGCTATCGCTTTGATTTCTTCCGGCTCCAGCTCGTCTTTTGCCTTCATCAATTGGCCCATGAGTACATTACATACGTCCCCAGTTTTCGGGAACACCAATGCGAGAATACGATGGGTAGAATACCCAGAGAGTGCATCCCATGAAGCGTACGGCATTGGCCGCATATGCCTCTAATGTTTGTGGTTGTTTTGAAGCTTTCTGGTACGAGCGCAGTGGAAATTCCGATCAACGATGTGGCGCGGCGACAGGTCGAGATATGTTGGGACGTGTTTCTGCAAATCAATGATTCTACGACAAGGTCGTATTGCACATTTCGTCCCGAACATAGGCAGTGTTGTCGTCGAAAGGTTTGATGGAAGGATTACTGAAAAATATGGACGACGGGGGGCCCTGCGCCTGGAACCCCAAGGAATAGTTCCTCACGAGATACACCAAAGCGAGGAAAGCTGGGCGAGGCGCCATCGAGTAGGAAGCTGTGCTGTTCTGGATGGGGTCCTTCATCTCATCTTTTTATGAATAGCGCTTTGCCCCTCTTTGGGCGTCCGTATCCAGGACTAGTATTTGTACCAAATATGTTCTGATAGAATGATACGAGCACGAGTCCTTCATATACTACACGTTCGTGTTTCAGTGCGATATCAGTGGAGTATTTTTCATTGCACGAAGGACTCGCAGAGATGCTGGCATTTTTTCTTCGCCCATTCGTGTCTCTTTATCAGAGTTCGTCTCAACAATATGCCATCTTCACATTCAGTAGCTTTTTCTACACGATTTCTCGGAGAGCATCCAGAGTAAAATGAATTGGCGAGGATACTGCCTTACAAACAGGGTTTGGGAAATTAGCTATTCAGCGCAAGACGTTCTGTGTGGTGACAACAAATAGGGTAGTTCATCTACCTGCTGACCCCAGAATGAGTGAGTTGAACACATGAGACCATTTCCTCGCAAGCTGACGGTGCGAGCATCGGGTCTTACCGCCACATTTCCCCAACATACATGAAACATTCTTTCTGTTGAATACTTGTAAGAGAAACGATTCGAATCAAGAAAATGTGCTGGTACAGATGTTCCAAAATTTAACGCTCTGATTATAACGAGGTCATGACTTTACAGTGAAGAAAACAGAAACGTTTGCGGCTCTCCCCGGGATTCCCGTTCGGTTACTGGTAAGGAGCGTGCTCTAGAGCGCATGCTTTTGAAAAAGACTTGGAAAACCAGCAGGCCTATATCAGCGTATCGGGATCGTGACCGCAGAACAACGTACCTGTGTCGTCGTTTCAAGTTCCCAAGTGTAATGCGGCGAACATGGCATGCAAGCGTCACCTGTCCTCTACCAACACTCGCCGACACACCAGCTATTTGAACGACCGTGCTAGTCCGGGGGCGCTGTCCTCGAGACTGCAGCACTTGCTCGGCGCAACAGACCTCTATGCACTCGAGCGCCGCGCTCAGAAGTTACCGAGATCGCTTCCGCACAAACGAGACCAAGTTTGTGTACTCGCTGTAAACGTGTCCCTGCCAAGTGCTTGCACGTGCAATCGTGCAAGCTCGGGCAGAGAACAGAATCGGAGCACACATAAGTAGGATGCAATTCGTGGAAGCACACAAGTCTGAATACATCACACAGCGACGAGTATCCGTGTGCACGATGCACTAGCGCACTGGCACTGCACAGATACTCTCCGGAGACCTGCAAAAACGGATCCATGTGCTGCCGGTTTCATCTACAAGACATCAACAGCCCGTTTCGAGCACCCACTGCGCGCGTCGCGAAACAGCTTCTCTCAAGACATTCCTCGGCACTAGTGAGCACGTTTTTCATATAGTCTTCGTGCAGGAAAGTAAAAATTTGAAATCCATCAGCCTTTCTGACTTACTTGTAGATATTGCAGCGTGCGATTGTCTCCTTATTGGAGGATCTCGTTCAGCTCAACTCGAGGAGGCAAGGGTTGCGAGTCCTCCTTCGGGGGCGTGCTCGCCCGCGACAGCGTGCTTCCGCTGTGCGCGTCCCCATCGGAGCATTCCTCCGTCCCCGGAGGACCAGATAACATGGAACGATATTCCAGTGCATGACTTGAGGGCAGCATCTCTGCACTCGGCACGGACTGCGGTTGCGCTAGCTCTGGAGGAAGCAAGCACCGGAAAACCGATGCCCAACGGGCGGTTCGGTTGATCCAGGACGGTAGTTTCTGGCCCGTGAGATCATAAACAACTCGAGCGGTGAATGTGTTGCAGTTCTTGTCCAATAGATGATAGCTCGAACCAGTAAACTCTTCGCAAACTCTTCGGAAGCGCTCTCTCGCCTCCGTTGCTGTTACGATAATCGGCCCGAACTCTAGGCTCTGACGGTAGCGCGCGTTTGGCGCACAGCGAGGTGTCGTATAGAAAACTCCCGTCCCGGGGCCCCACTTAAAACCGTACGCATATTCCCTTCTTCCCAGAACGACACCAGTGTGGTATACCCCGAGTCCAAGCCGGTAGAGCCGGTCGTTTGTGCTTGCCAGGTCGACAATGTCGTAAACGTTTACCACGACTTTGCGTTCGCTGAGGCTCAATTCTTTCCTGGTGCCCATCGGCGCAAACGCACCTTTGCTTCACGGGATTGTCAAGTTCAAAGCTGTGCTGGTCCGTCTACAAGTCCGCCCTGAAACAGCCTTCCCTGGAGTGGTAGCAACGCGATAACGTGTACGCTGCGCGCCTGCAAGAAATCCCGTGCTGCTCCGGCATCTCGGAGCAGTCCGGTGGTGACCTTGAGGGGCACTGCGGCAACCTTGGCGCATGGGTACTCCGCGCTAGCTATCTTGTAGCGTTCATATAGAGCAAGCTGCTGTACGGCGGCTGCGGTAGAGGTGGAGACGGCAAAGTTCCCTGCTCGCTTGACTGCCTAGCGCAGGCACGTTGCTCAACGAAGTTTTCTTTGCCTACAGCCGGTGCCTGTAGCGCGCGAGGTGCGTCTCGGTTGATGGGGTACTTTCGGTTCCCTGAGCCTCACGCACGGCTTTTGGAGCTCACTCAGTCTGCTTCCTTAACTTTAAGTGACTGCAGGAGCCGTTTGAAGGCAGAGGCACGAGAGAGCACCCTGTCAAGCAATTTCGAGCACTCGGCTCTGGACTTGTAACCGCTTTGGCTCTTTGCTGCTGACTGGTTATTTCATAGCGCAGCTGGTCACTGATTCCACGACGAACTGGGGAGCTTGTCACCATGGGCTCACTGGACAAGCTTTTCCTGTGCACCTAGACGGCGTCTCCGTTGTGAAGCTGTCCTTGGAATCGACGTCAGCGAGACTATCGTTCACTGAGGTATACTCAGCTGCGAGACGAGCCTCGTGTTCTTGCATACGACACCAGAATAGAAATCGCCTTTTCAGGCCTATTTATTTATTCGTTGCGTGTCACAGAGTATAGTAGCACAGCGGGCGTTGACTGCACCGAGCAAGAACGCTGTCCGGAAGAACGTTACGTATTAGGTTCTTCTTGCCAGTTGTCTTGTAGAACCTTGGGAGCGATTGCGGATGGATACCCCTCGTATTCGAAACTCACGTGTACAGTTCCTATTCTAGAGTGAGCCTCAGGTTAAAAGAGACAGCGAATGAGCAGCGTCCAGAACATTAGCAGAGAACGTTGAACGAATGGCAACTGCGGTGTCGGACCATACCGCGATTCGCCTCTTGGGCCCAACGAAGGCAGCAATGTTGCAGACTATGCAACGTCTATGATCTCGTATGCATGTCTTGTTCGTCTCTTTGCCGACGGAGAGTGCAGCTTCTTGACTCTCTATGTTTCTTCGAGCCCAAAAGATGCACAGCCACTTTCAACTGGCGAAACGGGTTCGGAGATCGTGTCTCGAAAGGGTCCAAGTTTGAAGCATTTCTCCCACGTTGCAGTGGTACCGGGGTTATGGCACATGTTGCCGCAAGCAAAACATCATCAGAAGCGTTGCCTGTATTCAAACTGCAAGTGGCGCTCTCGGCACGAACGTAGCAACCTGTTTTCGCTTCCGGATGATTCCATTCAGTTTTTCCGAGCTGAAGCAGTTCACAGCACCACAACGCCATCATGTCTCTGCAGGCGATAGTGGCCATAGCGGCGGCGGCGCATATGACGATGCTGGATAGATCGAAATTCCGTCTCGGAAGGCAAGCCTCGTGTGGGGATGTCGAAGCTCAGACGGATCTGGGGAGTTGCCGTGGTTTCGTCCCTGATTACAGACTGCTGCAGCGACGCCGTGGGAGAAGTCTGATTCGAATATTTGATTTTGCACTATAAAATTCCGTTTCGTGGGCCTGTATACCAATTCCATGTGGGTTTCTTCAAGCGGACGTTCGGTCTGCAGCCAAAGCCATTCCCTTTATTCAGTTTTCTATTCTACTGCTCATCATGGATTCACGGGGGCGTTTTCATCCCAAAGCATGCTGCTTGAACCTAAAATGGGAGCATGCGTTCCACAGCCTGGACGCTTGCCGGCGTACCGACGCGCATGAGATGGAAAAGGATTGCAAAGGGGTTCGAGTAGAATATCCATGAATACAAAAGCGCGCATCAGACCAAGTTTGGCCATTGTCGTCGCGTCATCTGGAAGCGTGTCGGGTTAGATTGTTACACTGAAGTGCTCGCCCTGTTTCTGCCATTCGACGTATTCTCCGAACATTTCTGATACACACTCTCGTCATTCCGACTGCCGCAACTGGGGCATACGGATTCATGGATGGTTGTAGGATTCTCCGGCGTTCTTTCGGAACGACTTTTTCGACTGTTCGCAGCTTGAATTTGTTACTTTAGCAGACACTAGTTAATTCGCTTCGCTCTCGAACCAGATTTCATGACATGACCGTTATTATTATGCAACTCTCGCGTTCAAGAGTCTATTCCTTTCCTTTCCCTGTACGTTGCACGTTCATATCACGCAATCTTCATCTTTTTGATTTACCTGTTTCAGGGCGACCCATAGACGCCGCAATTCGCGCTGCTTCCTTGGCGGGAATGGAAAAATCTCGGTGCTGTCTCACGACGACTTGCTCACAAATTCATGCCGATCATTTCGTGAATTCGTCAAGTCAAATAATCGATGTCGTTCAAAGAAAACCTGTTTTCGATAAGATCGCCAACCAAATGGCATCCGAGAGCAGCAGAGTAATGCATTCCACGGGGTATGCCTTTAGAGAATTTCGACGATACTAGTTTCATTGAAAAGCGAACCAGACTCGGCCTCAGTCATCGCAATGATCGCGTTCACTGGAGCGTGCGTCATCGCTTTGGAAAGAGCATAAAAGGATCGGAATGGATCGACTTGCCCCATCATGCATACGATGGACTTCCACAAAACCTCAGCTGAATGGAAGAGTGTGCGCTTGCACCTACAGCGGACAGAGTACGTGCTGCGGCAATTGTTCTGCAGAAGCCTGCAATCTCCGGAACGGCATCAGACGCGGAAACATAGCGGGCATCGAGGCCGGCCTTCTGTGCCCGTCAAGAGAATGCGCTGAACAATCAGGTACACTTTTGCGCTTGACTTGGCGAGTCCTAGAGGAGCGCTGTGGTCCACGCTTAGTTACACCCGACGAAATCCAGGCGAAGCGCGTTCCGAGGTAGCACGCAAAGAAGATGAAAATAATATGCGGCGCTTAGATCGAAGCTCCCGCATGTACATGAATTGCGCCAACAACGACCGGAAACTGCGTAATCGGGACTTCATTTAATTTTGCTACCAGCATCCTTCGACTTCTGGCAACGTAGCTCGAGGGACAGTGGGAGACCGACGTACTTGATACCCGATACAAGAGAGAGAAAGGAAGCAGTCGCAGAAAACGCCTGCAATGGCTTGCGTTGGTGACAACTGGAATCGATCCTCTCGTACGTGTTTACGTCCACATTGGAAGACCTGTTCCACTCAATTCTGGCATGGGTGCAATCACCGTCAGGTTAGACACTGTCATATTAGGGCGTTTTCAGCGATCCGACGAGCACGGAACGCTTAGGCATACAATGAATTCATCCGAGGCTGTAGAGGCAACGTAAGTCATTCAACTGTGCCTCTCGACGACAAACTGGACAAGAGTTTTGCTGACGCACCCAGTCCAGGATGCAGATCCAACAGAAGACGTGTCCACAGGCAGTACATGTGGGGTCCTGGCACTGATCCAAGCAGAGCACGCAGCGGTGTCGCGACTCGTTTCGCGCTCGCCTTGCAGTGGGTACAGGCTCGAATTTGGGCGATACCACAGACCATGACCGCTGTTGATCTGTCGTTCTGGAGCCAGGAAGCCCGGTTTCTTCGCCCGAGAATCGATCTGTGGTGTGCACAGCGGTCACCATCTGAGGCCGAGCCTGCGAGACGCCATCACCTGCGATTCGCTTCGAGGTGGATACACTGGCATACATTTTGCGAAACAGCTCAAGTGCCCATTTGAAAAGCATGCGGAGCTTTCGCTTCCATGCTGGACGCTGCATCAACACATCAATGGGTTCGAGGACGAGCTGCACGATGAGCAAAAGACCTAGAGCATCATATCGAGGTGAATACGCCCTTGACCGCCCAATATGCACGAGACGCACACCAGCAAGCCTCTTCGCTGGGTCATAGTAGCGCCCATACAAATAGAACAGTGCAAGATGCACACGCATGAGCCACTGTATCATGAGTGCCAGTGCATGGCGATCGGAGCTTTGTAGCAATTGCAGACGTGCGCAGCAAGTGTCTACGAAACGTAAGGTACTGGCTACTCGGCAGCGTCTCTCGCGACTCAAGAGACATTGCGAGTACCAGTCACGCTCCAAGAACCGGGCGACTCGACGCAGTGCTACCCGGAGCCAGTACAGAAGCAGCTGAAAAGAGTCGATGGTGGCATAGAGCAATGTTTCCAATAGTCGCTGTTTCCAAGATAGGGTTGCCACTTGGATGCGATCACCGGTAGCTATGGTGCACTCGAAAAGGTCACAAAACTCTTCTCCGGGTGTTTGGCGACCGATTCCCACTGTGCTCCAGTAGAAGACGAGGTCACTCAGAAAGCGAAACGCTGTCGGTGGTGCTCCAAGCGGCTCCCACGGCTGCTGGAGACTCCCCAGTGTGCTAGAACGTGACGTTCCTTGCGCTTGTCCGGTTGACAACGGCACACGACTTGGGGCCCGCTGTGCACGCGACCAGCGTTGGTTTAATCGCTGGATGTGAAGGGAACGGCCCAGGACTATACTGCCGCCTTGCCATATATTTTGCAGTGCCCGTGCGAGCTCATTCCGTACTTGCTTATCTTTTTCGCTGGCTCGGAGAACTTCCGCCTGTTGCGCTACGGGCACGCGGACAGACGCTTGGGTGAGAGTCGCCATCACCGCCAACAACAAACGCCTTTCGAAAGAAAAACGTTGTCGCCAGCGGTGTACAGTAGTGGCGGCAACCGTGCCCTAGACATAGCGTCTTGAACTGCCGTGCAGACGCCTCTCAGTTTTCTTGGACCGGCCACCCACTACTGCTTCCAACTGTTTCTCATATAGTTCCACTTTGAGAGGTTGTCCAATAAAGTTTTCTCTCGTGTCAACTCTGGAGTTCAGTTCTCCAGCACCGCACATTTCCTTATACTGATAGCGGCATTTAAGTCACGGTTCACAAACTCCATGCGTTTCATGCCGTTGGGAGTTGTACTCACTAATGCAAGTAGTCCACGAACTTTCGCTCTTCTTTCCATTCGCTCTTCTGTTAGCGGTGCGTACTTTGCTATTTCCTCAGGGCTCCGCTGACACTTTTCCATCTCGACTCTCTGAAGTGTACACCCCAACTCTTGGTGTGTATACGATGTTCGGAACTCATCTACTGGTATCGTAACGAAACGCCGTGCACACTCCTTGTACGTTCTTGTCGTTGGAGCTGGCGTAGTCCCTTTTTGGGTCTTCCATCGCCCTGCTCCGTACGCTACTACGAGCCTCTGATTTTCATCCTCCTTGAGGGCGCTCAGCTGATTGAAAAAATTGGCAAACGCCCGCTGCCTCCCACTGTATAGATTCAATCGCAGACGAGCCCACCGGGCTTGGTATACTCCTCCCACAGCGCATCTCAATGGGCAACACGATCTTCCACGAATTTCCGAAAAGCTGTAAAGTCCGCTCCGCGGCTCGTCACCTCGCTCAAAGCTTCCAGGCGATCCTTCATTCCTGCATTCCACGTCCCAATTTTCTTCCTTGCATTCGTTATACCCGATTCTCGATAGTATATCGCTCTCGAGAACCTCAAAAGACGCATGTCTTTCTGACGCAAGTTGCTGTCAGTACCATCTTCCGCACGCTTCGGTGCTGCGATGGTTATGATATTCGTATTCCCGGGGCCCGCGCCAACGACAAGGTCGTTATCCTGCACTTTCTGTGTCTCAGGGCCCGCCTTCTTGTTTTCTTCATGCTTCGCCGCGCCAACCATAAAGGCGTTATCCTACACCTCCTGCATCACAGGATCCGCCGTCTTCTCATCTCCATCCTTCGTCACGGGCGAAGCCGAGGGCGGAACTGGACGATCTCTCTTCAACCGCCGATAGTGTACACACAAGGCTATACCATCGGTTTCGATCAACCCAGTAAATACCTTTTGTTTGCTGACTTTGAGGCGTTTGAAATCGAAGATATTCTTCCAGCGCGTCTCCCGGTTTTCACCGGTGAACTCTGTGTTCTTTACATCGACCTCCGGACAGATCTCCTTCATTTTGCTGTAATGTGCGTTGGGGTCGACTTTCGCAAAATGTGACTTGATGTTGCACATTGGAACGACGCTGAGGCGCTTACCCATTAGGAACGCCTTCCATCGCTCCCACTCGTCATTTGTCTCTTCGCTCAGCTTCATCTCTGCCTTGCGTTCGAGCTCTCGGTCCAGAAGCACGATACACTGCCGGACGAGGCGATAGTATCTTTCCTTATCTTTTGTTCAGTTCTGATATGTTGTCTGTTGGATTTGCCAACCCCAAGATTGCACGGTGCTCTTGTATAACCGCACGGATTACAGAAGCTTCATTCGTGCTCTCTTTTGACGCCTTCCTGTCGACGAATTCGACCTCACCTTCATGCCTGCGATCATTCGTGATGCCGTTGACAATCGCCCATATCCTCCTGCGGGAGATGCCAGGGTACAGTGCAAATACGGCGCGTATCATGAAACGTTCGAGGTTCGTTGTCAAATGGTTCTTCAGATTCGTGATGTACTTCATCGACCCGCAGTCGTAAACACCCCAGTCACCCTTGTTTCGAGTACCCTTGAAGCTGTAAAAGGGATGTTTTTCGTGGAGAACATGCAACCGCTCATTTTCCATCCGCGCTTTCTCTGTGCCAAGCATCAGGTGACGAATAAACGTCTTGTCGAAAACCTTGTCTGGAATCTCGACCGTTTCCATGTGCTTCACGTCTTCGTACATCTTCCTCGCCAAATACATCAGTCCCGACGACGCATTGACAATACTCTTGGAGTACGAGTCGACACGCTTTTTGATAGCGTCTCGCAGCTTTCCCCTGTAGGGATCCTTGATATGTCCAAGATGAATGGCTTTCACCACCATCTCGTCGTACAGTTGTCTTTCTTGCCGCCTTCAACGTAGGGCCTCCCACTTTCGGTCCTTCCTCTCTTCCTTTTCTTCTGGATTCCGTACGGTTTTTTTGTTTTTTTTTCTGGCAGCCGGCGCCAATGCGCCTCCAGGATCGTGGACTTGCTTTTTCATAACTTTTCTTTTTTTAGTTTTTTATTTTTATTTCTTGAACGCTCTTTGAACGCTTCTGTTCTATACTGCGAAAAACACTTGACTAGACTTGCTTGAAGTTTGAAACAAAAGCGAAATGAAATACTGTACTTGGTTACGATCTCAACGGAAATCCGACTTTCACAGCTAGAACAACACGCTTCTGATCACGATCGCGTTTCCCTTCAACAACGGCACACGCATCTTGTCAGTTAACTTCCCGATCTCCTAGGTGCGCCCACCGAGCGCGATTCTTTTTTTCATAGACAAGACGTTTACTTGTGGCAGCATTCTCCGATTTTACGCTTTTTCTTTTCTTTCTTTTTTTGTGTTATTCTTCAGTGCGCGGTGAGGTATCCATCAAACCCTCTACTTCCAAGTTACATTATCTACACCTCTTCTTGGATATTCTGGTCGTTTCATTCGTTCTACCTTGTGCCTTGTGCCTACCCTAATTGTCCAAAATAGCGTCCTTACCTTTGGTGCAGATGCATCACGGAGATAGAACGGCGTTTCCTTACCACAGAGGGCGTCGGCTCGAGGCGTGGTTCACCCGACATAGAATCGGTTCTCGTCGTCAGTGTGTGCTCGGACAGTCTGCGGATGCAGGCTTGTCTTCGCTGCACGACACGCTGGAGAAACCTGACTGTTCGGATATATCTTGGGAGCTGCCTCTCTCCTTCATGATCATGCATGGAATGCGTTGTTGTCGGTTGGCAATGCGGGTTTGTGCTTGACACCCACCACAGTGGATAAGCGCAGAAAGCATACTAAACCCGTGTGCGCGTCCGATTCGCTAGACCTTGTGCCTAGAAGGTAGCACGTGAGTTTGTTGGCCACTAATGAGCGCTGAGGCTCGGTTAGCGGACCATCAGTTGCCAGTGCAACACTCAGAGTGAGTGTCCGGACTTCGACTATCACGGTGATGCCCAGCTGCTGCTGTCCTTCAAGGAGCTCGTTGCGCTCCTGTTTCCAGCGCGGGCACTGTAAGCCCAAATATGTCAGCGTCTCGAGGGGTCTCGTCTCGATAGCAGGGACAGTGTGATTCCCAGTGCGATTCCAGTGTTCCTATACGGCTTAGAGCCGGTGCTGGTAGTCAGAAGCCACCAACGCGGATTTTGGCAAGCCACTGGGTACCGCGAGCAAGTCCCGGGAATTCCAGCGCCTCCCACCAGTACTTGCACGTGTATGTTGGGTTGTAGTTCCGG
>Ga0080006_1125620_pt1 | contig 30057 bp, 24 predicted proteins | sample RS3BMetagenome_FD_69209 | JGI IMG/M metagenome (GOLD analysis project Ga0080006, IMG submission 69209) | Ferric oxide microbial mat and aquatic microbial communities from Rainbow Spring, Yellowstone National Park, USA - RS3B (SPADES... ...
GACCGACTTCTGACCGTTGCCGGGACGTACGGGGACCGATCACCTCGTGCGCTACGAGGTTGGCGATGGAGCGGTTCTCTCCGAGCCCTTCGTAGTTCAGAGAACACACCCAGAAGAAAGCGGCAACGCTCGTCGTCGCCAAGAAAGGACACTACGTCTTCGGCGTCAAAGCAAACCAGCCGAAACTGTGGAACGCCGCTGTCGACGCACACAGCGGGATCGACCTCGATCATCCCGAACACGAGACGCTTCTCCGGGCTCACGGCCGCATCGACCGCCACCGGGTCTGGTCAGCACCCGTTCCGTCTACGATCACCTTCCCTCACGCGAGGAACTTCATCATCGTCGACCGCGAATCGTCGACCCTCGATGACGTCCGGGTCAGCATCGAGACCCGCTTTTACGTCACCGATCTCACCGAGGCTGACGCCTTCATCGAGCATCTCCCCCGACTCGTGAGGGGACACTGGGCGATTGAAAGCCTGCGCTGGGTCCGTGACAACACCTTTGACGAGGACCGATCCCAGGTCCGCACCGGGACCCTGCCTCGAGTGCTCGCCACCCTGCGCAACCTCGCGATCGGCATCATTCGCCACACCACCTACCGCTCCGTCAACATCGCAGCCGCAACCCGCCAGCTCGCCCGTCAACCCGACATCGCGCTCGATCTGCTCGGGATCCAGCCCCTACTTTGCCAATGACCGTGGGGTTCTGACCCACGCTCCTAGTAGACGTAGATATCAACCCGACGCACCAGCTAGCCGAACGAGACCAACCAAAGCCACACAGCAGCGCCCACATCCCAGAGCTACGCCGCAGCCGAATGGCGCTTGATATAGAGTCTACCTCGGTTAACAGCCCAAATCACACAACACACAACCAGTAATGCAGCAGCAATGTCCGACACCAATAATCCAAAGTTTAGCGCCCCCTGAGACCTAAAGGAGAGACGTACCAACCGAGACTCTCCCGGAACAATCACAGTAAAGGCATTAGCCCACCCCAAACCAACGCTATGCGGCATCGCCACACCGCCCTCTATCGCCACCAACATCTTCGAAAACGACTCGAACACCACGACCCTATCACCGATAGAGCAACCCCCTCCAGATATGCTGTAGACACGGAGGGTTAGGTTGCTTGGCGAACCAACAGGTCGGACCATACTGGCTCGGCAACCACTCGACATAGCTCCTCCAAGCGGCGACTGAGACGCGACACTTACCTTGCCACAAATAGGACTCGACAACATGCTCCCGCTCGCCATCATGAGCGGCGACAGCGAAATCCTCGTCACAGGAGCTCCCAATGAACTTATACTTAACTCAACAAAAGGATGCTGGTATACCCTAGACGTCGCGACATTTGCACATGGCAACAATAGACGAGGACTAATAGTAAAGACACCTACACCGTGGCCATCGACACGCAATACTTCCTGGGCTAACGGTGCCAAGTCATTCTCACTAAAAACCCGGACTAATATCGAAATAGGACCCGAACTCGACACCCGGAGGTATCCACTTAAAACGGCTGGCACTCCCGACAAAAAATGCGTGACTGTTATCGCACCACGACTGGACTGACCGAAACTGATAGAACCGTCCGGGTGAGGGTGTACCGGCACCGTCCCACGCCCGTACTCCGACGGGAGAACCCAGTATGAAGTGAGTGCTTCCCCGGGTACCCCTTCGAACGGGACTCCAACAGATACCACATCTCGGCCAGACGCACGACCCGGCGTAGCCTTAACCTCGACGCCTGACTCTGAACCCGGCGACGACGCTCTCAGCACAGAGACAAGGTGACGATGCGCACACGGCAATCTATAAAGAGTTACTCCAAGACCGAATTGCGTCGCATCGCGCGAGTTAAGTCCCAACCGCAACTGTCGAACTATGAGCGAATAGCTAAGCGAATCCGGCCCGAAGTTAGGAGATTGACCATCTAAGACTATGTAGCAGATATCGAACTGGTCAAAAATAGAACTAGCAATCTCGGGCGTATCGATCCACGGCAGGCCCGCCGAGCCGGCAACAAAACTCTCGCCCGTCACGTCATGGTAGTCATTCTCCAACTGGAGCACAGAAACGCTCGGGTGTAGAGGATCGTACTGATCCACCCACCGAGAGACAACTGGAACCCACAGCACATTTCCGGGCGCTTCCGAGCCGAGTCGTGAATCCAGCTGAAGTAATACATGCGGAACTTGACTTTGCCGCAAATTCTCCTGGACTGAGCCATCGATCGCTGGAATCGCGGTAAGTGCGACATACAGAACTAACACGATGAATAGCAAGGAAGCAAATATGACTCGAGGTCTCCATCTGCGACATATTCCTATTAGCACATGCATGTCAGCGCAACCTCCGCCTACTCTTGACGTCTCTCAAAAACACGTCGTCCCTAAGGCTCCCGAACCAATCTCGGCCCGATACAACCGCACTCCGACTCCAATCGCGAATCCACAACCAATACTCACCCTCCAACACGTGAGCAAGCTCGCCTACTAACAACCCGCCCGCTGTCTGAGTAACGCCTAAGTAGAGAACTGGATTCCGGAACAGAGATCCACCCGGAACGGAGGAGAAGACGAAGAGATTGAAACTTCGAAACGGGCCATTCGTGCCGCTCGATAGCGCCGCCGTTCCTAGATAAAGCAACACAAGTGGAAACACTTCACGACGATACGCCGACGCACTACGCATACCAACAAGAACTATCAAGGGAACGACAAGAGCCAAGAGAGGCGCTGCATTCTCAGTGAACGCTACCAGTGAAGGCCACGCCGGCTGGACAACAGCCAAACCATCGATGAGAGATTGGAACGAGAATTGCGCAAGGGCATTCGACGTCTGATATCCGGCTGGGAGGCTCGGTGAATCGCCGCTAAGGACAGGAAGCAACCAAGCCGCTTGCAGCCCTATTGTAACCGCGACACACATTAATAATGACTTCAATAGGGTACGAATATTCCGCCGCAATTCTCCACATCCATGATAGAACACGGCGAATAGTACGAACGACACTAGGTCAAGAAGCGCGAACTGAGGCGCTACCCAAATAGCCACAGAGAGCGCGACAGCGACAGTCACCGCCCTCGTCGTTGTCTTCATCACAAGCAACTGCGAACCCAATAACAGCAATACGGCAAGCATCAACTCAGCGAGCCCAACCGTAACCCAACCACCGGCAATAAGAGATATCTGATACGAGTTACAAGACACAAACACTCCACAGGCCACTGAGCTAAACGCCGAGAGCCTCAACTGCCTACTAAGAAAGAACATTGCCGCATAGAGCAATATAACATCTGGAAAAAAGTATATCAATCGCTCTGACACAGCAAATGGAACGCCAAACAGGGCCAGTATAGCCGTCACCTGCATAAGAAGGTACTGAGGAGCACCAATTATGTTGTTAGTGCCGAGCACTTGAGGAGTCCAGAGCTGTGGGAAGGGAAAGAAATATCGCGTCAATGTACTCCGCGACAAGTATCCCCAGTCTCCATAGGACAGAGGAGATAGCCCGAATATACCACGGTAAGTAAGACACACGACGGCAAGCCCCAATAGAAACCAGATCTGGACCCACCGTCGCGAGGTTCGATCATATGACGAACCGAGTAAGGCTCCGCTCTCGTAAGGATGACCAGAACCTTTATCCGAGGGGTTACCCCTTGATCCTGTCGCAAGGGACGTAGCAAGTGCGATCCATATAACGAACGTCAAGATCGCGTCGATACCTTCATTCTGGGACCTCAATGCTGTTGTCGGGAAGAAGACTTCGTCGACACTAACGGCTATCGCAGCGACTACGGCGGTGAGAACTGTCAGGGTTGGTATGTCGATCACCTTTTTCCAGACCGTGCGCATTCAACATAACCTTTACAGAGAAAACCTATATCGTACTACTTAAAGAACACACATAACAGCAAAGCGAGGCCTCCGCTTCATTTCGTAGGCCTCCGACCAACCCGACAACTCGAGTCATGTTCGTCCATGGTGCCCAGGTGAACCAGAGACCACAATCCAAACATTATGCGGCGATACGGCCTATGGACCGAGCCTACTACCGTGCCGTAGGTACTTCAGGGATCCTGCTTATCCGAATAACTATATAATACTCCGACATACACTGACTTATCGCGCTGCTCACAGGTATCGTTACGAGGCGCTATGCACTATTGCATACTGCATAATCCCTAGCCGAGATCCGAGTCTGACACTAGTCGCGGACAGGAAGTTAGACATCTCATTGAAGCCGGCTGATGCTTCTGACAGGACCATTAGCCGTCCCGTCATTAGGGTGATCCCCGAAGGCAAAATGCTATAACATGACGTACACTAATATGATTTGATCAACTTACCTTGGCGACGTCGTCGATACCCGGAAGAACGCATATCGCAACATCCACACTATTGCCAACGTCTAGCTACGCTCAGCACCAGTGTCTTGATGGGGCCTGGAATACTTTTACTGGCAGACCGCCACGTTGCAAGAGAGGTCTCTAATACAGTAGCCTCAATCCTCGTTATACTACGAGCACGCCGCCGCCGCAAGATTGAGTATAGGCTATACCCCTCCAGGTGAACTTCACTAAAGTGAGGACCTTTTCTGATTTTTATAAAGACGCCTGGTTCCGATGGGTCATTTTCCAGAGCAGCGATTTCGCAGTCCGAGAAGATTACTCTCATATCCTCAGGCTCGTACCTCCAGTAGTCTGAGGGGAACGCGTGGAACGGGAAGCCGCGTGACCGCGTAGTAATAACCAGGTACCCGTTCTCTGTAGTTACCCGTTTCATGTTGCTAATAACTGTTCGCCAATCCGCTACGTGCTCCAGCATTTCCGATGCAATCACGAGGTCGAAGCGTGATTCACCAAAATGTTCTACCAACTGGGCCGCGTCAGCAATGACGTCGACACCATTACCAGCCTCGATATCAGTACCGATGTACTCACCGGGTTCGTATTTCATGACAGCGGGTCGTATGGACCCATTAACATCTTTCGACCCGATCTCCAACACTCGGAGACCGCGGACGTCACTTTCTACTATTTGTTGCTCGAGGAAGAGCCTGCTGGATGTTGAGGACATATTATTCCTTCCATATAGTCGCCGCTTACATTCGGTCCACTTTTAACCTGCGTGTGCGCTGCGGTCGCGCAGGCCTGCCATATTGAATTGAGGCGGATGATGTCTACATATTCTACGCCGCTCTCGCAATTCGGATGTTGAGTGCCAGACATCTCAGTCGTATATCGCCTATGTGCGGGGCATATACTTCGCCTTTCGTGAGGGTACAGACGCGATACCTAGCAAGATCTCGCTGGATATTGTCGCGTGCGTGCTAAGTTCATGAACCTATTGAGTGGCCTAGGTGTTTCGACCTCACTCCCCGCTCTAGCATCAGATGTCTTCCAAACGTGTAAATCGTATCGTTGTAGGATCTTAAATGGCCCTCGTAGAATATATATTCTCGGAGGGTGCTCATCGACGACGTCGCCTGATTGCCACTAATTGGAATAGTCGCTCACTGCAGTTGCGTGGGGTAGACCATGATCTCGTTTGGAGTAGTCACCGTTAATAGACGTCAATGTCCGTTCCTAACAGTCGCCACCGGAGCACGGACTTTCTCCGATGTAGCCAGGCTTAGGCTGATCTCCGCTACCGTGGAGTTCGGGATTGCCGGGTTCGGCCCGATGCGATACCCTGCAACCACACTTATGGCACAGGATAATGTTATAGATTGCGTGCCGCGGTCCAAGCTTCGATGACCACGATTCATACACCATCGATCCGCTACAGGTTGGACAAGGTTCTTTACTAGGTAGGGGTGGCAAGATCCCCCAGTTGTGGTCGCCTCGCAGGCCTGCTTTTAAGCCCAAATAGTTCATCTTCTTGAGGACGGCAGAGTCTTTACTCCCGTGATTGCGCAGCCGAGTTGCGAGGTAGTCGAGGAGCAGCCATACTACGACAATCGGGCGGGCGTATCCAACGTCCGACGCAAAGATTAGAGAGTTTCGAGCGTTGTAAAAGGCCCTCCAGGGTCCGGCCGTTGATAGGTTCTTACGGGGGTTGCCGATGACCGGATGTCTCAGACCGTAGAGGGTACCCCCACGACGCTGGAATTCAGCGCATAGTGCATAGTCGTCCCAACTGAAAAAGTATACCATCATATCTATCAGTTTGCTCGTGGGGACCAGATCAATGCCTAGTCTATTGAAGATAAGTCCATTCCACGGCGCGAGATGAATAGGTATGATCGGACTCCGTGTGGACGCCTTCGCAAGCCGTCGCCGGACTCCAAGAAAGGTGAATCGATTTAGCTTGGCCCATCCATCTCCAATTTTGTTAGTAGAGCAACTAAATGCTATTGGCTGTTGAGTATTGACGGTCTGACAATGGGTCCACCGGCCTAACTCTGAGACCAACTCGTCGAAGAAGTCTGTACGGAATGCGGCATCATCGTCCAGGAAAAGGACCCAATCCCAGGGATCATTCTTCAATGTTATTAGGCCCTTCAAGAAGGCCGCCGAACCGATCGGTTGGTTGTCGACGATAATTTCGGCTTCTTCAGGCCAGCCTACCAAACTGGCGATAGGGCCATTGTCTACTACGAGCCACCTTAGCCGATAGAGATCGCTGCTCTTCGGTACAGTGTTGATGATATTCGAGACTTGCTTCACGTTGTGTAACGTTGCGATAATTACCAGTACTATCGGGGAGGGCCCCTTGGTTTGGTCGACTTCAATGTTGGCGCTCTGGGAAGTTCTGGATAGTTCCGGCTGTGTAGGTACCAAATCAGTAGCGCCTATCTCGTGACTCCATCTTGTCGCTGCCTCCTTAGTCGACGTAGACTATCATTCTATTCTTGGGTGATTTCAGGGTGTCGTGAGGCCTGAATATTGCGATCTACAGCCATTTGTGGTGTGTGTCTCCATAATCAGTATATGGGCCGAAAGACAGCTAGGCTAGTCGGAAGTGCTGGGTACACTAGATGATGCTTCGAATACGTACTGACAAAATGGACTGTGACAGAGACAACATTGTTTTGTGGCCGCTGCTCACGGCGTGGCCGGCAACCGTCGTATGTCCAGCAAGTTGGCGCCATCCTGGATCTATTATAGTTGTAAGGCGGGACTAACGATGAGTTGATCATCGGAACCGTTAGCTAGGCGATATCCGGTCCATTAGCGAGACTTTCTCGCGACCAACCAGCGCGACGCGCGAAGTCAGTGGCCCCGATTTGCCACTGGGAGAGAGTGAACGTGTCCGTCACCGTCTTGCGGCCTTGCGCCCCCATCCGCGCCCGCAACGCGGCATCCCCTGCTAACTCTGCGATCGCCAATCCGATCGCCTCCGCGTTTGGTTGCACGAGAAGACCGGTGACTCGGTGCCGAATCGCATCGTTTAGACCACCGATGTTGGTAGCAACGACTGGGATACCAGCTCCCATCGCTTCGAGGGCGGCGAGTGAGGTGCTCTCAAAAGCGTATGTGGGGATTAGGACTATATCCGAGGCTCGGTAGGCCTCGGCCATAGACGAGTGGGGTAACCCGCCAACTACATGGAGACGCCGCTGGGATCCTTCAGATATCTTGTTGAACTGCTCCGCGAACAGGGCTCGGTATCGCTCTCCCCTCCCATAGACGTCTACGGGCGCCCCGGTCACAAAGAAGTGGCATTCGCTATGACCCGCTGTTGCGGCAGTGGTCTGCTCAACGATAGCGGCTAGCCACGCTCCGCCTCGAACGAACGACAGATTACGAGGCACGAAAACTACGACGTGCCCCTGGCGCCGGGCGTCCATCAATGGCCTTACGAGTGGATCGGAGCACGAGGTGCTTTCATCCTTAGAGATGGCGATATCGGTGTAGTTCAGCACGACGTCGATCCGCTCCCGTAGCGCGGGACGATGGTCCTGAACGAGTCGAAGTAGCGTGGTGTCGGTACCAAGAATGCGGTCACAGCGCCCTATTGCGAAGAGACTCCGGTTGCGCTGATGAAAGCGCCATGCCGGTAAGATCGTTCGAGCGAATGGCCCTCCGGGATACCACTGACGGTACCGGCTGTCGAAAGGGACGTCCCAGTAGACCCCGTGAGATGTCGCCGTTACTGGTTTCCCGATTCCCCACCATGGCACCTGCTCTAAGTACTGAAAGTGTAGGTGGGTACAGCCGTCTAGCGTAGCTTGTCTGCTCAAAATCCGACCTAGAAGAGCGCGTGGAGTTGGCTGTGCGACGACGCGGATTCCGTTGCATGTTCCTTGCCACCGACACGATCCCCGCTGATAGATAGTCACGTCGGCACCTAAGTTCTGAGCAATCTTCGCGAGGTTGAGGAGGTGTCGCTCGGCCCCGCCCTCGAAGAGTTGACCACTCTCGTCAGCGAAGGAGATTGTGATGAACCCTACATGTGCGGGCCTCCGCTCCCGAAGGAGTATAGGGTAAGACATCAGCAGACGGCCCTATCAAGGTATGGCGCCATATCAGGTCTCAGTATCAGCCCACGAGTGGGCGGGTTGCTCAGTTCAGATTCCATCTGCGCGGCGTGAAGACGCGTGTGTTGGCGGTCTGATAATGGGTGGCATCCACCGATTCCGTTTCCGGTGACATCACAGCGATTGATTGTGGGGGCGGGAGTTATGTCGAGTAGTTCAAGCTTCAATGGAATCAGCTGCACCGAGGGTAATGGCAAAACGGAAGTCATCGTGAAAGAACGGGTGACGAGGCTCGTGCAGCCTCGTACTTCTTTATTCTATCAACCTAATTAGAGAACTCGAACGTCGGAATGGTGGGGTGCACAACTATGCCAGTGATAGGTACAGGAGATCCTCGCCATCGTGCCGAGATAGCTTACAGCTATACCTACACTGGTATTCCATGCCACGTCGACGAATTATGTGCTGATAGGCCGAACTTAGGGCCTGGAAGAGAGTAGCCGTGGCTCGGCGCCACGAGGCTCCTGAGTGCCAGGAGGCTTGTCGTACCAGTGTCGGATCCGGAGGCGGTAGAAGATAGCAAGAGTGTCGGTAAGCATCGATCGCACTGCCTGAGCGGACACTGTAGTGCTTAATCGTTCCTGAATGACGACGGGAGCCTCGAAGAACTTGGTGTAACCGAGGCGCTGAGCAACAACCAGTAACTCAAGATCAAAGGCGAATCGTTTTTCGAGCATCCTGGGGAGCGAATCGGTGACCAGTTCGCGCCGTAAGATCTTCAGCCCGGTCTGGGTGTCCCGCACCTTGAGACCGAACAACACACGGACGACCTGCTGAAAACCCCACGAATACACACGTCGCAGCGGCGGATAAACCACCTCTGACATTGGATGACGTTTCGATCCGAGCACTGCGTCAGGATGGTACGACTTCACCAACGAGACAAACGAGGCTACCTGCGAGGCTGGCAAGTCACCATCAGCGTCGATGAATCCAAGGTATGCTCCTCGTCCCATTGATAGGCCGACTCTTAGGGCCTGTCCCTTACCCCAGTTCCGGTCGAGACGGATGGAGTGGATGTGGGGTGACACGTCGCCTAGCGCAGCGTCGAATCCATCAGTTGACCCATCAGATACCGTGATTATCTCGAAGCTCATGCCGCTATCGCCAAGGACTTGGGCGAGGCTGGCTATGTTGGGACAGAAGCGCGGGCCTGGGTTGTAGTACGGGACTACGAAGCTGATATCGACGTCGGGCGGTACCACAGCCCACAGTTCCCCTGTGCTCGGAGCGAACTCCACCAAATCGACTAGCGGCCTCACCGGACGGAGTGCCGGCAGGAGCATCACAGCGAGCAGTATGGCCGAAACTGCGAGCATCGCCCACGCCAAGCTCATCGCCGTTCCGTGGAACATAGCCATGAGTATGACCGCTCCGATCGCACCGGCCCACGGCGCCACCGCAAGCCCCGAGTGGCGCGCCACGTATACGTAGACCAGCTGTCCGACGAGCGCCATGGCGACTGACCCCAAACCGAGCACCCGCATGACCGGGATAGCCGCCGAGTACGCTGGTCCGAACAGTACCGAAACGACTAACCCTGGGACTAGCACCATCACGATGCCCGCGACCCCGGCGAGGCTTGCTATCAGACCGAGGGACTGGCGAAGTACTCGGGTTGGATCGGTTCCAGCAGCTTTTGCGGCTGCGAGTCTCGGGAATGCGATTGTCCCAACTGCGCCGGGCAAGAAGAGTGCTATTCGGGCAGCGGTGGAAGCCGCTACATAGGCGCCTGCCTCCTTCGCCGGAAGGAAATGGCGTGCCAATAGCGAGTCGATCATGGTGAAGAAAGCGACACTACCGAGTGCTGCCAATGACAGAGCCGCAGGTCCAATCCTAACCCCCATCCTCGCCGATCCTTCCCCGAGGACAACCCGTCCTCGGAGCGGCCAAAGCATCACTAGGACACTCGCCAGAACACTCAGTACACTTGCCAGTAGGGCGCCATTGAGTCCCATCCCGAGGCTAACGAATAACACTCCAGCGATCACTCTGACGCCGGCACCGACGAGGATCGCCCGTGCTACCTCCTTGAAGCGCTTCTCCCCTATCAAAACGCCCTGTGGAACAAAACCGGCGACACTCGGGGCCAGATAGAGACCGATGAGCACGACTGGGACGACTGAGGCGATGTGCAGGAATCCCGACAGCACTGGGCTTAGGAGCACCATCACGATGAATGCCAGTGCTCCAAGGCTACTCGCTCCGACCAAGGCTCGACCGATCGTCACTCGCTTGCGGGAGGCTGCTTCGCCCTCGGCGACCGACTGAGTAACGGCAAGCTGCAGCGCGCCTACGATAACGCCGAGCACGCTCACCATGCCGAGGAGCGAGCCGAGGGCTCCGTAGACTGCCTCGCCGAGCATCCTGCTCATGATGATGTTGAAGAGGAAGTTTGCCCCATTCATAGCTAGCATGGCTACGAGGAGGAGGAATCCTCCATCCCGGGTTAATTCAGCTCGTCGGGCTGCCAATAGGGCAGCTGATACCTTCGACTTCACAGTAGCCCCTAATTCTCGGTCCCTCGAAACTTGACTTGTTACCCGTTAGCCGCCATGCCGACCACCGGCTTATTGAGCACCATGCCCCCGGTGGAACCCTCGAAGGGAGCGTTGAACGAGAAGATGCCGCCATCCGACGCCACCAGCCAATAACCGCCCGTACTCGCATCAGCCGCCATGCCCACGACCGGCTTGTTGAGCGGAGTGCCACCCATCGAACCCTCGAAGGGAGCGTTGAACGAGAAGATGCCGCCATCCGACGCCACCAGCCAATAACCGCCCGTACTCGCATCAGCCGCCATGCCCACGACCGGCTTGTTCAGGACGATGTTCCCAGTCGAGCCGTAGAAGTGAGCGTCCCCGAAGGAGAAGATTCCACCGTCAGCGGCTACGAGCCAATATCCGCCACCGTCAGGAGTTGCGGCCATACCGACGATCGGCTTGTTGAGAGTCATTCCTCCCGTCGAGCCGTAGAACTGCGCGCTCCCAAAGGAGAAGATTCCACCATCAGCAGCCACCAGCCAGTAGCCATTCCCGTGCGGCGTCGAGGCCATTCCGACGATCGGCTGGTTAAGCGGCTTGCCGCCCATAGATCCGTAGAAAGGAGCGTTGAAGGAGAATATGCCCCCGTCCGACGCCACTTCCCAGTAGCCACCGGTAGCCGGGTCCGCCGCCATACCCACGACCGGCTTGTTCAGCACGATGTTCCCCGTCGAGCCGTAGAAGGGAGAATTGAAGGAGAAAATTCCCCCATCAGAAGCGGCCAGCCAATAGCCCGTCGTCGAGGGCGGCGAAGTCGGGGGCGAAGTGGGGGGGCAGGAGTAGCCGTAACCAGTCCCGCACGCGCTTGCCAACTGGAGTCCAGACGGCGTAATCAGGGCACTACTCAGACCGCCAGCTACCAAGAGGCCAGCTATCGACGCCTGGAGTGGCTTGCGACGAATCATCCCGATCGTGCTGGAAAGTATATTCACTGATCTAGCCCTTCTGCCCAGTGGGTAGTTACGGCCTTTACTGTAACAGCTCAGGGCGCGCGTTGCGAGCGCTGTGATCGCGCATCGTAGTACGACCGCCTGAGGTCGTGGCTTTGCACTCCTCGTAGAAGGTCACCCTATGCTTTGCAGCCTTGAGCGCTATACACCGTCATAGATCTCGGTGGGACCTGCTGTACCTGCTCGGCGCGTTGCTCGCCGTAGCCGGCCTCGTGGTGGCGCCACTGACCGGCCGGGGTTGGGTGCTCCTCCTCGACTGGATACCCGGCCCGTACGCCCAGCTGGTCGGTCCAGGTTTCTTCGGCCTGCACGGCGGGCTCAACTTGAGTCTGCTGCCGAGCATCCTCATAGGTGTCTTGTCACACGTCCTCGGGGCCGATATCAACTGGCTGGTCCTAGCGGCGCTGTTCCCCATCGCCGGGCTCGCCGTCGCACATCTGGTCGGTCGCAGCCTCCCTGAACGCCTCGGCGCAGCCCTCCTCTATAGCGTCAACCCGTTCGTGGTCGAAAGGCTCTTCGCCGGCCAACCGATCATTCTCCTCGCCTACGCGATCCTGCCCCTAGTGGTGCGGTCCCTACTAGAAGCGCCTGAAAGGCAAGGAGTGCGCCGACTCACGCCGGTGCTGTGGCTGGCGCCGCTCATCGCCGTCGCCCCACAGTTCTCCTGGATAGCCGGGATCCCGCTCCTCGCGGTGATCGCCTGGCGGCGATTCTCCCCCAGGGCGCTGGGATGGGCTGCCTTGGTCCTGGCGGTCCTGGCCGCCTCGTGTGTCTACCTGATCGTCCCAACGCTGGGCCACGCCTCCGCAGTGAACCTGCCGACATCGATGCTTGCCGACTTGGCGACCAAGGCGATACCTGGTACCAGCCTGTACCTGACGACCGCCGGCCTGTACGGCTTTTGGCGGCCAGCAGCCTACGTGACCCCCGACGTCGCTGCCGGCTGGCCTTTCCTGCTCGCAGCTATCCTGGTAGTCGCAGCCGCTGGTGCCTACAGCGCCATGCGTGACCACGAGCGTCGCCCTCTCGCGTTCGTCGTGTTGTCGTCAGGAGTAGCCGGATACTTCCTCGCTCTCGGCAACCAAGGACCGACAGGGCCGCTCTTTACCTGGGCCTACCTGCACGTACCGCTCTTCGCCCTGATGCGCGAAGCAGAGATCTTCGCTGCGCTAGTAGCCCTCGCGTACGCCGTGTGCTTCGCGTGGGGTGTCGGATATCTGGTGGGCGTCGCCCGAAGCAGACGAGGCCGTCTCGCGTCTGCGGCGCTAGCCGTCGCTCTACCTCTCGCCTACACGCCGACCATCTTCTGGGGTCTAGGGGGCAAGGTCACCCCGAGTCGAATCCCGCCATCATGGGCGACGGCCAATCGGCTGATGGGCACCGGCACGGGCAAAGTCCTGTTCTTACCGTGGCATCAGTACCTCTCCTTCCCCTTTACCGGCGGTCGGGTGATAGCCAACCCCGCCCCACAATTCTTCTCACGGCCGACCATCGCCGGAGACAACGTGCAGTTCCCCAATCTCGAGACCCAGTCCACGTCACCGCGAGGAGCGTTCCTCGACTTCCTCATCGGCGAGGACCACGCCACCACCCACCTGGGCGCCATCCTCGCCCCACTCGGCGTCAGCTACGTGGTACTGTCCAAGACCGTCGACTGGCGCAGCTACGCGTGGCTCAACAGCCAAGTCGACATCACCAGAATTCTCGACACACCGACCCTAGAAGTGTGGCGCAACGACGTGCCAGCGCCACTCGGCCGCCAAGTCAAAGCGGTCCGTCGGGTGGCGAACTTCTCCACCCTCGTAGCCCTCGCAGACCAGCCGGGATTCACATCTACCGCCTTCGAGGTCACATACCCCGGCGCTGGGCCGGTCACGGCACCGTCGCAGAGCCTCCCGCCCTCCGGGGCTTCGCCTCCGCGCGCCGGCTCGATTCGACGCACATCAAGCGTCTCGTACTCGATAAGCGCAGCGCCTGGGAGCTACGTGGAACTGTCAGCCACCTACCAACTCGGCTGGCAGGACGGTCACTCCAAGGCCGTCCAGCTCGCCGAGGGCAACATGGCGTTCGAAGTGAGCGCAAACGCCACGGTCGCCCGCTACACGCCGTGGAGCTGGGTGCTAGGCGGATACATCTTCTCGGCTCTCGTGCTGCTCGCTCTCGGCGGGCTAGTCCTGCGCGCTCGGCTTCGAGGGGCGAGCACCCGGTCAGCGGACCTCGTCCGATACCGCCGAGATGCGTGATCCGCTATTTTGCCCAATATGGACGACTCCAAGGATGTCAGCATCGTAGTGCCGACGAGGAACTCGGCCAGAACTTTGGCTGCGTGCCTGCGCTCGATTCGCGGCCAGTCGATCCCGTGCGAGCTGATCGTCGTAGATAACAAGTCGACAGATGACACAGTGTCCATTGCCCGCGAGTGGGCCGACTCCGTCATAACACAAGGACCTGAGCGCTCGGCCCAACGCAACGCCGGGATGCGCGCAAGCTCGGGGTCCGTAGTCGCCTTCATCGACTCGGATATGGAGCTCGAGTCCGAGGTAGCCGAGCAGGCCGTGCGGCTATTAGCAGACGGTGCAGGCGGTGTGATAGTCCCCGAGTACACAGACGGGTCAGGATACTGGGTGGGCGTTCGGCGACTTGAGCGATCGTTCTACGACGGTCGCGACCAAGTGGAGGCGGCTCGATTCTACCGCCGTGACCTTGTCGAAGCAGTGGGCGGTTTCGACGAGGAGATGCCCCCCGGCCCGGAGGATTGGGATCTCACGATACGCATTCGAAGCCTCGCGCCGATAGAGCGGACTTTCGCTTCAATCCGCCACGACGAGGGCACCCTGCACTATTTCGAAGCATGCCGCAAGAAGGCATACTACGCACCAGGGCTGATCGCCTTCTCCCGAAAGCACGGAGCAGGGCAGTTAGCCTCGGCATTCGACCGACCCTACATCCGCAAACCTTGGAAACTGGCATATCCTCACCCGCTCCTAGGCGCCGGTGTCGTCGCTCTCAAGGCTGGCGAGACGGCGGCGGTCGCCGCCGTCGTCGCCAAGGCCCGCTTCGACAAGGGGTCCGGCCGCCTCGCGTCGTAAGTCCTCGATTCGCAGCGGCCAGCGGGGACTATCCTCAGCGTCGAATGCGGATACTGATACTTAACTGGCGGGACCTCGCGCATCCCCGGGCGGGAGGATCGGAGGTCTACGCGCAGAACCTCGCCCGCTACTGGGCTGCAGCCGGCCACGAGGTGACGTTCTTCTGCGCCGCCGTGCCCGGTAGGGCCGAGGTGGAGGACGTCGACGGCTATCGACTCGTGCGCCGGGGCGGGCGACTAGGCGTGTATCGAGAGGCGCGCTCCTACTTTGAGTCAGCCGATGAAGACAGCTTCGACGTGATCCTCGATGTCGTCAACACCCGCCCGTTCATGGCACCCCGGTGGGCAAAGCAGCCTCGGGTAATTCCGCTTGTGCACCAGGTAGCTCGAGAGGTGTGGCGCTACGAAGCTCCTTGGCCGGCTAGCTGGCTTGGGCGCTACCTGCTTGAACCGCGCTGGCTTCGTCACTACCGCAACGTTCCGGTACTGACCGTGTCGCAGTCGAGTCGGGCCTCCCTGAGAGAATACGGCCTCATCGATGTGGCCGTGGTACCTGAAGGAGTCGACCCTCCCCTACCGATCCCGCTGTCGGACAAGGCCGGGCCGCCGACTGCTATCTTCGTCGGCCGGCTGTCAGCCAACAAGCGCCCCCTCGACGCGATACGAGCGCATGCCCTCGTCCGCCGTGAGATCCCCGACGCCCAGCTGTGGGTGGTCGGCGAAGGACCGGTCATGAGTCGCCTCGAGAAGGCAGCCGGGCCGGGAGTGCGGTTCTTCGGAAGGGTCGACGCTGAGACAAAGCAGAACCTCATGGCCTCCGCGCACGCCCTAGTCGCCACTTCCGTGCGCGAAGGCTGGGGCCTGACGGTAAGCGAAGCCGCCAGGCTCGGCACCCGCTGCGTCGGCTACGACGTAGCCGGCCTGCGCGACTCGATACCAGCAGCAGGCGGCGTCCTCTGCGACGCGAACCCTGAGGCGCTCGCCGCCAAACTGGTCGAACATCTACCAGCGTGGAGCACAGAGGCCCGCCCCGACCTCGGTGACGCCGGAGTGGTCAGTTGGGAGGAAGTGGCACAGGCGGTCCTTTCGCACCTGACCCCCCCATCCCAGCGCACCCTCTAGTCCGAGGCCCCGTCCCGTATCGGCGAGGATCATGGCGTCTCGCTCGGCTGGCTGCGGTGCGAGACGAAGACAACCTCCGCTTCGCTGCGCGCCGCGTCGAAGGAGCTACTCCCCCGGCGAGGCCGGCGACCAGCGCAGCGGCGTCTGGTCGGCTCCCTGTCGCTAGATTGGCGTCGTGAGCATCGATCCGCGTACTCCGGTTGTGGTGGGAGTCGGCCAGTTCCTGCAGCGGCCGGCGAACTTGGAGGACGCGCTGGAGCCGGTGGCGATGATGGCCGAGGCGGTCGCCGCAGCCGCTGCGGACGCCGGGGTGCCCGGCCTGGTGGGACGGGCCGATCTGATCGTGGCAGTCAAGGGGGCGTGGCACTACCCTGACCCTGCCCGGCTGGTGGCGGAGCGCTTCGGGGCGTCGGCCGCCCGCGGCGCTCTCACCAGCGACGGGGGCAACACCCCGCAGTCGGTGATCAGCCATCTCTCCAAGCTGATAGCAGCCGGCGATCTCGACGTGGCGGTCGTGGTGGGCGCCGAGGCGATCTGGTCGCGTCGGCGGATGCGGGCGGCTGGCATCGAGCGCAGAGTGACCGAACAGCCGGCGGGCGCCGCACCGGACCGCCTGATCGGCTCGGACCTGCCGATGAGCACCGAGGCCGAACGGGCGCGTGGACTCGAACTTCCCGTCCACTTTTACCCCATCTTCGAAAGCGCTATCCGCTACGAGCGGGCCGAGACGCTCGAAGATCACCGAACCCGGATCTCGCAGCTGTGGGCCCGGCTTAACTCAGTGGCCGTCGCTAACCCGTACGCTTGGATCCGCGAGCCCATGACCGCCGAGGAGATCCGCGATCCCTCCCCCGCCAACCGTATGGTCGGCTTCCCCTACACCAAGGCCATGAACTCCAACTGGGATCTCGACCTCGCCGCGGCGGTCATAGTCTGCTCGGCCGGAGCGGCCGCGGACCTGGCCGTACCACGCGACCGTTGGGTGTTCCCCCACTCCGGCGCAGACGCGCATGACACCCTCGCCGTGTCGAATAGGTGGTCGCTGGCCCACTCCCCCGCGATCAGGGCCGCCGGCCGGCGAGCGCTCGACCTGGCAGGCGTCGACGTCGACGACCTCGCCCACATAGACCTCTACAGCTGCTTCCCGTCCGCCGTGCAGGTCGCCGCCGGGGAGCTCGGACTGTCCCAGGAGAGGCAGCTGACCGTCACCGGGGGCCTCACCTTCGCTGGAGGGCCTCTCAACAACTACGTCACCCACTCCGTCGCCACCATGGCCTCGGTGCTGCGGTCCGACCCTGGCACCTTCGGCCTGGTGACAGCCAACGGCGGATACCTCACCAAACACGCAATCGGGGTGTACTGCACCGAGCCGCCAGCTGGGGGGTTTCGCTGGCAGGACGCGCAAGGCGAGGTCGACGCTGCGCCGACCCGGGCGGCGCTCGACGACCACGACGGGCCGGTCGAGATCGAGGCGTACACGGTCATGCACGGCCACGACGGGCCCGACAAGGCACTCGTCGCCTGCCTCGGGCCCGAAGGCCAGCGGGCGTGGGCCACCAGCGGCGACCCCGACGTCATGGACGCGATGGTCGCCGAAGAGTTCATAGGGACCAAAGCCCGCCTGCACCCCGGCGGGAAGGTCACCTTCGACTGAGCCGACCGGCCCGACCTCCCCGAGCGGCGCGCCGAAGCGGGCCTGATCGCAGGTTTGGCCGGGCGGCGTCGATAGCACTCACATGGCACCATGCCCAGCGTGCAGTAGCCGTCCGGCACGAGGACCGTGATCGTCTTTGATTCGAGCTTTCTCTCGCCGGGGCTCGCCGGAGATGGGGACGAACTACCGGGTCCAGTTTCCGCAGTGCCCGGGCCGCTGCGGGACGCAGCCCAATGCGGTAGGTCGTCACTTCCAGCCGAGATCGGCCTTCGCCTCATCCCATGCGATATTGGGGCCTTCCTCCGCCATCGCTGCGTCGAAAGCCTGGGTGTCTTGGACATCCTCGAACGCGTCGACCGACTCCTCATACCGTTCGGGGCTGACCAGCACAGCTGCAAGCCGACCGTAGCGCTCCGAGTGACCCAATACTTTTCATTGGGTATCGAGTATGGTGTCCCTATGCCCGCTCTCACCGCTAGGACCGCCACCCAACCCAAGCTTCGACCCGAGGGCTTCGACGCAGGAACAGATGCCAAAGTCGACCGGCTCGTCGCCGTGTACGGCGTCAACGGTCTCGCGTCCCTGCTCGGCGTTTCTGCCTCCCAGCCAACCCGGTGGCGCCAGCGCAAGGAGCGTCCGAGTGACACAGCGACCCGGCGGCTGCTGGCCCTGGAGTACCTGACTTCCAGGCTCGCCGAGGTGTTCACCGCCCGCCAAGCGCAGGCCTGGCTCGCAAGTCCGAACCCCTACCTGGGCGGGTCAACCCCCGCCCAGGTGTTCACCCACTTCGGTGGCGCCGCCGTCGAAGTGGCGATCTCCGCCGTCGAAATCGGCGCCGCAGTGTAGACGGTGCGCCTCTACCGGGTCTGCCCGGTCGATCCCGCCGCCATGCAAGGCTCCCCGTACCACCCCGGGTTCGTACCCCGATCCACCGGTCAGCACCGCATCGACAACCCCGAACGCTACGACACGCTGTACCTGGCGGGTTCCGTCGCCGGCGCCGTCGCCGAGCGCTTCGGCACGTTCGCCTCCTGGGGCGACTGGCTGCTGGAACATCCGCGCGGCTTCACTGCCCGGCTCGTCACGTTCGACCTGTCCGATGATCGTGGCGTGCTCGACCTCGACGACGCAGGCGAGCTCGTAGCCAGATCACTGCGCCCGTCACGGATCGTGACCCGTGATCGCGCGACCACCCAGGCTTGGGCCGCACGGCTACACGGGGAGGGCCGCTGGGCCGGCGTGTCATGGTGGTCGTTCTACGACCCAGACTGGGCCAGCTGCGCGCTGTGGTGCCCACCCGGCGCAGCTGTCATCGAGGGATTGGCTGTCGCGGACGTGGCGACGTTGAGCGGCGACCATCCAGCAGTCGTCGAAGCCAGCCGTTCGCTGCTCCGGCACTGGACGTAAGGGGTGACGGGTCGCCCCAGGCCTCCCTCCAGACGGTAGCCGTCAGTCTCCCAGACGACGTGGCCGAATCTGCACTCCACGCCGTCGCTGACGGCCGTCTCGACTGGCGGACCTCTACCGGACCCGCCTCTCACACCATTTCCTGGGACTGAACTCCTTCGCTCCCCGACGCACGTACAGCTGCGCCCAGTCCTCTTGCATAACGAGGTCTCTCATCAAAAGGACCCGCTTGCCATGTTCCAAGGCCAGCCGGGCCTGCATTCGAGCGCCGCTCCTACCGCCCCTATCGAGCGCTCCGCTGTGGACTGCCGTGCCAATGCCTACAGCCAGCCTGCCTTATGCATACTAGCGTATGTGATGCTATCGTATGCATGGCTCAAGTGGATCGGCTGTCAGTGACCATGCCCCCGAAATCGGAGCTGCCGTCCGAGACGCGGCAGCCCGGCAAGGAACAAGCGTGTCGAACTGGCTGGTGGCAGCCGCCGCGCAACGCTTGAGAAATGGTCTACTCGGCGAAGCGCTCGACCGCTGAGAAGCAGAGGATGGTCCCTTCAGCGACGAGGAGCTCGATGCGGTTGCGGCCGCCCTCGGAGCTGCCCACAAGCGAGGCGCCGCGTGAGCGCGGTTCTTGATGGCGGAGCGTTGATCGCTGTCGACAAGCGAGACCGAGCGGTCGGTGCCATGCTGCGGATTCTCCAACGAGACGGGGTGCCGGTCCTTACCAGTGCGGGCGTAGTCGCACAGGTTTGGCGCGACGGACGCCGTCAGGCCAACCTCGCCCGCGTCCTACCCGGAGTAGAAATCGCCGCTTTAGATGACATCACCTCGAAAAGAGTTGGCGGGCTTCTGCGCGACAGCGGGACCGACGACCCGGTGGACGCCCACCTGGCACTCTTGGTCCGATCCGGAGACCAAGTGCTGACCAGTGACCAACCCGAAATCAGGGCTCTGTTACAGACGAGGCGGGTGAAGGCCACGGTTATCCGAGTCTGAGATCCGCCACGCCCCCTGCCGGCATTCGGAGACGGTCCCCTTACTCGTCTTGGCGATCTTCGGGGGGCGGGCGTTTGGTGGCGTGCGTTTGGGGGCGGCTCGGGCAGCTCCACAGAGGCAGGCTTCGGAAGCCGCCGGCCTGGCGGCCTGATGGTCATCCACACCTCGGCACTGGTCGCCGTGATCGAAGACCTGCCACCTCTGCCAGGCAGTGCAGGACATCGGACGGGCCGAGCACCCGACCTGCGGGTCCTGCGGTGCCGCGCATCAGCGCGACGACAACGCTGCCATCAACCTCGCCCGCTACGAGGAACCCAGCCCTGCTGGATCTAGCGCCGTCGGCCCAGTCGGGGCAGCCGTCAAGCGTGGCGCCGAGTGTAAGGCCGGGCTTCCCCCGGCAGGTGGCCGTGAAGCGCGCACAGTAGTCGGCGGATCTCCTTCGACACCGCACTGCTCCTACCCGCCACTTCGGGACCAACGACGGATTCTGGCTCAGCCTGCAAAGTCACCATGACCTCGAAGGTGGGACGCAGTGCCGCCTCGCGAACGACCTGTTCCGCAACGCAGGCCGGACCGCGATCAGCCGTATATGATATTAATTTGAATAAGCGCCGCGTTGCGTTGAACCTGGACGAGGACGTCGTGGAGGCCCTGAAGTCCTTCGGCGGTCGCAGCCTGTCCGCAGCTTCGGACGACGCCCTCCGTCAAGTAGTCGCAGTCCAGGCCCACCGGGCCGCCCTCACCCGCTGGCTCGACGACCTCGACCGTCTCCACGGCCATTCCCAGAACGCGGGTGATGACCCGCCACCCCCAAGCCATTGCCGGAATACCGCACTGGCTGTCCGCCTCGGGCGGTGACGCCAAAGCGCACTTCGCGGTAGAAACGCTGGATTCCAGGGCTCCTGGGTTAGAGCGCCGGGATCGCTTGTAGATCAAGGGGAGATCCGCTGATCGGCTGTCGGGGGTTGCGATAATAGTGTTGTGAGTGTGCGGGGGGTTCTTGAGGCTGCTGGACTGGGCCTGGTGCGTATGGGTCGTCCGTTGCCGTTGCATCCTGCGGGCTCGGTGAGGGTGGCTGACGGGGTGGACCTGTTGGAGAACGACCAGGGCGGGGTGGTCGCTTTGTGGGGGATGCTGACTTGGTGCTGGGAGCCGGGCGATGTGGTTGCCCGGCGTGTCGCGGTAGTGGGCCTGGTGGCGACGGGGGCGGCGAGGGCGGGCGAGGTGGCGGGGGCGTTCGGGGTGTCGACCGAGACGGTGCGCAAGTGGTGCCGGGCGTTCGAGGCGTCGGGGAGCGCAGGCTTGGGGTTGGGGCTGAAGGGACCGAAGCGGGCCTCGAAGTTGACCGAGGAGAAGCGGGCAGAGATCCGTGAGGCCCGGGCCGGCGGGGTGTCGATGGCAGCGGTGGCTGAGATGGTCGGGGTGAGCTTGAACTCGGTGTCGCGGGCTTTGCGCGGCGACGACCCGCTGCGCCCGGCAGTGCCGGCGTGGACCGGGGAGGGTGGTAACTGCCAGGGCTAGCTGGTCGTCCTGGCTCGTCCCGAGCCCCGGGAGGCCGAACGCCAGGCCGCCAGGGCGGGACTGTTGGAGGGGGCGGCCCCGGTGTTCGCGAATGCTGGCAGCGTCGCCTGGGCGGGAGCGTTGTTCCTCCTGGCGGGCGTGGTGGCTGGCGGGCTGATAGCGGCGGTCGAGAAGATCCACGGCGAGGCCCGCCGGCCCTGTTTTTACTGGCTGTCCTCGCTGATCTTGACGGTGGTGTTGCCTGGCGCCGTCGGCGAGCCCCGGGCGGAGGGGTTGACCCGCCTCGGCCCAGTCGCTCTCGGCCGGCTCCTCGGGCTGGACCGGGCGCCTGAGGTGGGCACGCTGCGAGCCCGAATGCAGGCCCTGGCCGAGGTGGGCCGCTCCGGCGAACTGGTGAAGATGATGGCCGCCGCTCACCTGCCTGCTAGCGAGGACCTGCCGGGGATCTTCCATCTCGAAGGGCACGTGCGCGCCTATCACGGCCGGGCTCGGCTGGCCGAGGCGCACCTGGCCCGGGCCCGCCTGGCCATGCCCGGGACTATCGACACCTGGGTGACCGACGCCAGAGGCGATGGGGTGATGGTCTGGACCGGCGCAGCTGGAGCGGCGCTCAGCGCCGAGTTGCACACGGCGATGGCCGAGATCCGCTCCCTGGTCGGTCCTGACGCCAGGCCCACGCTGGTCTTCGACCGGGGCGGCTGGTCGCCCAAGGTCTTCGCCGAGGTGATCTCGGCTGGCTTCCACATCCTCACCTACCGCAAAGGCAAGTGCCGCCCCGAGCCCCGAGGGGCCTTCAACATCTATGACCATGTCGACGACCTCGGGCATCGCCACAGCTACCACCTCGCGGACCGCTCTGTCCGCCTCGCCTACAAACACGCGAAGACCAACCGTCGCCTGGCCATGCGCCAGGTGACCCGCTTGGACCTGCGCAGCGGGCACCAGACCCAAGTGCTCACCACCCATGACGACTGGGCGCTCACCGATGTCGCCCAGCGCACCTTCGACCGCTGGCGGATCGAGAACTTCTTCCGTTACATGCGCCCCCACTACGCCCTCGACGCCCTCGACTCCTACGCCAAGATCGCCGACGAGGCGACCCGGAGCGTGCCGAACCCGGCCAAGGCGAAAGCCAAAAAGGCGTCCGCCGCGGCCCGCAGCGCCCTCGGCGCCGCCCAAGCCGCCCTCGCCACCGCCGACGCCGCCAACCCCACCGCCACCAGCCCTGCCGAGGCCACCAACACCATCGCAGCGGCCACCGCCACCCTCCAAGCGGCACGGACAGGCCTAACCGCCGCCGCCAAAGCGGTGCGCGCCCTGCCTACCCGGGTCCCCCTCGGCGACATCCACCCCGACGCCGTGCTCGCCGACCCCGAACGCAAACGGATCACCGACGTCATCCGCATGGCCACCTACAACGCCGAGTCCGCCCTCACCAAAGCCGTCACCCCCCCACTACCGACGCGCCGACGAAGCCCACAGCCTGCTGCACGAAACCTTCCGGGCCTCCGGCGACATCGAAATAATCGGCGACTCCCTACACGTCCGTCTCGACGGCCTCTCCACCCCCCGCCGAACCCGGGCCATCGCCGCCCTATGCAACGAGCTCAACGCCACCGAAACCCTCTACCCCGCCACCAACCTGCGTCTCGTCTACAGCGTCAAAACACCCTGATCGGCCCCCCACTCGGGCCGCACCCCCAAGTCAACTATGAGGGTGGCCCAGGAATCCTGGATCCGGCGCCGGATGGTCCCGAACCCGGGTACGCCGCTGGCGCCGAGCGACTGCGGCGTTGCCCGAAAGGACAAAGTTACATGTCCGAACGGACCAGATCCCTAGCCCGAGCCCGGAGCAGAGTTTACAGTGGATCACATGAGGGAGGTCGACACCCGAACAGATACCCTCAAGCCTGGCGCCGAGCGCAAATCGGCGCCTGCTACGCCGCGCCGGGGCCCCCGTGGCGGTGCCAGCACGTCAGCCCAGCTCCTCGCTTTGCAGCGCTCAGCCGGCAACCGGGTTGTCGCCCGTCTGGTAGCTGGGTCGGCTCCTAGCGGCGGCGAACGCTCCATAGAGGCCGGGGCGGAAAGCCTGGCGCCTGCCGTCGAGACGGCGCTTGCAGGAGGGGCGACCCCCGCTGGAGCCGTCCCGCCGCCCCTGCCGCCGTCGTCTGGATCGGGCCGGGGAGGTTTCGAGGTTCCCGACGACGTCGGGCGCGACATCGACAGCCAGTGAGGCGGCGGCGCGATGCTCCCCGAACCTGAGCGTGCGCGGATCGGCGCAGCGTTCGGAGTGCACGCGGAGACCATCCGTGTGCACTCCGACGCTACCGCGGATGCTCTCGCATCGCGCCTCGACGCTCGGGCTTTTACGTCGGGGACCGACATCTTCATGCGGCGCGGGGAAGGACGCGAAGCGCTCTCCCACGAGGTGGCCCACGCGATAAGAGGCGACGCTCCAGGCGGCGGCGCCCAGGTAGCCCGACTCACCGACAAACAGCGCACATCCCTGATGAGCCGAGCGGCCTCCCTGGACTACAACCTGCTCAGCGACTTAGCGACCCGCGTTCCTCTGATCGGCACCCTGAGCACGCTCAAGCTGAGCTGCACGAAAGCTGAGCGCGCCACCGACGAGATGGAGCGCGAGTCGCTAAAGCAGCTCGTCCTCGCCACGGAACTGTCCACCGACACGGTACGTCCTTTGGTCGAAGCCGCTGTGGCCTCCAACGACCCGACCGCTCTTCGCAGCCGGCTGCGGGGCCGCACCAAGTCGACGGGGACGGTCATGAAGCCGGTGGCGGACTGCCGCAACCTGCTCAACGACTATTTCAGGGCGGAGCAGCTACGGGGCGGCCGGGCTGACCTCAGCGAGCTCAAGCGAGCGGCGACGGAGGCCGACAAGTCGCAGGCTTTCGCCGGCCAGCTCCAACACGAGGAGACATACCGGAAGCTGTTGTTCTTCAAGGCGCAGCGGACCGCCTCGCACACCCTCGAGGACGTGGTGACCAAAGCCAAGGCTGTAGGCCAGATTGACCTCAGGCATTTCAACTCTCCCGAGTCGATGCCACGCGGCGACGTCGAGTCCGGCGTCGTGCGCAGAGCTCGGGTCGGTGTGGTCGGCGGCGGCCCGGTCGGTTTGATGGCCGCCCTCGAAGCCCGCCTCGGCGGGGCTGCAGTGATCCTCTTCGAGGGCAGGACCGACGAATACACCCGCCGCCAAGTGCTGGTCCTCGACGAGAGCACCACCCAGAAGTTCATCAAGTTCGGCATAAAAGGCGAGCTTCTGACCGACGCCTCCCGCAAAGGCAGTCCCGGGCAGGTGGCAGTCAAATACAGCGAGAAGGCTCTTCGCGATCGCGCGGTAGAGCTCGGGATCGAAATCCGCACAGGCTGGTATCTTGCGACCGCCTCGGAGGGCCAGAACACGTCCAAAGCGACCTTCTCCAACGGCCAGACCGGCCGCCAGGCGAAAATGATGCTCGAGGAACTCGACCTGCTGGTAGTCGCCGCGGGAGCGGGAGTGGCACGCAACAACAAGTACACCGGCACCACCCTCGGTGACGAGCTCGGCTTCAAGTATGAAGTCAAACGCGCACGCGACTATGCGGTTGTCGGCCTGTTCAAACCGTCCGAGACCGGCTCAATAACCAGGGGTGGCGCGACGAACGAGGAGAAGAGGCGCTGGGCCTACCGCTTCAACACGCCGAAAGTGACCTACGTCCTCGAGCAGGTCCCAGAGGATCTCTACAAGCAGTTCATGGACAAAAACGGCGGTCAGGACAAGATGGCAGCGTTCATAAAGAATGTCGCCCAAACCCACGTTGGGATGACCGACATGCATCTAGCCAGCGACGTGAACTCCAAAAACCAACGAAGCCCGAACATCGCTTCATTCCCAATCGAGATCCAACAAGCGAAGACTTTCGTGAATCAGTCTTTGCGCACGCTTCTAATCGGCGACTCCGCGGCCACACCTCACCCCCACACCGGCAGCGGGCTTAACACCGGGGTACGCGAGCTCGACGCGCTCGCCGACGTGGTAGCAAGCGTGAGATCCGAGCTGCTCCTGCGAAGCCACGGCCCCAAGACCTCTGACAGCGACAGCGAAGCCGAAGAGCCGGGATTGGTCAAGTCCGCTCTCGAACGCTACAACACCGAGATCAAGAACCTGACCGACAACATGGTCGCAAAGGCGATGAATACCCTCCAAGGCGAGCACTTGAAGTACCTCGACGACGCGGTCAAATACCTGCGCACGAACTTCGGGTCCCTCCTCGCATCCGACTTCGCCTTAGGAGGACGCGTCGATCGCATCGACGAGGCCGTCAAGAAGCTCACAGCCAAGGAAAGCACCTGGAGCAAAGACAATCAGCTCGATGCGCTACTCGACTACCAGGCCGAGCTGGCAAAGATTCGCTCCCAACTCGAGTCACTGGCACCCCAAGGCGGCCGGGTACCCCAAGGAGGCCAGGATCTCTGATCGTCACCAGCGCACAGCGCCCGACGCAGAAGCTTTTGAGCGCGCTTCGTATACTTAGCTGGCGAAGAAGATAGAAGAAGATAACTGGAGAAGCTTCGGATGGGACGTTTTCTACAAGATGAAGTACGCGGCTCGCAACGGGACGGCTGGTCCTCGCAGCGCAGTTCTCGCCACGACACGGCCCGCCGTAGCGAGTCGGAGTCGCCGGACCCTAACTGGATGCCGCTGCAGGGCCCTTTGAGCCCTTCGGGCGTGCTGGCGCTCCAGCGCAGCGCCGGCAACAGGGCGACAGCCAACCTGATCGCGCGCATACGCAGCCTGGATCCGCCGGTATCGGACGCCTCGCGTGGCTCGTCGGGCCAGACTGAGGAGCTCGCCCCGGCTGGCGACGAGCACGCCGAGGCCGAGGCCGACCTGGTAGCTTCCGCTGCCACTCGGCGATGGGAGTCCGCCCGCCGAACGCCGACCGGCGGAGCCTCGCCGCAAAGCGGAGCCCGATCCCCCGAACGCATGGTTGCGAACGCTGTCGCACCCGAGCTGTCGCTAAGGCCCGGTGCCCTCGACAACCTCCGCGACGTGAGATTCGACTCCTCCCCCACCGCAGCAGTCCAAGCGGACGCCATGGGAGCTAGGGGTTTCTCGGAGGGCAACCGGGTCGCGTTCGCAGATGGGGAGCTTGACGTCACCTCGCGTAGCGGATTCGAGCTTGCCGCCCACGAGATGACCCACGCCGCGCTCCACTCGCCGGCCGCTTCCACCTCGGGGGGCGCCAGCACCTCAGGGGGCGGCGCAGGCGGACCGAGACTCGTTCACGCCAAGCTGCGCGGCACGGCCCAAGCCGCCGAGAACATGGGAGGCGCCCGGACCACCAAGGGCTTCCGGGGCAAACTCGCCAAGGTCGGCATCCGCGCCGCTAAGACCAACTGGGACCGTATCCTCGACGGCCTGCAAGCTTACGAGCGTCTCGAAGCAGCGCTCCTCGCCAAAGGTAACCCGAACCCGGGCGCTCTAGCAGCGGCAAAACCGAAGATGCTGCGAACCCTCGCCCGGGTGCAAGCCGACCTCAGAGCATGGCAGGAGGCCAACGAACACCAAAGATCTACCCAGACCACAGACGAAACGCATAGTCAGCAAGCCCAGGGGGATGCTGACTATGACAGTGAAGACAATCGTTCCAAAGCGGCCCGCCGGCAAACCGTTGCGATGCTGCTGCCGCGGGTACAAGTCGAGTTGGATGCTCTAAGAGCAGACACCTGGACGTCGACGCTGGGGCTTTCGGACTCGAAGGAAACGAGCCAAGGAAGAAAAGACAGAGGCGAATTCAACGAGGTACAGGAACTGCACTACGAGACGGAGCAGGGCGAGTTCTCCGGGTATTTCAAAGCGGATAAGGGTTTCATTGAGAAGCCCGAGGCCCAAGAGACCGCAGTCGGGATACGCCAGTGGGACCCAAACTCCGGATCACGAGCGCTCGCCATGTACCGCCTCGACCAGCTCCTACAAGCAGGAGTGACAGCCAAAGTCGAGTTCGCTGTCCACGAAGGAAAGCTCGGGACGACCATGGAATCTGCCGGAGGCACCAGAGCAGGCGAAGGTACCTTCGTGCTTCGCAACGACGGTAAGGGCGAGGTACCCGGGGCCGTGTCGCTGGAGGACGCCACGCTGCAGCGCTGCCTGAACAAGCTTCAGGTCCTCGACGCGATCGCCGGTCAGCTCGACCGTCACGCTGGCAACTACTTTATCCAGCATGATCAGGGCAAAGTGACAGGAGTAACCGGCATCGACTTGGACATGGCCTTCGGCCGAGACATGACCACAACCGACACTAAAGGCGCAGCAAGACGGGCACCTAACTTCCGCGGTCTTCCAGAACAGTTCGACGAGGACTTCGCCAGAAGGATTCTTGGTATCGACGAAGGACGAGTGCAGGAGGCCCTTAAAGGCCTGCTGCACCCGTCGGAGGTCGAAGCTACGATCGCCCGGTTCCGACACGTCAAGGAGGCGATCACCAAAGCGCAGAACAGCGGCCTCCTGGTATCAAACTGGGATAGCCGAACCGCGCAGACCTCTCTCGGCGACAAGCCCAAGTTTAGCTCCCAAAAGTCTAACTACGCTCAGGACTTAGCCGTTGGCGCCCGGGCTACCATAGAACGAGTCTCTATACCGATAATAAAGGAGTGGATAGAGACTATGACCCGTGGGGAGCATCCCAAGTTAAGGAAGGATTACACAGACATCCTCCTCCCGGCGGACGCCTCATGTCCTGTCACTCACGATCTGTACCCGCTCGTTTACAAAGGACTGGTGCTAGAAGCAGAGATCGAAGAGTTCGTTCACAGGGTCATGGACGAACTCTTCCGCAACACGGATTGGACGTCAGAAGTCAGCCTACTTGCCCAAGAACACGAGACGATAATTACCTTAGGGCATGGTACGAGCGTGGCTGTCAGCGAGGCGGTAGAGGGAGTGCTAGCGGGATGGAAGGTCCCTGCAAACACCGGAAAGTGAACCAGTCGCCCGGCGACCAGCTCAACGTGTTCACGTCGGCGTGGGCGCAGACCGATCTCGCAACGCTGCGTCTTCCCGAGCCACCAGGCCCCTTGGCGAGCCGTGTCCACCAGCTCGGCGAAAGGCGCGCTGGCACCCGACAGGGCGCTCCGGGCCTCGCCAGCCCGCTCCATTTCGCCGAAGAAGCCGCCGAGTGGAAAGTCGACGACTACGTACTAGCCGGGGTAGAAGACGTATCAATCGACCTCGACGGACTGTACTTCCACGTCGTGTTCGGCCCCGTAGCAGTGTTCTCGCAGACCATCCTCGACTCTGGAAGTCTCAGCCCAAAAGGCCGGCGCCTCTTCGACGCCTACAGCGAGCTAGCGGAGATCGCATCAGCTCTACCGCAAGATAGCTTCCCTCCGCCACCCGCGAGACTCGTCGTGATGGACTTCGAGTACGGCCCCAGCGAGTGGCATTGGACGGGGCCGCAGCCTGCGCAAGGCCTCGGAGGCATTCACGGAGCGCTGTCCTTCGCCTTGCAGCTGGCCCGAAGCGGCTGAAAGCCTCGACCCTGCTCGTGGGTGCTGTCTCAGATCATCTCGGGCGGTCCGAGCATCTCGAAACGTTGGATCCCAAACCCGAACACCCGAGTGCGCGGCGAGTACCACCTACTTTGCGAACGCCGTGGAATCGTCTTTGCAGGTTCGCTCGAGATCGCGCCGGGGGAAAGCGGTCGTCGAGCTCGAGGATCACCATCCCGTCAGCAAACGAGAACAGGTTCTGCGCTCTCCATGGGTCTCCAGCGACCAAAAAGAACGGCTCGCCAGCCCAGTCTTCGAGACCCGCCGGTAGATCGTCGCGCTAAAGGGTTCCGGACCGCTCCGCCGCTTGCGTGGACGGGCGTGCGGACAGCGGCGTCCACGACAGGCTCCGGAAACCACCGACGATAAGCAGATTCCTCCTGGGCAGGTAGAATCCACCTATGGCGCTCAGCATCAAGGATCCGGAGACCGACCGCCTCGCCCGTGAACTATCCGACGCGACCGGCGAGAACTTGACTACTGCCGTCACTGTGGCCCTGCGCGAGCGTCTAGAGCGGGTGAGAGGCGTGGCTCGGGGCACCTCCATCGCCGCCGACCTGGCGGCCATCGCCGAGCGATGCAGACAGCTCCCGCTGATAGACCTCCCTTTCCGCACATCGGGTGAGTGATATCTCGTCATTTTCGTAGTTCCCAATTTTCCGTTTGACTCACGGCTCGTAGTGAGAGTTCCTTGAGTTCACTCACCAGACTGCGCAGGCGTCG
>Ga0080006_1152306_pt1 | contig 30009 bp, 32 predicted proteins | sample RS3BMetagenome_FD_69209 | JGI IMG/M metagenome (GOLD analysis project Ga0080006, IMG submission 69209) | Ferric oxide microbial mat and aquatic microbial communities from Rainbow Spring, Yellowstone National Park, USA - RS3B (SPADES... ...
ACGGATGAATTCGAAAACAGGCGGGATTTGAATGGTATCGAGTTCGATCCGGGCACTGACGTGTTTCGGTAGAATCCGCTTGAGGTTTCCCTCAATGCCCCCACCCGTGATATGACCGAGTCGGTGGATTTCGGGGAGCCCGAGAATATCTTTGAGCAACGGATAATAGCACCTGTGCGGGCGGAGGATCGCATCAAGGAATGTCTCCGAGCCAACGGGTCGTTCCACAAGTTCAGGATGGTCATCGATCAATTTGCGAATGAGCGAGTATCCGCTTCCGCCATCGCATCCACAGGTTGGACGACAACACCCTCGTCAAGGTAGCCGCATACAATTACATCCAGAACTGTCTCCGGTTTTGCCCCCATGACCACGATGTCGTTGACAAGGTGGTTGACCAAATCATGACAGATGCTTCGCACTCGTGTTGAAAAGCTAGCAGTTGTTTTGAACCGGGTTCCTCCGCTTTAAGTACGAGAACCGGATTTTCGATACCGGGAAACTTCGCCTCAAACAGAGAGGCAAATGCGCCATGCCTGTTCAAGATGCGACTGTCAATGGGAGTAAGGCTCTTGGCCATGTCTGCCTTTGCTTGATCAGCCCTGTCAATGCTTACGCCGGATTGTACGTATGAGAGTTTCGATGGCATCTTGATCCTCCTAAAGCCCAGTCCTGGGGCATATTCCATTATAGCTTGTCTCTCAGAGTTACATAGAATCGGTGTTAAATCTGCTTGGCGAACATTAGAACCCAGTTACTGAAGTAGAGTCTCGGGCATCCATTCGAAAAAACGATCCCCGAATTGCCGCGAATTTAGTATATCATGGAACAAGGGAGCGCGACCTTGAGCCTGATAGGCGTGGAATAAAAGGACGCGGCTGATGAAAGTGGCATTTCTTCTCTCTTTCTGGCTGATCAAGGTCGGTGCGATTTATTCGACAAGTTTCAAACAAGGATTCCACCGCTTGATTGCGAAGATCTACTATATTGTAGTAAGAGAAAACAAGAGAAAATGAAAGATTAATGAAGGAGGTCCTCTCAAATGTCTACAGACGCGGCGGTTGTATCATCATCGATGCGCGGTGTGCTCTTACCTGGACAGGAACGGGTCGAGTTGCGGAACTATATGACACCTGAACCGTCTTTTGGACAGGTACTTGTCAAGATGAAGGTTTCAGGCTTGTGCGGCAGCGACCTAAAGTTCATCTATCGCGAGCATTCAGGAACTGGAGGGTCCGCCTATCGTGGCGTCATAGCGGGTCACGAGCCGGCTGGGCAAGTTGTTGTCACGGGACCAGGAGTGAAGGGTTTTGAGCCGGGTGATCGCGTGGCTGTCTACCACATCGCTGGTTGCGGATACTGTGAGGAATGTCGAAAAGGGTACATGATTGGATGCACCTCCGCGCTCCGACAAGCTTACGGATGGCAGCGAGACGGCGGTCACGCGGATTATATTTTGGCGGAATCAAATACGCTGATTCGAATACCGGACGAATTGACCTATGCGGACGGCGCTTTGGTTGCATGTGGGTTTGGGACCGCTTACCAAGGGATTTTACGGTCAGACGTGTCCGGGAGAGACACTGTAGTGGTGGTCGGACTGGGTCCTGTCGGTTTGGCGGTTACGATGCTGGCATCCTCCTGTGGAGCAAGGGTTATTGGCATCGATCCGATTGCAACACGTCAGGATATGGCTTGTCGGATTGGGGCGTCTAGCGCGATTTTAAGCGATGTTCACAGTCAGATACGCGTGCTGGAACTGACCGACGGGCATGGTGCGGATGTGGTGTTTGATTGTTCTGGGAGTGCGTCTGGCCGACATCTATCGCTTGAAATAGCTCGGACATGGGGGCGAGTTGTGTTTTTAGGTGAGGGTGGCGAAGTAGCGTTTGAACCCAGCCCCTTGTTGATTCGCAAACAACTGACGTTGATGGGTTCTTGGGTCTGTTCGCTTTCAGTGATGGAAAAAGCCTTTGAATTTCTGGCCCGCAGACGATTGCATCCAGAAGCCGTGGTGACGCACCGATATCCATTGAATGATGCAGCAGAGGCATATCGAGTGTTCGCTGGAGCAGACACGGGTAAAGTAGTCATCACTATGGAATGACAAGGTGATCGCCAAATAGCGCTTGCGAACGGCTCTTGGATTAACCTCCCAGCGACAGGAAGTCGAATAACTGCGCGCAGTGCAATGCTTATCTGCCATCTAGCGGCGGATGGCACTGTGTTGGCTGCGACTTCTCTCGAAAGCAAAACCGTCCTTACATACTCATCCGAGTCGCTCGATATGATTAAACGGGGATTTCCGGAGGCTGATATAATAAAGGAGATTGCAGAGTGAGTGATAGACCAATTTTACTTATAGTACCAGAACAATTTGAAACGAAACGTCTGTTTATTCGTGCACCTCTGTATGGAGACGGGTCGATGGTAAATGCGGCGATTCATGAGAGTATAGAGGAACTGCGTCCATGGATGCCATGGGCGCAACAAACACCTACAATTGATGATTCTGAAGAAAACGTACGTCGAGCAAGGTTGAAATTTATGGAACGATCCGATTTGAGATTACACTTGATTGATAAAGAAACAGGTGAGTTCATTGGTGGAAGCGGTCTCCACCGTATTGATTGGACGGTTAAAAAATTTGAGATTGGATATTGGATTCGCACATCAAGAAGTGGAAATGGGCTTATGACAGAAGCAGTAGATGGTATTACAGATTTTGCAATTAATCGGTTACTTGCCAATCGTATTGAAATCCGTTGTGATTCAAGAAATTTCCGCAGTATGCGCATTGCAGAACGACTCGGATTCACATTGGAGGGTATTTTGAGAAGCGAGAAATGTGACACAACAGGGGCATTACGAAATACAATAATTTTTGCTAAGGTTCGAGGACAAGAATTCTAATAGTGTGGCGGCATCATTCATTGTATTTATTGACAGGGACAGAAAATACCTATGAAAGGGTGGAATTTGTGTTATTGCATAGCCAAGATCAGTCTGAAGAAACAACAAACAAAGAACTGATTGTCATCCTAAAACCAGAAGGTTCATTTGAACTGGATTGGCAGGCAACATCAGAAATGATCGATAGAGGTTTAATTACTTTTCAGGAGGAACTTTACAGACGTTTTCGGGAAAATGCCGATGAGGCCCTGTTGTTTCTAGGTTTCTCCGAACGATCCTTAACGACTTCGGTTTCGTTGCGGTATCTCAGGCTTGTTGCAGCTTCTTATGTAAAGAAGTTATCCGCAAATCCGGATATTGAATTATTGCGTGAAAAGACAGTCGTTGAAATTGAAGAGGATGAATTGAATCATCTCTTGCAGAGTGTGCCTTATTTAAATGGCGCCGAACACTTAGATCGCTTTTGGATTGAGCAGGTTTGGGGAAAACTCAATCATACATTTAGTGCAATGATCCTTATCTACAAGGGCAGTGTTGAACAATTTATTGCTTCTTTCAACCCACATGTTCACCTTGCAGGACGCGTTTTTTTTCATCTGGTTGAGAGCAAAAAGGAGGAGTACCCTTTTGCTTTTCTAGCCACTTACTCTGTAGAGGATTCACAAGATAGTAAATCCAAGCATCTTCCGTTGAAAAATGCACTTGTGGAATACGGAAAGAATAGCAGAAAGCTGCTGGAGTTGCTTTCGACTGTGAATCGAGCATCTGAAAAAAGTGCGTTTATTTCGGAACTTGTAGAGTCGGGAGAAATATTTCATCCCATTGGTTTGACAACGGCTGAAGCCTATACGTTCCTTAAAGAAGTATTTGTTTACGAGGAAGCAGGTATTTTATGCCGCATCCCCAAATGGTGGAAGAATAAGTCGAATTCACTGAAATTGTCAGTCAGTGTTGGCAATAAAACGCCTTCTCGATTGAACTTAGATGCGCTCGTGGATTTCAATGCTGAATTGTTTTTGGCTGGAGACTCCATTCCTGAAAGCGAATTGAGGAAGCTGCTTTCTGAAGCGGAGGGGCTTGCTTTTATCAAAGGAAAATGGGTGGAGGTCAACCACGATCGATTGAATGAAACGCTAAAGGCCTATGAACAGGCACAGAAATTGACGGGAAATACAGAGATCAGCATGATTGACGCGCTGAGGTTTCAATTGAATGCACAGCGAATACTGAATGTTCCAGAAGAAGCATGTGAGCTTGAAGTAACGAATGGGGAATGGCTTCATTCGGTTGTGAATCAATTGATGCATCCGGAACAGATTGAACCTGTCGCATGTGGTGAAGATTTCCATGCCAGTTTACGGACTTATCAGGAACGGGGATTAAGCTGGCTTCATTATATGAAAACGCTTGGACTGGGTGCTTGTCTTGCTGACGATATGGGTCTTGGTAAGACTGTCCAAGTGATTGCACTATTGAATTACACACGAACTAAGCGGCATGAGAAGACATTGCTGATTGTTCCCGCTTCACTTATAGGAAACTGGGTGAGCGAAATCGCCAAGTTTGCACCTTTATTGAGATGTTATGTTATTCATCCTTCTGAAAATAAAGCTGTAGAGAAAAATGATGGCGATTGCATGGAGGAGTACGACCTCTTTATCACAACCTATGGAATGCTGTTAAAGTACGATTGGATAAAAAATGCTACTTGGGACTCATTAATTCTAGATGAGGCTCAGGCAATCAAGAATCCAGGGGCCAAGCAAACGAAAGTAGTAAAGCAGTTAAAAGCTACTTATAGAGTGGCAATGACCGGTACCCCGATCGAAAATCGTCTTTCTGATCTATGGTCACTATTTGACTTTTTAAATCAAGGACTTTTAGGAAGCGCCAAGGAGTTTACCGCTTTCTCAAAGAAACTCAAGGACTATCAAGACGGCTATGCCAGATTGAAGCAGGTTGTCAGTCCATTCATTCTAAGGAGGTTAAAGACCGACAAAACGGTTATATCTGACTTGCCCGAGAAAATTGAAATGAAAACTTACGCAACCCTGACCAAAAAACAAGCGATCCTTTATAATAAATTTGTAAATGACATAAAGATCAAGCTGGAATCTACTGAAGCTGGAATTGAACGAAAGGGGCTTGTGCTTTCATCGCTTATGAAATTCAAACAGATCTGTAATCATCCGGATCAATACCTAGGTCAGAATTACTATGCTGAGGGTGAGAGCGGGAAATTTGCAAGGCTGCGAGAAATTTGTGAAACTATTTATGAGAAGCGGGAAAGAGTTCTGATATTTACTCAATTCCGAGAAATCGTAGAGCCATTGAAGGATTTTCTTGAGACGGTGTTTCAGCACAAAGGTCTTGTATTGCATGGAGGAACGGCAGTGAATAAAAGAAAGGAGCTTGTAGCTACATTCCAAGGGCAGGAGTATGTGCCTTTTATGGTACTCTCCATTAAAGCAGGTGGAGTCGGCCTCAACCTTACGTCGGCGAACCATATTATCCATTTTGATCGATGGTGGAATCCAGCAGTCGAGAATCAGGCGACTGACAGAGCATTTAGAATAGGTCAGATGAAGAATGTTATTGTGCATAAATTTATCACCAAAGGTACAATTGAAGAGAAAATTGATCTGATCATTGAAGACAAAAATAAATTATCGCAAGAAATCATTTCAGAAATTCAAGAAAGTTGGATTACGGAAATGGATAATAAGCAGCTAATGGATTTATTTAAACTAACCTAACTATTAATGGGGGTTACCAAATGTCGGATTATAATGGTTTCCCGGAATATGTTACTGTGGCGGAGAAAAGAAAGCGGGCGCTTAAAAGTATTGAGCAGCTAAAAAAGAAAAATCCAGATATTGCTCCGGTGATGATTGCAGGAAGAAAGCTCACCAGAACATGGTGGGGAAAGTCATGGAATGATAATCTGGAAAGTTACTCGGATTATGCAAATCGGATCGGCAGAGGACGGAGTTATGTCCGTAACGGTGCTGTGCTGGATCTTCGAATGAATCAGGGCATGATCAGTGCGCTTGTTCAGGGAAGCGAATCCAAACCGTATCAAATCAATATTACCATTCGTCCGTTGGCGAAGGATATTTGGAAAGCCATGACAAGGGAGTGTGCTGGAAAAATTGATTCTTTGCAGGAACTGGTTGAAGGCAAGTTTCCCACAGGGCTCTCTGAATTGTTTACAGCTAAGGGAAAAGGGTTGTTTCCTGCCCCGAAAGAAATAACCTTGAAATGCAATTGCCCGGATTCGGCGAAGATGTGCAAACATGTGGCTGCAGTTCTTTATGGAGTTGGAGCCCGACTGGACGATGATCCTACGTTGTTTTTTGTGCTTCGGGGAGTAAATGTTGAAGCGCTTATATCCGAAACAATCACTAAGAAGTCCGAGATGCTGCTTGAAAAATCCAAAATAAAAAGTCGCCGTATTATGGAGGATACGGATGTTGCTGACATATTTGGGATTGAGGTGGAGATGGAACAGAAGGAAAAATTGGAACAGCCTCTGGAGAAGACGGCTGCTCAAATGCGCCAATAGGAAGTGGATACATGAAAGATCTTCATGCGTTGAAGCTGTCAAGCCTCGTAATCAGATTGGACACAAGGGGTTACCGATAGGCACCTTTATTGCACTAAAGAGAGGGCTCCTGTTGGGATTGCCCTCGTCTCATCTAGATTGGAGTCGTTCCTTTAATTCTTCAATCTGTTGGATGTGCCGCTCTTCGTGAAGAGGAACTGCCGTAATCCACTGCCCTGTACTCATTTGTCCAAAGACTGGGTGGGATATTGGTGGAGATGTTTTATCAAGAAGTGCAGTGATTTCAATATCGTTGAGAGCACCAAGGAACTTCTCTTGGCTGTCATGTAAAATTTCTTTGAGTTGCGCCATCGTCTTCGGGTCCGTGGAAGGATGCAGACGGTCTGGGGCGTTCACCTTTTTAGAACGATCGAGAATGAGCTGTTCGAGTGGTATGTCTGTGGGTACGAAGTTTGGTTCCTGTGCAAGACCAAGTGTAATCGCGTGCGGTGAGCCACCTTCAACTATGGCAATGTGCTGTACGACTTGTGCGATATTCCAAGTAAAATTGTCCAGTTTCCAGTTTAGTTGATCGTCACTGAGTCCCTCGAGCACGGACAGTAGGTGCGAACGCGTAGCATTTAACTGTTCTCGAATTGCTGCCAACATGACTCGCCCCGATTTCCATATCACGTATGCTGAAAAATTTTATAATACGTAGTCATTATTGCACATACGGGGGCTTTAGTGCAAGTTGGATCTCGTGCTAGACTTCATAAAAAAACATATGGATATCCGTTTTAATTTGCCTTTGACAGAGTTTCCGGGAAACGCACTGTCGTATAACTACTCGGCTACCATTTACGTTCAACGCGACGGTTGTGGACGCTAACGGTAATACGGTTAGCAACTTCAGTGGAAATATGCCGATTCCTCAAATCGAGCATTGATTGAGCGCATCGCGGTGACAAATGAAAGGTTCGCGAGCCACTAAGACTGACGGATGGCACATACTACCTCCAACTAAAACAAGTACTGAACACCTTCTGCGATCACAGGCTATGCCGTCAAAGGAAAGAAACGAAGACCTTTAGTTCGTACGTGCACTTCTTTGTGGTCTTAAATTTTCTGCAAAGTCTATACTTTTGATAAAGAGTTTTCATGACCATAAATGTGATCTGTTTTTGACTTGTAGTCGTTTGAAGACGCAGTAGACAAAGTAATGGAGGGATTGCCATGAGTCGAAGGAGAAAGCAACAATTTGTGGCACTGTTGATTGTCACTGCAGTCATGCTGACGCCGCTAGTAGGTAGGCAGCACATCACATTTGCCGCTTCTAACGACAATAACGTGGAGTGGGCAGGTCTGTTCCACGATCAAGGACCGGTCTATGACAGTGCGCCGGAACCGACATCCACGCAAGCGGTCACCGTGAAATTCCGAGTGTTTAAAGGCGACATTACCAGCGCCAACATCAAGTACTATGATACAGCAGACGGTCAGTACCATTGGGTGCCGATGTCTTGGGTCTCCAACGATGCGACGGGTACGTATGATTTCTGGCAGGGGACGATCCCGGCTAGTAATTCGATTAAGTATTACCGGTTCCAAATCAATGACGGGACGGCGATCGCTTGGTACAACGCAGCAGGTACTTACTCCTCCGAACCAAGTTCGGGCGATTTCTACATCATCCCCGGTTTCACAACGCCGAATTGGATGAAAAATGGCGTCATGTATCAAGTTTTCCCAGATCGCTTCTTTGACGGCAATACGTCCAATAACTTGCAAACAGGTACTGTCACGTCAAACGGCATGACAGTTGAGAATAAAGCTTGGGGTAGCTCCGTGTTCGCGGATACCGGCTACGACAACAACTACGTGTACTTTGGCGGCGACCTGCAAGGGGTTGACCAAAAGTTGAGCTATATCAAACAAACGCTTGGCGCGAACATTCTCTACCTCAATCCGATTTTTCAAGCTCCTTCAGTGCACAAATACGACACACAGGACTATTACACTGTAGCGCCAGAGTTTGGTGGCAACTCGGCGTTACAAACGCTGTCTTCTAATATCCACAGCACCTCAAACGGTCCGAAAGGATATCTAATTCTGGACGGAGTGTTCAACCACACCGGGGACGCCAATCAGTGGTTTGACAAATACAATAACTATTCCAGTTTCGGCGCGTATGAATCACAGTCAAGCCAGTGGTACAACTACTATACTTTTCAAACCTGGCCTAACAGCTATTCTACTTTCTTTGGCTATAGCTCGATGCCGAAGCTGGACTACGGTAAAAGTGGATCGGCGGTACGTAATCAGATTTACAACAGCAGCACCTCTGTTGCGAAAACTTACCTATCCTCGCCGTACAACATCGACGGCTGGCGTCTCGATGCGGCGCAATATGTAGACGCTGGCGGCAACAACGGCAGTGATTCCACCAATCATCAAATCTGGAGTGAGTTCCGCACCGCAGTCAAGTCGGTCAACCCGAATGCCGATATTTTCGGTGAATTCTGGGGTAACGCGAACCCGTGGATCGCATCTGGAAATCAATGGGATGGGGCGACTAACTACGACGGCTTTACCCAGCCGGTATCCGAATGGATTACCGGCTACGATTACAACGATAACGCGGCCTCAATCTCGGCCTCGCAGTTTGATAGCTGGCTGCACGGCACTCGTGCCAACTACCCGGCCAATGTACAAGAATCGATGGCCAACTTCTTGTCCAGCCATGACATCACCCGTTTTGGAACCCGCGCTGGCGGCGATATCTGGAAAAGTTATCTGGGGCTTTTCTTCCAAATGACCTACGTTGGCACTCCGACGATTTACTACGGGGACGAGTACGGCATGCAAGGCGGAGCAGACCCGGACAATCGCCGAACATTCGATTGGACGCAAGGAACGACTTCGAACAGCGCCGTGGCTCTGACAAAAGAACTAATCTCGATCCGCAATAGCTACCCAGCTCTGCGCACCGGCTCGTTCATGACCTTGCTGACCGATGACACCAACAAAGTCTATTCCTACGGTCGCTTTGACCAGACCAATCGCATTGCCGTGGTGTTAAACGACGACAGTACCAGTCACACGGTCACCGTACCGGTATACCAAATGAGCGTAACGAATGGCGGCACGCTGACAGACAAAATTACTGGCAAAACGTACACTGTCAACAACGGCAATGTAACCGTTACGGTAAACGGGCACTATGGTGCTATTTTGGTGCAGTAAGGATGGAGCAAGAAAAAAGGACAAAGAGGAAAAAAGATGTAATTTGACATACATTTGCACAAACCTATTCTCCAGTTCTTTGTCACTTTGATGCCCAAAAGCTTCTCAGAGGAGGCCGAATATGGCAAAGCTAAAGTTCGTGTTGGCCGTTGTATGCGTCATGTCCGTGACGATCGCGGGCGGATGTTCTTCGCAGCAAGGCGCCACTGGAGCGCCACCAACTGTTCACGACAAAAAAGCACCGTCAAATGGAAGCGCGCCTACCCAATCAACAGAGTATCATCAGTCTCCATTTCTTAACGGTAAAGGGCTGCCCCCAGTGAAGCAGCGATTGCCGAGTGACCCGAAAGTAACCAACGAATTGACGCCGGAGCAACTCAAGTATCAGATCGGTCGATACGGTGGAACCCTTCGAACTGTCACATCGGTAGCAAACTGGGACGCGGATGTTTTTGTAATGAATAATGAGCCGCTCTTGAACACTCCCGGAATACTGGGAAAAGAGATTACTGGGAATATACTGAAAGGTTACGTGGTGAGTCCAGATCAGAAAACCTTTACATTTCAAATGAGAAAATGATTAAAATGGTCGGACGGTCAGCCTGTCACTGTAGAGGATGTGCGCTTTGCAGTGGAGGATGTCCTCTTTAACAAAGAATTGACGCCCGCGTTCCCGGTTTGGTTGCGTACGGATGGTATAGTAACCGGGGACCCGATGAAATTTAAAGTCATCGATGAGTATACGTTTACGATCTCTTTTTCTAAACCTTACGGCGGATTCCCCATGCGGATTGCCGTTGAGGGCTGGCGCGGCTATACCGATTTGCTAAAGCCGGCGCATTATCTGAAACAATTTTATAAAAAGTACGCGCAGCCCCAATCCTTGGATGCGAAAATCAAGGAAGCGGGCCTCAGCCCCGGGGAATGGGTCAAACTGTTCACCTCCAAAGACACTGCAAACACTGATCTATGCAATCCCAAAGCGATTGGCTTTCCGGTGTTGTATCCATGGGTTTTGGTGAGAAAAACCCAGACGACGGAATACTTTGAAAGAAATCCGTACTATTTTAAGATTGATCCCGCAGGAAATCAGTTGCCGTATATTGATAAGATTCAAAGCTCACTCGTACAGAATATGAACACGGTTGTATTGAAAGCGTTGTCAGGAGAAGTCGATTTCCAGCGCGAGTCCGCCGCACTTATTAACATGCCAATGTACAAACAAAATGAAAAGAACGGATTTAAGGTTCTGATGTCGAGCATGCATAATACACCCACGGATATTTTCCTGAATCTAACCTACAACGACCCAGAATGGAGAAAGGTTGTTCAGGATCTCCGTTTTCGTCAAGCGCTGAACAAGGCTCTTGATCGTAAGGAGATCATACATTCAATTTATTTCGGATTTGCAGATCCGGGGAAAATGGAAGATTCCACATTTGATCTGAACGGAGCGAACAAACTTCTGGACGAAATGGGAATGAAAAAAGGACCGGATGGTTTCAGGAATTCACCGGACGGAAAGAAGTTTGTCATTCCGTTTGAAGTAAGCAGTATGGCGCCGGATATCATCCCGCTTACGGAATTGGTGATGGCGCAGTGGAAAGAGTTGGGGCTAAATGTAACGATGAAGGTCATTGATCAGTCCTTATGGGGACAGAGAGATGGAGCGAACGAACTTTTAGCGACCGTCATGTGGAGCCCGACCCCGCAATGGTGGAGAGGGGACGCCTATACCAGTATGTGGGCACCATTATGGGACAGTTGGCAGAAAACGGGTAAAGGTGAAGAACCGCCTGCAGTTGTGAAGGACTTCTATAACACGGTAAATAAAATGGTCATTGATTCACCGGATGAAGCGAAACGCGCCTTTGCACAGACACAAGCGGACATGGGAAAGAAATTGTGGTTTTTCGTGCCGATAGAGAACGTGAAACAACCGCTCCTAGTCAACGCGAAGCTCGGGAACGTGACTGACAAAGGGTTCGCAATCGCGACAAACTTTGCCGGAGAGCAACTTTTCTTTAAATAGTGAAGGAGGTATTTGTTCCTTGGGGCAGATTCGAAACGTGTTAACGGGCCTTTTGGGACTTTAATCCATCCCAATCTATATAGCCATGTGGAGTAATGCTATAAGAAATAAGACGGCGCCGTGAAAGAATTTTATTACATCTAGGGAACGATTGCCCGAACAAATCCTGACTTGTCTCATATGTTGTAGTGAGGATAAGATAAGGGGGATGTCCGATGGCGTTTCAAGAAACAGACAGTAAAGATTTTTTGTCCTTATTAAAAAGTAAGATTGACAGTTCGTTTAGTTTGCTCGACGTCGGGAGTGGCTTGGGGCTGCATTTAAACAGCTATGTTTGTAACTTCATTTTGGCCTTAGACGTGCATCGTCCTTATTTAGAAAATCGAAAAAATAAATTGCCTCATATTGTCCCCGTTCACGCTGATGCGATGAAGTTAAATCAGTTGTTTCTCCCAAGGACGATATCAACGGTCTTACTCAGTGATTCCGTAGAACATTTTTCGAAGAAGGACGGGCTGCAATTATTGAAAATGGCCGAGGAGATCGCGAACGAAAGAGTGGTTGTCTTTACACCGAGAGGTTTTTTCCCCCAAACAGACTTCGATTTTTTTGAGCTTCAAGGTGGAAAGTATCAAGGACATAAGAGCGGTTGGGAAGTGGAGGAGTTTCTTGAATTGGGTTTTGACGTAACACTGCTAAAAGGATTTCACGACACCTCGAATCCTTCGTTTGTGAAGTTTCTAGGCAGTGGGCATCCGCCTGTTGATGCCATATTTGCTTGCAAGGACGTTTAGCTATTTTTGCCGCACCATTTTTCATCGTCCATTCAAATCCCCATCAGATCCACCCTAAATTCCATAACATCGACCAAGAAAACAATCGTTCGCAATGTTACATTCATTACAGGCAAAAACGAAAGGGTGATCCATTGATGGAGCCTGTCCTTACTCCTGATCAAATTGAGTTCTACCGAGTGAACGGCTTTGTCCAAGTCGATCACGTCCTAGCTCCGGAAGAAGTCGAAGAATTGGCGGAAGCGATGGAAGAGGCTATGACAGTTGACTCCGACCATTCGGTTCAAACAGATAAACAAAAAGGCGCTTATTACAGGGTGTTAAACCAAAAGGTGAATGTGTGGCGCGACCATGGCGTCGTAGCGAAATATTCACTTCATTCGAGACTCGCGCGAATCGCCATGGAACTCAGCGGCGCAAGCGGGATTCGCTTGTTTCATGACCATGCGTTGTGGAAAATGCCGCAAGATTCAAAGCAGACGCCGTGGCACCAAGATTTTCCGTTTTGGCCAATGAATGAACCCGGCGCTCTATCTGCTTGGATTCCAGTTGATGATGTGGACGAAAACAACGGCTGTATGATGTTCGTTCCGGGATCGCACAAAGTGGGGAAATTAACTGGCATTGATTTAGTCAATCCGCAAAACATTTTTGAGTTCGTACAAGGAACTGATATTGAGGAGAAAAAGCCGATCATCGTGCCCCTTAAAAAGGGGAGTTGCACTTTCCACCACGGCTTAACGTTTCACTTTGCGCATGCGAACCGAACGGATCAGCCTCGCAGAGTGTTGGCGATCATATATATGCCGGATGGAACAACTTACAGCGGACAGGAACACATCTGCACCAAGGAACGAAACTTGCAGGTGAATGAACCGATTACAGGCGGAACTTTCCCCTTGTTGGCAAAGTAGACGGAACAAAGGTTGCTTGACAATCAACAGGTATTCGCGATTCAATGAAGAAAGGAGAACTCCAATGGAAATGATGTGACGACGTGACTCTCATGAAAAGTGAACATTTTTTGGAGAGTGACGAATTTCCGTTTTTCACCAATGTGGTTGTTCTCCATCCTAAAGAAGAAGTGGCGGGCCATACGCACGAATTTATTGAATTGGCTTATGTTGCGGAAGGTAGCGGCGAACATCGTTATAGTCATGGGAAATATCATGAAATCAAACCTGGGGACGTATTTATAATTGAACCCAATGTTGAACATGCCTATCGTGTCGGACCGGAGGAGCGGCTGATCATTTACAATGTTCTGTTCATTCCTTCTTTGCTCAAAGCCGAGCTCGATACCTTGTTAGCGGTTACTCCGTTTGTCGATTTTTTCTATGTGGAGCCTTTGCTGCGCAACGATGTCCGTTTCAACACTCGCTTGACGCTTCAGCGGAAGCAGCAGATCCAGATGCGAGTCTCGCTGGACAGACTGATTCTTGAGCAAAAAAACAAAGCACTAGGTTATCAAATTCTTATTAAAACGGAAATGATCCAATTGTTCGTCTTTTTAAGCCGATGCTATCAACAGATGGACTTTCCGACAAAAACGCAGACCTCTGATGAAAAAACCATCCATACCATTCGGGAGTTTATTCATCGGTACTTCGCGCAACCGTTAACCTTGGAGCAGATCAGCCATATTTGCGACATGAGCCCTTCTACTTTTTCCGTGAAATTTAAGAGTCATACTGGCCAAACCATGATTGAGTACCGAAATGAGATTCGCTTAAATATGGCTAAAGAAGCTTTACTGGGAACAGACCAAAAGATTATAGGGGTTGCGCAGGAAGTCGGTTTCGATGACGTAAGCTTTTTCAATAAGCAATTCAAGAAAAAGTTCGGCTTATCGCCTGGTGAATTCCGCAAGCAGAATCAGCGATCGCATTCAAGTGTTCACACCGAACGGACAGTTTAAAAGGATGATCGACGATGATAGAGTAGTTGGATGAGTTGCAGATAACATGATTTGTTTGGAGACTAGGTGGTATGCCTAGTCTCTATTTTGTATTGCTCGACAGATGCCGCTCATCTTTGATTCCGATTGGGCAATTGGTGAGGGAGAATTGAGAACTTGACGATGAGATGAACAAAGATGTACGGTTAAAATGCGAATAGAACCTCAGCCGTTAATAGAAACTTTGAGTTGATCCAATCACCAAGGGAGCGAAAACAATGATAGGGAAAAAAGCGAAGATGATCTTTGATCACGATTTCCCGCATTTGACCGTCTCCATCCGCAGGGCAATACCCAGCGATGCCATGGGTATAGCGAACGTTCACGTTGACAGTTGGCGAACGACGTATCGAGGCATCGTTCCGGACGAGCATTTGGCGGCTCTGTCATACGACAAGAGCTCAGAGCGATGGTCAAACCGGTTGATGAAGAACGATGATCGATACGCCATGTTCGTCGCTGAGGATGAATCAGGTAAAATTATTGGCTTCGCCGATGGCGGTCCAGAACGCTCGGGCGACACGATTTATGATGGTGAACTGTATGCGATCTACTTGCTCCAGGCTTATCAGCGACAGGGGATTGGGGCATCTCTTGTCGGGTATGTTGTGCGATATCTTCTTGAGGCCCAGTTTCGTTCGATGCTCGTATGGGTTTTGGTGGGTAACCCATCTCGGCGTTTCTATGAGGTGCTGGGAGGCCAGACGGTTCGTGAGGGGCAAATTGAGATCTCGGGGAAACCATTGTTGGAAATAGCGTTCGGATGGGCGGATTTAAGAGGTTTGGCTACGAGCCTCGCCTGACAAATCGAAGGACCAGGTGAGGCCCATTCTGAGACAAAGCTTAAAGGTTACCAGATCACTGACGAACAATCGAATGCGTGGTTCCACGGCTTTGTTAAGCCGACTGCGCCGCAGTTTTTCCAAAGAGACGACTTGACGAACCGTATTGAGCAAGGGATACTGGTCTGCACGCGGTTTTAACTCAACGGAAGGTGGGGCGTTTGAGTGCCAATAATCAGTGTTTGATCAACTTACATAGGAAAAAGCTGCATGACCTTTATACGCGAGCGTCAGAAGCGATCGAACAAATGGACGATTCGGATATCAATTGAGACCCAACGAGGCGAGCAACAGCGTTGCCAATCGGAGGAGAAGCTCATCCTTCGGAGTCAGATAGAACTTTGTCTGCACGACTACAACGAGTATGAACAAATGGATATCGGCGATAGCTGAACGTCGAACAGGATATCCCGAGAAATGAAATCCATCAGTCCTATTCGCACATAGCGTTCACGGTGGATGCCGAGGAGTTCGACGAACTAGTTGAAAGACTGCATGCTCTGAAAGTCAACGTGTTTCCTGGACGGATGAGGGATGAACGAGATATACAGTGGGTGTGCTTTATCAAACCGGATGGCCACAAATTTGAATTCCATACACCGTATCACCCAGTAGGTTCAGGGATAGGATACTGATTTATCGGGGACTGATCTAACATGATTAGCTCAGTGATCGTCACGTGAGTGGAAGATAAAATTGTACCTAGGGAAATGGTTGATCACGGAAAAGGTCTTTACGTTGACAGCACGTCTATGGAGATCTGCATGTAATATACGGTCGAACTTGGAATGCTTGTTGAACAAACGGTGGCGCATGTCCCGCGAACGCTGATGTTACGGCGTGTTCTTATCATTAATGGTGTATGAATATCCAGATCAAGGATGCGCTGTTATTGGGCTACTGGGCATGTTAGTTCAAGATTAGGACAATGGATGACATCGGAAAAAGGCTTGGCAAAACCTTATGCCAAGCCTTCAAAGTTAACCCGCGAACTGTCTAGATCAAGCCAAAATGCTGGTGTCCCAATTTTCTCGAACAAAATATCTAAAGCCACTTTCTCGAACAACCTGGTCACGTTCTTCCTTTACAGTAGTTGCTTCTGGCAAATGAGGGGGTTATGCAATAATGGTGTATGCTCTTGGGCAGGAGTACGCATTAAGCAATACGAATATTTGGTTAACATGTTATCAGGAGGAGTTCTGTGGGTGCCAGTATAAAAGTTGTAGAATACTATCCCGCTTGGGTTCAGTTGTTTGAAAAGTTGCGAGACTTTGTGTTTCCAGTTTTAAGTGACCTGGTCGTTACAATTGAACACGTCGGGAGTACATCCGTTCCAGGGTTATCAGCTAAGCCGATTGTTGATATGGACGTGGTGGTGTCTACGCTGGATGATGTTCACATAGCTATTCAAAGGCTTACCACCCTTGGCTACGTCCATGAAGGCGATTTAGGAGCTACAGGGCGGGAGGCTTTTATTCCACCCGATGCCGTACCTTGGCATCACCTGTACGTATGCGCCACAGATAACGACGAATTTAAGCGTCATATCCTCTTTCGAGATTATTTGAGAAGTCATCCAGAGGACGCAAAATTGTACGGTGACTTAAAGTTGGAACTCGCACAACGATTCCGTAATGACCGAACAGCATACTCAAATAGCAAGAGCGATTTTGTGAAAGAGATACTGAAACGTGCAGGATGGAAATGAGAACTATACAGCATTTGAATGCACCTAGATCCGAAGCATCTGAGTCTTTTTTAAGTGTCCGAACTCAAGAAGGGTTCTCACGGTACACGATCAGCGCCTATCAACTACAGCATCATGTTCCCTGATTTTTAGTAAAATAGTATCACAAGTGTACAGGGGGAAAGCTCATGAAAATATTCGTGGCCGGTTCAACGGGTGTGGTCGGTCGTTTGTTGCTTCCGAAACTGGTACATGCAGGTCATGAGGTCATTGGAATGACTCGAACTACGGAACGCAAAGGTGTCATTCAAGCCACAGGTGCACGTTCAGTCGTCCTCGACGCGTTTGATCGGGAAGCAATGATTTCAGTCTTCACTGAAATACGACCAGAGGTGGTTATCCATCAACTCACTTCATTGAGTCAGCGGGACTTCTCAGAAAACAGTAAGATCAGAGTGGAAGGCACACAAAACTTAGTTGACGCGGCTCTGGCGGTTGGGGTTAAGCGAATGGTCGCGCAGAGCATTTCATGGGCGTACGAGCCGGGAGAGGCTCCCGCCTCTGAAGAGGTCCCTTTGGATATTCTCTCTCCCATGCCGCGGAAGAGGATGATTGACAGTATAAACGTGTTGGAACGTACCGTAGCCGAGATACCTCATCACGTAATTGTTCGATATGGGATATTCTACGGGCCAGGTACCTGGTACGATCACAATGGATTCATGGCAGAAGAGGTACGGGGTAGGAAAGTTCCTGCGACGGAGGGGGTCACCTCCTTTATACATGTGGAGGATGCTGCCAACGCAGCTTTGCTCGCTCTGGACTGGCCTTCAGGTACGGTTAACATTGTGGACGATGAACCGGCAAGAGGAATTGAGTGGCTTCCTGTCTATGCTGATGCATTAGGAGCACTTAATCCGGATGTCCAGCATGGTAGTAACAGGGGGGAGCGCGGAGCATCGAATGCCAAGGCTCGAAATCATTATGGTTGGAGGCCGATATATCCAACCTGGAGAACAGGTTGGGATATCCAACGAGGTTGGCACGAGATTTAGCATTGCATCAGGTTGTAAATTGTTCACTGCAATTGGGATTTTGCAACTCGTAGAGCAAGGCATCTTGTCTCTTGATACTCGATTATCGGACTGCTTGGATCACGAGTTTCCATACTTCGATGAAAATGTAATTATACACCATCTGTTAACACACAGTTCGGGTATTCCGGATTATTTTGACGAAGAGGTCATGGACAACTATGAACAACTTGATAGCAAAGGAGCCGCAGATATAATCTGCAGTGTGCCTATTGGACAAGATTGGTCATTATTGAACTTAAGTGGGCGTACATACCACAAGGACTGATGGTCAGTCCCGCTTTTTTATGCACAATTGGTGAATGGACATGCAGTTCTCACTCTAACCCTTATTGCAGTTATGGGCAGGTTAACTGAAGAAGTGATGTTTGACAATTCTGTGTATACGCGGTTCTAAGATGGAAGATCCGCCGGAGATACGAAGGGCGTTTCGGCTACCGCCGGTCGACCATGCCAGCGCGTTCTACAGGTAACCCTTACTACTCCAACATCTTTCCGATTAGCCAGACATGACCATACGGATCGACCACGGCACTTTGCAGCATTCGCTTGATTGGACGAGGACCAACCAACGGATAACTTCGCTCCTTCACCGAATCTGCCTCGCTAGCACCAGCGTCCACTGCTCGATTGTGAACTTCGTATGGGTCATCGACGAACAACTCGATCCGTACCGTCGTATAGCCTGCTAAGTTGGGAGAACGCGTTCCGTAAGATGGTGATTCATCAGCAAGGAAGAACTCGGCTCCATTAACCGAGAGGCAAGCAACCACATGACCACCAGCATCTAGTCGCCACATCTCTTCGGCTTCGAACGCGTTCCTATAGAACTCGATTGCTGCTGTGCCATCGCTCACTGCCAGCATTGGAGAGATTTGCGTACCCATTATGGACCTCCTTGTTCGGGCGCTACCCGACAGCATCGTTTATCATGTCTTCCAAAGTTTAATTCACAGAGCTAATGAGCACAAGCCCCTTTGGTGAGGCTTTTAATGTGCCGGTTCGGAAGTGTTACATCTTCATTCATTCGAACGATGTTCGCGAATAATTCAGTCGTCAAGGTGGTGTCATGAAAGACATCCGTCCATCGAGCAAAGTTATCTGATACCAACAGTCGAAGTCGCGTCCCGTTCACTTGAACATACCTTGTCTCAAGCTTTTGCGAATAAGTCATTCTATTTTCGTCCCTATCCCTGTCACTTGAGGTTCGTATTAGCTATTAAAATTCCCCCAATTCCGCTGTTTTCCTTTGGATTTTACGCCAGCGGAGAATGTATACAGGAGTGGTTGTTCAATGTATTACTGTGCCACAATTAGATCAATAATGTCTGATGCGGAGAGCAAAGAATCGATTTTTAATCGACTATTATGAATCCACATGTGGATTTTTATACTTACCAAGTCTTTAAACTTCATTGGGCATTTTTTCATTATCCTATCTTGGATTTATTCATTTTCAGCTTGGGTAACTTTACTGATTTGCTATCAGCATGATCTTCCAGACCGACAAGCCTCTTTTGGCCAACCCACTTTATCTGCCGTTCCTTTGTTCCTGCAATCTTCATAAACTTTGAACTAGCAGAGTTTGATTGATTTTGTCCGATGAGGAGGAACAGTCATGGGGAAAAATTCAAAACTTTCACCAACAGAACGGCCAGGCATTTCGGTTATAACTTGTACCAATCGCAAGGACGAGCTTACGAATTTGTTCAACAATTACCGCAGACAGCGGTATCCGAAAAAGGAACTGATTATCGTTGTGAATCATGACAAAATCAAACTTGGGCCGTATCACCAGTTGGCCAACCAATATAAACATATAAAAGTATATCGCTTGCCAGAGCGCATGACTCTGGGGAAATGCTTGAATTTTGCGGTAAAACAGACCAAATACAGTTATATTGCCAAATTCGACGATGATGACTATTATGCCCCTTTTTATTTGGCTGACTCATTACAGGCGTTTAATCAATCAAATGCAGATATTGTTGGAAAGCGTGCCCATTTCTTATATTTGCAGGGTTCCAAGATGCTGATTCTGCGTTTTCATACAGATGAAAACCGGTTCGTTTCCATACTTCCCGGTGCGACACTGGTTTTCAAACGAAAAGTGTTCCAGAAGGTTCAATTCCCCGACCAAAGCATGGGGGAAGATGATCAATTTTGTATTGACAGCAAAGCCAAGGGCTTCAAAATCTTCTCAGGTGGAAAAAATAATTTTATAGTCATGCGCAGGAAAAACTCACAAAACCATACATGGATAATCAACGATAAAATCTTACTAGAGCAAAACATCAAATTTCCCCATGTGCGGGACTTCAAAAAATTCGTTGAAAAAATTCTGTCCTCTACTGCCAACCCGTCTATGATCAAAGGTCTGCGCATTTTTGCTTTCAGACCGCGTTGACTTTAGGTGGCAAATACAGCCTCAATAAGAAGGAGATCACCTCTATGAGGGCTTGCTGAATAATCAAAAAAACCAGTAAAGACAAGGGTTTTACATCTCAAAAGTCGAATTCAAATGCAAGGGTTTGTTGATACACTGTGCAAATACCTTGCACATGTAGGGTATCGAATGAAGGAACAGCATTGAACTCATCGTATATTCCTTACTTAGAAATTTCGGATGTTGTTGAACAATCGAACTCAATGATACAGGAAATCTACACTGCTTTGGAACATACGGATTACCGAACTGGGAGTGTGCCACAACTAAGAAAAGCCGTTATGTCACTCAGTAACAAGTTGTTTTCGGAACGTCGCGGCGGCAGTCTTGTGAAATTACGCTATCGGAAACTAGTATTGAGTAAAAAATTATCGAGCAGGATGTAGCGTCGCCTGCTCGTTTTACTAAGTTAAAGGGCAGTTTATCTGAAGAGGGAATTTCAATTTAAACCTTTTAAAGATAGGTTCATACCTCGAATTCCATAGTTGCATAATCAGATCTTTGTACATACAATTGTAGTTCGAATGGGTTGGAGGTGCACATTTGTCGCCTGAATTTGATTGGGATGAAGATAACAAGGAACACATATCAAGAGCTGTTGTTCGTTTTCCTGATGGATTAAGTGTATGTTATTTATTAAAATTAATTAATTCATAGTTTTTTTACTTTTAATGATGACACCTAGAAGGAGGAACCACTATGGACGAGTTCCAGAAAATGGCGAACCGATTTGTGAAGGCCCATCGCTGCTGCCGGTGATTGGTCGAAAGCCTATTTCTTCGTGCTCGACGGGCATGAAATGGTTATCCGCTTCGGCGCCTATCGGGACGACTTTGAAAAGGATCGTGTGATGGGCACACATTCCTCGGACACGCTTCCGATTCCGAGGGTTCTTGAGGTTGGCGAGACGGAGAGTGGCTTCTACGCCGTATCCGAGCGGGTTCCGGGAAAGCTGCTCGATGAGCTGAACGGGCCTGAGATACGACGTGTCCTGCCGCAATTGTTCGACGCTCTCTACGAACTTCAGAAACTTGACCTCACAGATGCGCAGGGGGTTGGCCTTTGGCGCCCGGATGGGGCTGGTCCGAGCTGGGGGGCCGAGCTTCTCTCTGTGGCCGAACCCAGAGATCGACTAGCAGGTTGGCGTGAGCGACTTGACGCCTCGCCTCAGGATGCACGGGTCTTCGATGCCGGGGTAGAAAGGCTTCGCCAGCTCGCACCGCAGCTTCCGGAGTACCGAGGCATCGTCCACAACGACCTCTTGAATCGAAACGTGCTGGTGGACGCAGGGAGGCTATCCGGGGTAATCGACTGGGGAAATGCGCTCTATGGTGATCCGCTCTACGACATCGCCTGGTTTCTCTACCGGTGGCCTTGGTATCGGGAATGGCAGGGGATCGACTTGCAGGAAATTCTAGACCGCCACTGGGACACGCACGGAGGCCCGCCCACACAGATGGAGGAACGTCTTCTCGGATGCCTCATCCACATCGGCCTCGACCATATCGCCTACTGCGCGTTCCGGCAACGTCCAGAGGATATGAGACGCAACGCCGAGCAATTGTTGACCTACATCTAGATAGCGGGAGATTATTTCAGTTATTGACCCCTGGCATTGGTCTATCTATCGGTGGCTTGACGGCGAGAATGCGACTATCGAACGGATCGCCAATTATTTTTTTTGTTAGATATTTGCGTGCTATGGAAACCGTTAGTCCGTTGGCTGATCTGCTTAAAAAAGACATCATTGAATACGAAGAGCTTAGAGAAAGACCAATCGCCAGCTTGAAATATGAAGTGCCTGAGGAAGAATTATTGAATGGCATCCAAAGGTCGTTTGTTGATGTTGACTTTTGTATGCCTGAAGGCGAAACAACTAGACAAGCTCAGGAACGCGCGATACCTGTGATAAAAAGGTTATTATCGGAATATAGAGGAAAGAAAATCGTCATTGGTACACACGGAAATATAATGACGATCATCTTGCATTACTTTGATCGTACTTTTGGATTTGAATTTTGGACATCTCTTTGACACGCTAGACGTGAAAACCGAGTTTGCTGATCGCCTTCCATCATGTGACGGCATCAGTTTCATCCAAGGAAAAGGGGTTGCCCGTTATGCGAAAACGTATTGTTTTTGCTGGAGCAGTGATCATGATCGCAGGCTTCACTTATATCCTCTCTCCTGTGAGGCAGTGGGTTGCGGAAGGAGTAAACTCGGTATGGAGTGCATCCAATGTGGTGATGCCGTCAGCCCAAGAGTACAATGTATCCTTCCATACCCTGCAGCTTGAACCTTCTATGAGCACGTCCAGCCAAACTGGGATGACAACGCGAATCCAAGTGAATATCCATCACTGGATGGTCACAGGACATAACACCCTAGTTTTTATGTTTTTAACGTCCAAAAACACGCCGGTAGAATCCTATCCTGCCAATACCAAACTCGATATCCATATGGGGAAGGATGGGTTTATGGAATTGCTTTGGTCACAAATCAACGCATACGTGTCTCAGCATCATCTAGTACCCATCCCGCGTGGCGGTTGGTACAGATGGGAAATGTCATACAATAACGTACTGCCTGGATGGATCGAGTTGAGAGCCAATACGACACAAGCCGTCAAAGGTGGGGACTGGCGACTGGTTATTGTTGCAACCCATTTTACAGATACAGCTAACCCGAGTCAGGATGCGGAGATTTCATGGATTAAGATTGTTCGTCCCAATGTGGCGTTGAATGGTTCCGAGCTGGAGACAGACATCAATAAGAACCCATAGTCGATTCTGAACCATAATAATACCGTCTTTCAGATCCATCGGACAAACCGAGAAATCGCCCAAATTCCGCCATGACGGGCGATTTCGTTTACCCCTGAACCCCCTATTTTGTATTATTTCCCGAACTGTCAAACGGTCGTTTTCGCGGCTAGCTCCGGATTACGCCACGATTCCAAAATCGACCAGACCGGTAGGGTTTTTTATGTGAACTAGATTTAAGACCATTGAATTTCGGTCGATCCGGCGGTCTTGGAACAGTGATAAAGAAGAGGACCTTTCATTGTCCCCGATATGATGTCGATGGAGATATTGTAGGGCTTGAGTAAGGTAGCGGGTGGTTGTTCCTGATGATAAGAGGCCACGTCGCTCAGAAAACGATGTTTACTAACCTCTCAGCGTCTACCTTGGCGGAATTGCTTTTAAGGCCAACTGTAGCTTGATGAGGTTTTGTTTAGGATCAAAAGCAAGCCCGGAAGTCCATCCATCAATGCAGAAACGACCACACTAAAGAAAAAGCAAATCCCAGAAGAAGCAAAGTAACGATTATTCTGAACGGTTTCTGAAACTATCGTGAGTATTGCTCAACCTGCTTAACACGACTGTACCCAGCAACGGTATCGAAATACTCTTGTACATCATTAAAGGCTTCACGGTCTTCCACCATTTTAGGCGTTGCCTCTGCCGAACTGGGTGTACCTTCCATAGTTTGATCCATGGTGATCCCCCAAATCGGATCAGTGTTTCATTCAGTAAAACATACCCGTATCCCGTTGTCTATAGACGCATGATGGCCTGATTTTGTTTCGGACGGTCGATTCACGACCGACAGGATGTATTGAACTATCGCCCCCTTATGCACAAGAAGGATTGATCCATTCTCGGATACAAACTCGCTATGTTGAAGGACAATTTGCATCAATGTGTATATAATGAGTATATGAATATTTGTTCATATAGGGGTGATGTTGGTGTTAGATATAAACCAAGAATTATGTTGTGATGTCGTTCATCAAGATGCAGTCAATGATTGCACGGAACAGCTTTCTAACTCTGTGGTGGAAAGTGTGTCTGAGATCTTCAAGGCGCTGGCTGATCCAACGCGAATTCGCATTTTGTACAATTTATCCAAACGTGAATTGTGTGTTTGCGACCTTGCTGAAGCACTCGGAATGACTCAATCGGCAGTGTCTCACCAATTGCGTTATTTGAAGGTTTTGCGGTTGGTCAAAAACCGCCGAGACGGAAACACCATCTACTATCGGCATGATGATGCACACACAATGGGTCTGTTACAAATGGCGATTGACCATTCGTCACATGTACACCTTGAAAAAGGAGATATCGAATGAGCCAACACAATCACGACCATGGTCATGATCATGGAGATGTTTTTCATTCACATGCACCAGCAGGGAAAATGAGACTAGCGTTTTTCTTAACGCTATTTATTCTTGTTGTGGAGGTTTTGGGAGGTTGGCTTTCACACAGCTTAGCACTCTTGTCTGATGCAGGACATGTACTGACGGATATCGCAGCAATCGGGCTTTCCTGGTATGCCATGAAGCAATCCGAAAAGCCTGCCAGTGAAGGCATGACGTTTGGGTATTACCGTGCGGGCATTTTGGCTGCGTTCATTAATGGGATTACACTCATCCTCATTACCATCTGGATTCTCTGGGAAGCGTACAGCCGTTTTCAGCATCCCGAACACGTTACCCCTACCTGGATGCTTATTAGTGCAGGAGTAGGGCTTGCGATGAATCTGTATCTCGGCTTAGGGATGCGCCATGAAGAGAACATCAACGTCAAGAGTGCCGTATTACACATGCTTGGGGATGCTGCCGCTTCCGCTGGGGTCATTGTCGGTGGAATCATTATCGCGTTTACCCATTGGTACGTAATCGACCCGATTCTTAGCGTTCTTATTGCGCTGCTCATCGCATGTGGAGCTTGGAAAATTGTCAAGCAAACTGTTAGCGTCTTGATGGAAGGCACGCCTGCAGGGATCGAGATTCCGAAAGTCGTAGATGCAATTTTATCCGTAAAAGGCATTCAACATGTGCATGATTTGCATGTTTGGACGATTACGAGTGGGCGGAACGCACTCTCTTGCCACGTTGTTGTCGATGGGAAGATGACTGTGGAAGCAGTGCAACAACTCATGCGGGACGTGGAACACAAGCTTGTGCATTTAGGGATTGGTCACGTCACGATTCAATCCGAAGACCCCACGCATCTGCACGACGAATCGATACTTTGTAAAAACGATGGAATCCATGACCATCATCATTAATTTTTAAAATATAGGGGGAATTCTGATGTCTTCACATGCCGTATCGGTAAAAAAAGGTTTGAACATTGAACTTGTTTCAATTGTCTGGATGGTGATCGAAGCAGCAGTGGCAATTAGTTCTGGAATTATCGCTCATTCGTTATCCTTGGTTGCATTTGGCGCAGACAGCATTATCGAACTTATTGCAGGTGCGGTTTTACTGTGGCGCTTAACCATTGAAGAACGGGGAGCAAGCCTTGCGCGTGTAGAACGTGCGGAGAAAGCATCTTCCTGGGTAGTTGGGATTGCCTTGCTCCTGCTTGCCGTGTACATCGTGGTGGCTTTCATAGATAAGCTTGTCACGCATCAGGGAGCGGAATTGACGTTTTTGGGAATTGGATTGGCAATTGCTTCAGGAATTATCATGCCGTACTTATCGCGAGCGAAGAAACGAATCGGTACTGAAATTGGCAGTAAAGCACTTCGTGCAGATGGTGCGTGTAGCATTGTGTGTGCGTACATGGCGTGGACTGTTCTTGCAGGTGCGATTTTGAATGCGCTGATTGGTTGGTGGTGGATTGATTCCATTGCTGCTCTCGCTCTAGTTTATTTTGTTGTTAAAGAAGGTTGGGAAGCAATACAAGAAGCGTGCGGAAAGGAAGATGCGTGTGGCTGTTGCCACTAAAATCCCAACGCAAGCCAAGCGGGTGTATCAGATCGTATTACCCGCGAAATTGGCGAAGCATATCTGCAGAATTTATTGGGCGTCGTTGACGCCTTCTTTATTGCCAAATTAGGACTTATCTCGGGTGGAAACAGCAAGTTCCCAATGATTACTACGATGATCGGCATTTGGGTAATTCGAACACTGGGTGTTTACGTATTTGCTTGGCACTTGGGATTTGGTTTACCAGCCGATTGGGTGAGTATTGTAGCCGACAATGCACTCTGTGCAGGTTTGTTCTTGTGGTATCGGAGGACGCGCAACTGGGTGCAGCGGTTAGCTTAATGCAAAGGAGTGTAAACGATGACGACGCTAGGGGTAGTTCGAACCTGTTTTTTATTCATTGTTGCTGGATTTTCGGAAATCGGCGGAGGTTATTTAGTGTGGCAGTGGCTACGAAACGATAAGTCCATTTGGTTGGGAATCGCCGGTGGCATCGTAGTGTTTATGTACGGTGTCGTTGCTACATTCCAAGCCTTCGCATTCGGGAAAACTTATGCGGCCTATGGTGGAGTATTTATCGTGATGGCACTTCTCTGGGGATGGTTGATTGACAAGAGAACTCCTCATTCCAATGAGTGGATAGGGGCTATTATTTGTGTTGTTGGTGTTGCTGTAATGCAACTAGAACGATAAAGAGAAGCGAGGTTCATATGAAACTCTTCTGCCCTTAAACTGAGTAAAGGTGTACCCTCGTAGTTGTATTTTTATTCAGAAATCAGCGCGGAGTACAAGATAGAATTTGCACATTCCCCCTTGGTGAATTAATGCACGCTGGAAACCGAGGATCGGAACGCATCCATTTATGTACAGTGGGAAAGTAACCGAATTCGGGATCATCTTAAATCCGGTTAACATCCTTCATCGAACAAGATTAAATACAACAATCAAGGCCAATCCAACTACAGTTGAAAAAATGATAATGTTAGATATCGTCTTAACGTTGAATTTTTCTTTAAAATTCATCTTGCTTAATGTATATCCAAAAATAACAAACACCAAGATGTCGAACAAGCCGTGCGTGATCCAATGGTTACCAGTAAGAGCCGTCATCCAATTGTTTATTGGAACAACTGTTTCCTTTAAAATGACTAGTAGTCCATTGAAAATACATACGATTGCAAAGGATAAACTAAACCCAATGGTTGGTTTACTCAATTGTTCCATCTTACTTCGCTCCTAACAGACCAATTTTTACTCCTGAAGAGATCATCGAACCAAAACCTTCCATTCCAAATCCAAGTACAATGATCATAATGGCAACGGTAGTGGTCAATTTTTTAATGTTTTTGTTATCCAACAACTGATTTTTATGTACGATGATCGGAAGGAGGATACTGAGGAAGAGTAGTATAAAAAATGTATGTTCTTTTGTCTCCATAAAAAATGAATGAGCGGCCGGAAACGAACCGGAGAGAATTTTGGCTTTGTCCTTCCCATAATGTACGACATACCACCATCCACCAAACAGGTAGGCTAGACAAACAAAAACCGACGTCAGAAGGCTTGAAACTTTGATTCTATTCAGATTTCCAACACTAAGGTTTAATAGTTCCACAAGGGTCCATACAGCCATCGTAATGCCAAACACCCCAAACACAACATGAGGCATTGTCATAAAGACATTAAACATTGTATCCTCTCCTTTTTTAATCGAATGATATATACATCTCTTTCTCATCTCACTCATTTTTGACTCCTTACCAAAATTAGTAGCCAGATCCTCCGCACTACAGCAAGTTTAACTGATCTACGTAAAGGAAATATGAAGCCTATATATAGTAATGCCGAACAAACTAGTCTTACTCTTCCTCCTACTCTGTCCCTCTCAAGCCCCTTAACTATATTGGACAGTTCTCCTGAGAGGTAGGATACTAACTGCTCACATTTGACCCAAATTGTACAGCATATTTTTTCGCGCCCCACCTTCCACCGTTGTGGTTGCAACAGCGACACCGGGCATACGGGTCATGATGGTATATTCGATACTGTTCTCCATTCCGTAATCCAGAACTTGGGGTGCGCTGATTCGGGCATCGGACTTCAAGAAGTTGAGAAAGAAAACTTCTTTTTCAAGACTCGTACGCGGGCGCAACCGATGCGGACGCTGGATTTTGCAGATCATTTCATCATCAATCGCATAGGTGCGCGCTTCCCCACCTGATTCATCCACATAGGTGACCGCTTTTACACTCTCGACATGTTTTCGGATTAAGGAAAGCACCACGTCTTCACTTAGCACTGGATCTGGGGCATTTGGCTGCAGATAAACATCTTTTGGCATTTGTATTCCTCCTTATTCGATTTGTTAGATTGTTATAAAATATCCCTTGGGTGTTGAAATTCTCCATTATTTTTTCTTTGGAGATTCCACTAAGACAAATTGCTGATGTTCATTAAACAACCCAGGTTAACTTAGGAATCCCAAGACAATACTGGTCATCACTGCAGATGCAAGGAAGGAAAAGACGATTAATAACTGATACCTTACTGCCTGAATGGGATCGGCACCCGCAATGATCAATCCTGTCATTATACCTGGCAATTGAACCAAACCCATGGTTTTCGTGCTGTCTATCGTCGGAATCATGCTGACGCGCACCGATTGTTTAACATAAGGAAATACCGCCTGTTTGGGTGTACCGCCCAGGGACAGGATGGTCAGGATCTCTTGCTTATGACTTAAAGTTTCCGACTGTAAACGATTCAATAACAATCCTGAAACTACCATGGAATTTCCCACAATCATTCCGCTGATCGGAATGATGAACTGTGGAGTCGGGGATACAATCCGAAGTCCAAGCAACAACCCTTGCGTCACAATTTCTGTTACGAGGATTGCAAGTAATACCCGAACCCAAGCATGTGGCAACCATTTCCCGCGTTCTATTAAACTTCCTTCGACGATTTCGAAGAAGAGACTTTGTTCATGGTTCGCAACCTTTCAAAAAGATCAGTCTTTCTTAACAGGCAATCCTAAAGAACCCCACTCGATGAATCCTCCATCAATGGCTTGCGCTTGAAACCCGTTCTCTGTCAACAGTTCCGCAGCTTTTTCCCCTCGTGAATTTCCACGGTGACGCATATTACAGTAGGGGACAGCCAATCTGTCTTTTGGGATTTCCGCAAGTCTTTGGATAAGCTCGGTTAGTGGAATATTTAGGGCTTCTGGTAGATGGCCCTCCTTATATTCTTGTCGATCACGCACATCAAGGATAACTGGGGAATTTTCAGTACCCAGTGTTTGATATAAGTCTGAAGGTTTGATGAGTTCAGCCATTTATTTCTCCCCCGATCATTTAAAAAATGCAGAAATAACAGCCCCGCCAAGAGCAGAAAAGAGTACCACGATCCAAGGCGGAAGTTTCCAAAGCATCAACAATCCAAAAGCAGCAAAAGCAAGACCAAAATCCGCTGAGCTTTTGATGGCACTCGTCCAAACAGGGTTATAAAGAGCCGACACTAAAATGCCGACAACAGCTGCATTAACCCCTTTAAGTGCGGATTGAAATCCAGATTTCCCGCGTATGGCATTCCAAAATGGCAATGCACCAATCACAAGTAAAAAGGCAGGCAAAAACATGGCGACAAGAGCCACGAGTGCCCCTAGCACTCCGTACGAAGAAGGAAAAGTGACAGCCCCTAAGTAAGATGAAAAGGTAAATAAGGGACCTG
>Ga0080006_1153784_pt1 | contig 29943 bp, 43 predicted proteins | sample RS3BMetagenome_FD_69209 | JGI IMG/M metagenome (GOLD analysis project Ga0080006, IMG submission 69209) | Ferric oxide microbial mat and aquatic microbial communities from Rainbow Spring, Yellowstone National Park, USA - RS3B (SPADES... ...
AGGGTGAGCGTGACCCTGGTCTCGCGCCGCTGCGTGGGCCGCGGCAGCGTCAGCAGCTGAGCCAAGGAGGGTCCATCCACCGTCCATGCCACCGGGTACGCACCGGGCAGCAGGTCAAGCAACGGAGGGTAGCTGCCCTCTACGCATCGCACCTGCAGGCGCAGCCGCTGACCTTCCAGCGCTACCAGGTCGTCCTCACACCGTACCGCCAGTTCCTCACCGGGCGCCAGAGTGGCCAGCTCACGCACCACGGCGAGCTGGGCCGGCAACGTCCTGCCGGCCAGTGGTCGCAGCAGCCATGGGTCGTCGGAACCGACCACGGCCCAGTAACCGTCCGTGGCTTGGGGCCGTCCCTCGGCATCCACGTGCACACCGGTCAGCACCGGCCTAGGGTACTGGTCGTGGTCCGCGAACCGCAGGACGGTCGGTACGACCGCGGCCAGATGCGCCAGCGACAGCCGACCGGTGTCCTCGGGTGCCTGCAGGCGGCCGTCGTCGGTATTAATCACGGGGATCGTCGGCAGACTGAACGTGCCGGCGTCCGTGGTGAGCATGACCTCCGCGTCCCGCTGCTCGATGCCCAGCTGCCCGCGGCGTGGCATCATCCGCGCCGCGGACATCGGCACCATCGCCTGCCCCTCGCCCCCACCGCTGAGTCGGATGCAGAAGGTCAGGTACCCACCGTGCGCCTCGGCGGTCACGGCGCCGTCGGCGGCGCCGATGTGCAGGAAGTGATCGGCCAACAGGGGGCGGTTGGAGAGGCGCTGCAGGGAGACGGCTGCCCTGATGGCCTGCGACAGTTGACGGGCATCTACCTCGACCATGGTTGTTCCCTCCATTATGGATATCGTGGTACCGTAGCGGCGACATCGTGCCCCGTGGCGCCGGCCCGTCTAGGCCGTATGCGCCAGCTGCTCCTCCACGGGGTCCAGGCGGCCGATCAGCCAGCTTGCGGCACGCTGAATGCCGCCCGCCGCGCGGCGAACCATCGCCTCGCCCTCCTTACCGGCCCAGTCGGCGATGTACCCGAACGAATACTCTTCGGTGCTGATACCGGCCCAGGCCGCGACCACGAACGCCGTGCCCTCGGCCTCGGCCTCCTGCAGCTCACGGGGCGTATCATTCTGGCGGTGTAGCAGGGCGTGCGCGAGCTCATGCACCAGCGTCTTGGCCTCCTGCTCGCTGCTGAGGCCTCCGGCGATCCGAATGCGGTGTTCCCGGGGCAGGTACATCCCCAGTGCCGGACCGAGCTCGGCGCCCCTCTCCACGACGACGCCCTCCGTTTCCGCGATCGTCAACAGTCGCTGGCGGAGCCAAGCACCCCGTTCCGAATCGTTCGTCAGCCGGCGGACCGGCGGCTCAGGTAATGGCTCGCCGTCAGTCTGTGCGATGTCGAAGACCGTCACGATCCGGAAGCCGACCAGGCGGGGCTCCAGCTCCGGATCATCGTCCCCTTCCTCGACCGGCACCCGCCGGACCAGCGGAGCCAAGATGCGGATGCCGTGCTCGCCGCGCCGGACGTGCCGGTCTAGCCGCTGCCAGGCGCGGTAGCCGGCGACTCGCGTGGCATCGGGCCGCTGGGTCAGTATCAGGATGACGTTGCCCCAGCTGTAGCCGTGGAACATGGCCTGGGCACGCAGGTACCTGCGCCAGCCATCCGCCTGCCGGATCTCCTTGACGCCCTCCTCCAGCCGCCGCACCAGGCTTGGTACATCCGCGGTATCCATGCGCTGTCGCCTCCTCGAAGCTATTGCGGTATCACGATACCGCGGTACCGGCACGGTGTCAAGCGGGTCCTCCACAAATCCGCGGTCAAGGGGATCCCGACGCCTGGCGGCCGCAGCCGCGGCATCGGCCCGCAGGCATCTTGCCTACGTCGGTGCGCCCGTTTCGCGCTCCTCCTGCTCCGGCGCGTCCCCGTCGCCGGCCGGCGAAGTCGCCAGCCGCTCCGCCTCGGTCCGCGCCGCCAGCAGAACCTGCCGCATCCGGGCATATGTCTGGGCCGGCGCCAGAAGATTGGGCAATTCGGAAAGAGCGATGCGGAGCTCGATCATGCGCCCCACGGCGGGGTTCACGGGCAGCCGCAGCACCCGGTCCCCATGCGCCTCCACGAGCACGAGGAGGATTGCCCCGGCCACCGCCCGGCCGAGATCCAGCGGCATCTCGGTCGGGCGACCACCGGACCACAGGCGGCTGACCTCAATGGCCATGCCCATGTCCTCCGCCTGGCGTTGCAGTTCCTGCAGTGCCTGGCGCTCAGACTCGGCTCGGTGCCGCAGCTCCTCCAAGGTCTCGCTAAGCTCCTGCAGGCGGCGTTCGAGCAGCGCCACCGCCTGCTTTCGGGCCCGCAGCTCCACCTCGGCCTGCTCACGTTCGGTGCGCAGCCGCTGTAGCGCTTGTTCGGTCGTTTGCACCCATTGCTGCGCACCGCCCAGCCGGCGAATCAACCGCGCGGCCTCCGAGGCCGGAACGCCGGCCGCGCCGATGGCATCGGCCACCGCCAGCGCCTCCTCGCGGCCCACGCCCGCCTCGACCAGTCTCCGCAACAGGGCCACGGCCTGCTGGGTCAGACCGTGGCCCTGCCGGTACGCCTCCTCCTGCGCGGCCAACCGCGCCTCTCGCTGCTCCAGCGACGTCATACGTTGTCTCAGCTCGTCGCGCAGGTTCTGCGCCTCCGCTTCGGCCCTACGCAGGTCCTGCCAGGCGCCCAGAAGCTGCGCGATCGCCTCTGCCTGGCTCCAGCCGTTGGCCTCGGCAAACGCCCGCAGGTCGGAAGCCACCTGGGCCGGCATGCCGATGGTCACGGGGACCGCATCCGCCGCCACACGCGGCATTGGCGCCACCCCCCTATCGTGGATCATACCATCCGCCGCCACGTACCCGGTACGTGGACCGTGCACGGTCTACGCAGAGGTCTATAGGCTGTGCAGGCCATTGCATAGAACCCAGGCCTCCGGCATGGTACACTGCCGAGCGGGAAGCTCGGACGGACACAACGGCGGGCCCTTGCAGGGGCCCGCCGTCGTTTTGGAGGGGAGTCGTACGGCGGGCGAGCCGGCCTTATGGCGGTGTGCATGCGGCGAGGAGTTCTCGGTCGCCGAGGCCGACGGCAACCCGCGTAGCGCGCGCGGCCGGGCCTGGGCCCATGCGCAGCGCGAGGGGCACGAAATACTCGGCTGTTACGACGCAGAGGGCGAATTGCTCGCGACGGGCCTGAACACCCGTGGTCTGTCGGGTTTCGAGAGCCGCGGTCGGCGCGCTGGTGCCGGCGGACCGGCGGTGTCCCTGCGAGGCCGCGACGTCCTCATCCCGATCGACTGGCCGTCGGTGCAGGCGCTGCACGCGCGCATGGCGGCCGACGGCGATTACCCACCTCGCGACGGCTATGGGCACATCGCTGATATGCTCGGTGACCTGATGCGCTGGGTGGATTTCTGGTGGTCCATCCCATGGCCGGATGTGCGTGGGTACTTCGACGCCCACCCCGACCATTGGCCGCAGCTGCCATGGGTGGGGTTCACAAGGGGGGGGACACCCAATGAAGCCGTTGGTACCGAGCCTGGGACTGCCGGAGATGGACGGCCAGGAGGTGGGCGACCTGCTGGGCGCCGCCAAGGAGACACTGCGGGCGAAATCGACGGCAGAGATCCTCAAGGGACTGGGCTTTGGGGCGGGTTCCGGGCCCGCTTTGGACGGAGTGGGCGAGCTCCTGCAGGGGGTGGGCCAAGCGTACAAGGGTCTGGGCGAGGTGTCCCAGCAGCTGATCCAGACGCTGCTGCAGCAGCAGAGGACGTCGGGGGACGGTGGCCTCACGGTGCTGCTGCTTCTCCTGCTCCTCCAGCAGCAACAGAAGTCGGGCGGATCGGACTCCGGCGGATCCGACTCCCCCGAGCGGTGGATCGCACTCGTCGACAGGATGCTGGAGCCCTGGCGGGAGATGGTCAAGGACCTGAAGGAGAGTCGAGGCAGCGGCCCATTCGACGGGGCCTTGGTGCCGGTGATGCAGCAGACGGCGCAGCAGCTGGCCCAGAGGCTGTTGAATCCATCGAGCCCCGACGAGGAGCTCGATCGGCACCTGAAGGTGGTCGAAAGGTTGCGCAACCACCCGCTGCTCGCGCCCCAGAGCGCGGCCATCACCCCGGAGACGCTGCGGGCCCAGGAGCTGTATTACGGCCACCTGCAGGTCGTCGGGGAACAGGAGAAGGAGCGGGCGAAAATCGAGGCGACGCGGGAGACGTGGCGCAATCTGCCCGGCATCGTGGAGGCGCTAGGGCGGGGCATCGGGTCCGGGGCGGCGCAGGTCGCGCAGGCGATGGGCATCCTGCCGCCGGTTCCGCCGCCGACGGAGGCCGTGGAGGCGGCCCAGGCCGCTCAACGGGCAGCGGAGGCGGCGGCGAGTGACTAGCGGGCAGACCATGCGGCATGAGCTGCTCGTGGCGTGGATCGAGTCCACGGCGGCCGCATGGATCATCCGTTGGCTGCAGGGGATCCCGCTCGTCGAGCTCGCGGCCTTGGTCCGGCGCAATGCGGACCTGGCCGAGCAGCTGCCGACGCATCTGCCGATACCGGATCACCTCCGGGGTGCGGTGGCCGAGGCACTGGCCCGGATGGGACCCGACAGCTACGAGCGCATCCGCCTGCGCATCGGCAGCCGCCTGCCGGAGCACGCCGCGCTGCTCGGACTTGACTCCTCGCGCCAGTGGTACCATCGCACCATGGACCGGTTGCGCCAGCGCGTCTGCGCAGCTGCGGCGGGGGAGGGACCACCGTGACGGGTCGACAGAAGGCCGGATTGGTCGCGGCCGTCGGCGGATTGGCCCTGGCGGGGGTGGTGCTGGTGGTCCGCTCTCAGGCGGCCGCGGCGACGGTAGGGGTGGTACGGCTAGGAGCCATGAGGCTGACCTCGCAGTGCCAAACGCTACCTGCCGCCGTGCCCCTGGGGGCGCACCTGGAGCTGTCGGTCCCACTGTCCAACGGGAGCAGCCAGCCAGCCACGTTGGCCATGGAGGCCGTGCTGGTCGACACCAACAACCAGAACATCGCCGGGCTGTGGTACGCCACTACCCATCCCAGCAGCGGTAGCCCCAGTCAGGACGACCCTGCCTGGTACACCTTTTTGGCCGACATACCCCCCCAGGCCCGCGCCAGCGTACCGACCGGCAGCGCCTACCCCTGCGGGGAGTTCGGTACGGTGTTCGAGGGCTATTACGCCCACCCGCTGCAGACCGTACTCTATGCGGCCGCAGTGCCGTCCGACTACACCGGGCCGGTCGTGACCGGCAAGGTGATCGGGGCGCCGCTGAGCGCCCTGACCCCTGCCCCTGACCTCACCGTCGTCGAGGTGACCGGTCCGTCGCTGAAGCTGCAGTCTTGAGGCCTGACGGGGGGACAGGACATGGCGGAACCCGCAGCAGCCCAGGCCACGGTACAGTACGCGGTGCCCCTCTCCAGGGCGGTCGCTCAGAGCCGCCTCGGCCCGGGTGTACCGACAGCCACCGCCGCGCTGCACGCCATGTCGTGGTTCCTGGTCGGCGCCGCCGCCGGCGGCCTGCTCATCACGCGGCTGTTCCCTAAGACCCAATGGCCGGCCGCGCTCGGCGTCGGCACGATCGGTCTGTACCTGGGTGCCGGAAGCCCCCCGCTATCTGTGCCCGAGATGCTCGGCATGGGGCTTTTGGGCGTCTCGACCGGCTGGTTTGCGTTCAAGGCCTTTGAGCCGGCCTTCGGCGGCCAGGCGCCGGGCCAGGCGGCCACGGTCGTCCGCTGACCGTATTGCGGACCACCCGGGGGGTGGGGGGTTGACTACCCAGGACCATGGTACGCTCGCTACGCGCCCACGCGAACGCACCTCCCTGCAAGAGGTGCTGGAACTGGTGCGGCGGGAGATGCTGGCCAGTGAGACCGGTGAGATACGTATTACGTGGGGCGGAGACGACGTCAAGGTCGCGGTGACACGCTACGCCCACCTGCGGCGGCGCAGCACGTGAGGAGGGACGGGTAATGCGTTACGGGGAGCCAGAGAGCATTTGGGTGGACCTGGCGGCCGGAGGCCTGGCGGTGGCGCTTGGCTACGGCCTGGCCTCCTGGGCGAAGGCCACCGGGAAGGCCATGTGGCCCGCGATCACCTCTGCGGTGGCGGGCGCGGGTGGGTTGGCCGCACGGCATGCCGTGTCTAACCCATGGGCGCACGAGCTGCTGGAGTCCCTCGGCTTCGGCGGCCTGTATGGCGTCGGCCAGGTGGTTGCCGCGTCGACCACCACACTCGGCAATGTCGGCCCGGGCTCCGTGCCTCTGAATGTCAACGGCCTGCCGGCGAGCACCACCAACACCGCCGCCGTCGTCGCCCGCGCCCGCCAGTTGACCGCGATGCGTCCGGGACGGCCCGTCGCCTCACTTCCGCCGCCGCCCTCTGCTCCATTGCCGACTTCGCGACCGACGGTGTCCAGCACGCCGACGCCTGCGCCCGCCGCGCGCAGTCAGACGGCGATGAGCATGTTCGGGGGTCTGATCTGAGTAGGGGGGTGGAGGCGCGTGGATCTGGCGCATCCTGAAGCGCGGCTGATCAAAGAGCTCGAGATTATCGTAGACTATCATGCGACGGGTGAGCTGGGTGCGGGCCAACAGGAGCAGAGTCAGCCCGTGAGCCAGCCCAGCACGCCCGGTGGCACCAACGGGTCCCTAGGTCCGGGCGAACATGTCGAGCTCCTGGCTGAGGAGTATTGGCCGCCATTTAGTGAATACGGCGAGGAGGAGGACCTCCGCGCCCGGTGGCTCATCCTCGACTCGCGGACATCGACAGAGAGCTGGTTCCGGGAATCCGGTCGCGCCGACCTGAACGCGACGCCGCCCGCCGAGCAGAACGCCCGCGGTCACCAGCTCGTCCCGATCGGCGGTGGTCTCCTCGCCGCCGCGCAGATCATCGCGCAGGGCCCCCGGCCCGGGGAGAACGACGCCGATGTGATGGGCCGGGCCCTGGCGGCCCTGGCTGTGCCCCGCGCCGACAGCAGTGTCGTGGTCGTGCACCAGGCGGGGGCCACACCGGTCACAGGCGCCCGACACACCCGGTACTGGGGCCATCGCTGGACCGACGAAGAAATCACCGCCCTGGCCAACCAATTCCCTGGGGGCCTGCGCTTCGGGGGGCGGGTGCGGGTCAAGCGCCCGTGGGCCAACAACGGCAAGGGCCTGGTCATCGAGTTTGAGGTACCCGAGGTGCCCCTTTCGCCCAAGACGTTTACGAAGCTGGCCGGCGGCCCCAGTGAGGACACGCCGCTGGTGCTACCGTTCCGGCGGTTTGCCATCAACGCGCAACCGACACCTGGCAACCAGCGCGAGTTCGCCTTTTCCTGGAACGGCTCGTCGTCCAGCAATGTGGGCAGCGCGTATGAGGACCTCAACTTCAACTACGCCGTCGGCACCGCGCAGCAGGGCGTCCAGAACAACATCCTGATCGTCAGCTCCTTCGGCGTCCGGCCCTTGGTCGTGTCGGCCGACACGACGCTGACCGACCTGACGCTGTCGGCCAACTACCCGCCCACGGCCGCGCAGTACTTCCGCATCATTGGGGACCAGCCCAGCCCCTACCACCCGAACAACGGCCTTCCGTGCACGGTCGCCGACAACCCCGCACTGGTCGGCTGGGTCTACCCGACCGCCGGCGGCAGGACCCCGCGGCAGTACCTGCCGCTGAGCAGTCCCACCGGGGCCGGCCTTGTGGTGGGCCGTGCGCAGGGATACCTGGCCGTGCGCGACAACGGCACCTCCGTGCCGGCCTGGCAGATCGGCGCCCTGGTCTGGGGCCTGGAGTTCCGCAATTACAGCGCTCTGGCGGTCATCGGCTAGGGGAGGGGTTTTGATGAGCAAGGCCTTCTCGTTCGTGGTCACACAGGCGGTGGCGGCCAGCACCACCACCACCGCCAACCCGATCACGCTGCCCTCGTGGGCACCGCACCTGGCACGGATCATCGGGCTGACCATCGCCGCGGCGGAGAGCACCTCCGATGCTGTGGCGGTGACCGAGACGGGGGTGACCGTGCAGTCCGCATTGGCGCCGGGGTATGCGACGCTCCAGGGCAATGCGGCAATCCTCGCCGGCGACCCCGTGGCGGCGCAAAGCGTGCTGACCGTGGATGCCGTGGAGATCGGCGAGGACACCCGGCCGCCAGCCGCGTTCGCAGGCGTCGGCGCGTGATTGTGATGGACATGCTGGCATGCCGCTGGCTGCAGCTGGTCTGGCGGCGGCCGGAGGTGTCGCTGCCCCCGCCGATCCGCCCTGTCCTCATCCCCGCGACCACCGAACACCCTCGGGGATGGAAGGGGGACGTGTTGCGGCAGGCATGGCAGGTGTATGGCGGGCGGTATCCCGGGGTGGTCGTTCTGGATGGCGATGTGGCCATCGAGCCGGACAGCGTGCTCGCCATGGACCTGGCGATCCGTAGCGCCCCGGAGGACGTGTGGACCGCGCCGGTGCGGGCATGGGCCTCGCCCATACGGGACCACTACGCCTGGGATCTCGGCGATGCGCCGCAGGTGGTGCGTGATGCCATCGCCGGCATCGCCGCACTGGCACCGGATGCGCTCTGGGATGGCCAACGGCTCACCCTCCGGCCGCGGGCCGTCGGCAGCTGGGTGCACCGGGTGCGCGAACCGGGTGGCATTCGCTGGGGCAGGCCAGACGACAAGTCAGTCGACCTCTGGGGGCTGGGCTGCACCTACCTCCCCAACCGGCTACTGGAGCGTGTCGACCGCATCCGTGCCTGGGATGCGGTCGAATACCCGATAGACGACTTGGTTTTGAGCCTGGTGGCACAGGCGCAGCCGCCAATCCCGGCACACCTGGTGCCGGAGTGTCGGGTGCTGCACATGCACTGGACCGCGGACACGCTAGCAGATCTCCTGCTGCAGGAGGCGACCGTGCATGCTGGATGATTCCGCGTTGCCCCTGGTACGGTACCCGCCCGAGAGGTTCGTGATGACAGCCGTCCAGACGCTCTCCGCCGGCGGTGGCGAGTTCTCCTCGCCCCCCGTATACTTCACCGCGCTGGAGCAGTCGAGCCTTTTGGCGCGCCTGGACTCGGTGGCGGTCATCCCAGCCGCCGCACCCGCCGCGGTCGCCCTGCGCGTGACCGCCGACAACACCCTGTGGCCTCCGGCCGCCAGCGGCGGACTCAGCGGCGACCTGATGCCCCAGGACCTGCCAGACGCCATGGGCATCACCGCGGCCCGGACGCTGGCGCTCCAAGCCCGGAACGCCGGCGCCGGCGCCGCGACGCTCTTCCAGCTCAGCTGCGCCGTATGGTTCTGGCGGCCCACGGTCGCCGACCGCACGCTATATCGGCTGCCCCTGCCGGCCAACGCCGAACGCCTCAAGGCCCTGTGGCCGGCAGGCTGGACGCCGGATATCGGCCCGGAGGCGATCGTGCGCCTACTGTACGGCAATCCCCAGCGCTATGTGGCCTCCGGCACAGCGGACGTCCCGGTGGCGCCGCAAACCGTGACCCTACTCACCGACCATCCGCCGCAAGGGTGGTTCGACGTGCTGACCCGGGTCGATGTGGACGACTCGGTCGGCGGGACAGTGTCGCTCAGCACCCGCGTGAGCAACGCCGTCACGGTGCAGATCGTCCGCGAAGGGCAGGCGCTGCCGAGCTATCCCGCCGCCGGCCTGAACTTCAGCCCCGTCGTCGGCAACACGCCAGACACCTCCCGCTTTGTGGGCACCCGCCCGTTTGTCGTCGCCCGCTCCTCACTCAGCATCCAGCTGTCGGCTGCGGCGGACGTCAGCGGCGTCCCCTACCACCTCGAGGTCTGGCGGGTGCGCGAGCAGCCTATCCACCGTGTTCTCTGGGGCATGCCGACGGCCGAAGACCTGGCTATACCGGGGCTCGCCGAGCGCGTGCAGGCGGGGATGCTTCTATGAGCCTTTCGACGCTTGGCGCGGTGCTGACAGTCCCCACCACGCAGACGCAGCTCGCCCGCAGCCTCATCGGCGCCGGTAGCGAGACCGCCGGGTCCGTGCGCCCGGCGATCTCCATCCTGCCGCTGTCCGTTCCGGCTAACGGGAGCGTGCAGTTTTCCAACACCGTGCCGGGGTCGCCGCAGAACGTCTGGGCGCTGATTGCGCCGCTGTCGCTCGTTTCCACCTTGCACTCACCGGATCTGCTCCTCACGGCGACCATCGACGCCCCAGACAACTTCGTCGCCTACGAGGTGCCGATCACCAAGGACTTTGCCTCGTATCTGACGGAGTATGCGGTTGTGCGCAAGTCGCTAGACCTCCTCATCGTCAACAACACGGCGACCAGCGCGCTCGTCACGGTGGAGGCGCAGTATCTACTCCTGGCCAGCTATGTCTACGAACTCGTCTGGCAGCCGCTTTTGGCCAGCGACTACTACCTGCTGACCCAGCGCGCCCAGCAGATGCTGCAGGGCGGTGAGGCCGGATGATCCTGCGGTGCCGCTGCCACCCGCAGGTGGTCTTGGAGGTGGAAGAGGAGCACCGGAACCTGCGCTTTCGGCCGATCGCGGGGCCGGTGCCCGGCTGCGCGCTACTGCACCTAGGGCATCTGGCGTTGGCCACGCCCTCGGACGTGCTGGGACCGCACGGGGCCTGGCACCCTGGCAGGCAAGGCCCGTGCTGCGACATCTTTAGGGAGGACGAGCACGAGCATGCCTGACACGACGACGATCGGCATCGGCGACCTCGCGGGCCTGCTGGGGCCCGGGGGGAGGCTGCTGACCGACAGCGGTGGGGAACTGTTCGGCTACGTACCCAATAGCACCTTGGTGACCAACGGGGTCACCGTAGGCACCTCCGCTGTGCGCATCGACACGGGACTGAGCGGCCGGCGGGCCATCCTCATCGTCAACAACGGCTCGGCGACCATCTACGTCGGGGCGTCCGACGTCACCGCATCCACCGGCGCGGGAGCCGGCATCCCCGTCGCGCCAGGAGGCGCCCTGCAGGCCGACCTGGGCCCCGCGATCGCGGTGTACGCGGTAGCGGCATCCGGATCGCAGGACGTGCGTGTGTGGGAGGCGAGCTAGGGTGCCCGAGGTGCTGCTGCTACCCGCGCCGTCGTCCGGCATCGCCAACGTCGCACCGCGGCCGACGAACACCTGGCTCTTCGCAAGCTACAACACCTTCAATGCATATTACTACAACCAAAGTTACGATCAGCCGTACGGACCGGTGGTCTATGGCGGCCTGCTCTGGATCTACGGGGGGTACCCCGGCATGGGCGACCCGGGCGCCGAGCTGTACGTGCAGGCCTACAATCCTGCCGCGCAGGCCACCACGGCCGTGCTGGAAAACGCGTCGCTCACCCAGGGCCAAGCGGGATTTGCCCAGCCGCTCGCCGACACGGTGGTGTGGTGCGGCGGTCTGAGTTCTACGACCAATACCCTGGTGACCACGACCACCGGCATGCTGATCGACCAAGCCTTCCTCGGACAGCTCGCCACGCTGGCCGCCTTGCCCACCGCTCTGGAATGGATGGGGTCCGCCGCCACCGGGGGGCTGGTCTATTGTCTGAGCGGCAGCAACACGGTCGCCGACCTAAATACGCCCTCAGACACGGCATACGCCTTCACCCCGACCGCCAACGCCTGGACCACCCTGGCCGCCCCCCCCACAGGGTTGGTACTGCCCCTGGGGGCCGCGGCGTGGGGCCTGGTGTGGCAGATCACGGGGACGTCATCCAGCGGAGGTGCCGATATCGTGTACTATTACAACCCGCAGGCCAACGCCTGGAGCACCGCGTCAAACAGGACTCCGGTCTTCAACTACGCCGGGGCCAGCGCGTACGCCGGCGGCCTGCTGTATTGCTCCTTCGGGGCTGGCGCCAGCACGAGCCCAGCGACGGCGGTGCTGTCCGCCCCGGGCTTTACCTGGACCACGATCGCCAACCCGAACTCGAATCAGACCGGCGATTACTCCAGCATCCCGGGCTTCGTCGACTTCGACGGCGCCATCTATCTCGTGGCGGGGGGCTACACTCTATCCGGCATCTTGACAGCGGCGTGGGCCGATGCCCGCCCCTACCCATCGACTGCCCCCGTGGAAGGTACAATGGCCTATGTGCAGGCGTCATCCGGAGAGTCCGCCCTCTTCTGGGGGGCCAAGGACCCTTCCGGGGCCGTCGTCTGGCGTAAGCTCGACCAATCCGGACCGACTGCGGTCACTTAGGTCACGTAGGGACGTAGGAGGGAAGGCCATGCGCCCCATCGATTTCACCGAGCCCGTGACGATATCCTGGGCCGCGGTGTACCGCATGCTACCGGAGGGGCTGCGCGACGCCGGGCAGATCCGCGAGGCCCTCGCCGGGCTCGATCTCGCACAGCTCGAGCAGGAGGAGCGGGCCAAGATGCGCCTCGAGGAGTTTGAGCCAGGCGATCGGCTCCCCTCCGGACACGACCCGCGGGAGTCCACATCCGAGGGGGCGCGCGCTCTATACGGCCACTTCATCCGCGGTGCAGGGCGCGCCTACTGCGTGTACATCGACGGCCAGCTGAGCCTGTTCCAAACCACGGACCTAGAGCAAGGCGGTGGTCCACTTACCGCCGATAGAATTGACCGGGCGGCGAACCGGCACGCCGCGGGCATCCTCATCGGCAGACTACAGAAGCGCGTAGCGGACGAGATCGCCGAGCGGTTGGCTCGGAGGATGTTGGGGGTGACGGATCATGGCCAAGCATCGGCCGGCTGAGATCGCCGCCGGCGTCATCACCGGCACCGTGGTGGTGGGCGGAGCCACCGCCCTACTGCTGATCGAACGGCACCGCTCCGCGTCGTCGACCGGTACGTCGTCGAGTACGACCACAGGCACGTCGTCCAGTTCGTCGACGGGCACATCGACCGGCACGTCGACGGGCACATCGACCGGCACGTCGACGGGCACATCGACCGGCACGTCGACGAGCACATCGACCGGCACGTCGACGGGCACATCGACCGGCATACCGGTGGGGTACCCGACCACGGGGACGACCGGCTACGACGGCACCCACCCGCAGGGCTCGGTGCCCAGCGGCAGCATCCTGGTCGGTTCGGCACTATGGTTCCCGAATCTCCCCTCAGTCGCCGTGGAGGAGTCTGGTGACTCCAGCTGGCTAACCAGCCCACTCGGCACGGCCATCTACGTGCCGGTGCAGTTTGGCCTGTACCCCGCGGACAACCTCTGGCCCGCCGGTTTTGCCGGCGCATACTGCCAGATCCGGTACGAGGCCAATGGCACTCAGCCTCTGCCGTATAATGGGTACGATGGATGGCCATATCCAACTTGGAACTCGGTAGCGATACTTACCACCTTTCGGTGGAATCCCGATGTGAACCCGGATCTATACGACCCTTGGACACAATATCCGCAGGTTCCTCAAGGAACCGAAGTGGACGGTGTGCTGATCAGCCACGCCCGCCATTCCGTCATCCCCCTCCAATGGGTATGGGGGACCACGACACCGTGGCCAGCCGGTACATTCATCGTTCCCACCTCGCCAAAGATCTGGATGCCCGCCTTCAGTCCGGGGCTGTCGCTGCCTCCCAGCGGCGCCACGATCGACTTCCGCATGACGATCGTCTTGGCCTATGACCCCCACCTCGCCGAGCCGCTTCCCGGCTTTCCACTCAGATTTCACCTTCCCGACCTGCCCGTGGTGATCACCCAATGGCCCACACCAACCCACTCGGGCACCGTCACCGCCGGTCCCGGCGGCGGCGCGGCACCGGCATTCCCGCCCCTCATCAACCCCGTTGCGCTGCCATAGGGGGGAGCACTGTGTACAGCTGGGGTTTTGACTGCGCCGCGCCGGTGGTTACAGAGACCTGGTCCGCCCTGCGGGCGGCCGCCGGCACTACCCCGGCCTTCGTCGGACGCTACCTCGGAGACGGCGGCGGTGCCGCCACCCCACTGACCGCCGCCGAGGTGGTTGCCATCCACGCGCTAGGCTGCGCGATCCTGCCTGTGTACAATGATTCGCCGGTGAACGCCGGTGCCGAGGGCAGCTACGCCCTAGGGCACCTGGATGGCCAGCGGGCGATTGCGCAGGCGCAGTCCCTCGGCGTCCCCGCGGGCGTGTACATCGCCGCGGACGTCGAGTATAGCGCGCCGGTCACCGCCGATTGGCTGCGTGGCTGGGCCGATGCCATGCGCCCATCGCCCTACGGCGGCTCGGGGATAATCTACTGCGCCCCGGACGCGCCTAGCTGGCAGGCAGCATGGGCGGAGGCCTCGGCGGCCGGCGATCCCAACATTCGGCGGCTGCTGATCTGGTCCGCCCAGCCCGCCGAGCGGCAGGCGAGCGTGCGCAGCGTACCAACCTGGGGGCCCCTGGTGCCCCCAGGGGCCACCGTGGCCCTTTGGCAGTGGTCCGAAGGCTGCGCGGAGGCGCCGGTCGACCTCGACCTGTGCGACACGTCGCTGCTACAGCATAACCCGTTCGGCTCCCTTTGGTTGCCACCGGCCCCGGCCGGGACGCCGCAGGCGCCGCCGGTGCCCGACGTCGCCAGCGCCCGTGCGGACATCGCCCAGGCGCAGGATCTCCTGGCCCGCGCGCTGGCCGCCCTGGGTTGACCCCCCGCGTGGCCGCTACACTGGATCCATGCGGCGTGCATGGGTCGGCGTGGTCGTCGTGGCAGTCGGTGCAACCGCAGGCGGCGCGGTGTACGCCCTCTCGCGCCGCCGTGCCCATGCGGCGTCCGAGCAGCCCACCCAGAGCGGCACCGACATCGAGGTCACCTGGGGGGGCGTGGGCGCCGGTGGAACCTTCACCCCCGCCCAGGACGGCTACCTACCGGACCTGCTGACGACCATCAGGAACCCGAGCGGGGCGGCCCACCACTATCAGGTTGCCGTGGGTTCGCCCCAGTTCCCGTGGTTTCTGGACACACGGGCAGGGCACGGGGTGCCGTCCGACATCGCCCGGTCCGGAACGCCGAGCATGCCGGGTATTGGCTTTACGCTGGCAGCAGGCCAGGTGATCACCCTGCCGTGGACGACGTTGTGGTCAAGCTCTTACGGTACCGGCCCGTTCGAAGTACAACTCGCGGTGGTGGTGGATAGCATGTCCCAGCAAACGTTCACGGATCCCACGACCTTCACGATTTCGGTCACCCAGACGCCTCCTGCGCCGGCCGTATCCTTCAGTGGCGGTCCGTCAGGGACGATCAGCATCGACGAGGGCGCCAGCGCCACCCTGCCGACGCTCACCACCGTCCTCACCAACACCGGCCAGGCCACCGGTACATTCACCATGACGTGCGCGATCACGGGGCCGACCAGCGGACTGTGGTACGTCGCCAGCGCACCATCGTCGGCCACCATAGGTGACTACGCGAACGTCGGCGTCAACAACTCAGGGGTGCAGATCACCCTGGCCGGCGGCGCGTCCGCGACCATCACCTGGTCCACACAGTGGACGGACGCCCAGCCAAACCAGGACGGGACCTACACTACGGTGGCGACCGTCTCCTGGTAGTCTCCCGGTAGGGGGTGGATGACATGCAACAGTCGTTCATGGGTCCGACGTGGACCCTGTCGGTCAGCGCGACCACCGCCGTTGCCGTGCGCGACCATAGGGGGCGTCGGTCGGTCGACTCACGACAACGCGAACGCGCCGATACCTCGAGGCGATGACGCGATGCTCGATCCATTGAGTGTGGAGCACCGGCTGACAGCCGCCGAACAGGATATCGCCGCGGCCATACAGCGGCTGAACGACCTGGCGGCAAAAGTCGACCGCATCACGGCCCTTGCCTGGGTGATCCTGGCGTCCGTGGGCGCGGTCGGTCTGGAGCTCCTCCTGCTCAGGAGGTGAAACCTGTGCCCTGCGCCAACGTGGTGCTCTACCGAGGCACGGTCGACCTCCTGCAGCACCTCCTCAGTGGGGCGATGACCGGGCCGCCGCTCAGTAGCTGGTTCACGCTAGACTCCCTGCTGTGTGCCGCCGACCTCCGCGGCCGGCGGGTGCTGCTGAACGCCAACGACGGCGTGCTGGTCCCTGGGAAATACCTCGGCTGGCCCCTAGGCACGGCTGTCGTCACCAGCGGCGAGGGGGCGGAACAGCCAGGCGATTTCTCCGGCGAACCGGTAGACGTAGTGCAAATGGTGGGCGCGGGATGGATCTGGGTCGACCGCTGCGAAGTCCCCCTGTCGCGCCGATACATCCCGGGGTTCCGCGTGCAGTGCATCGACAACTGTAACGGCTCGGGGTTCTACGCCGCCGTGGAGGCCATGGGCGCAGGACCCCTGCTAGGACCAGGGGCCGACGGCGGACCCACCTTCAACGCCGGCCCGCTGGGCGGGCTGGAAGGAGGCATCCAAAGCCTCGGGTTGGGCAAGACGTACCCATATCAAGGGGGTTTGCTCACCACCTCGACTTTACCCGGCCCAGTGATCTGGTCGGCGCTAGAGCTGTGGGACGCCCTAAGCATGGGGGCTTTGCCCACCGACATGATCCCAGGCTACAAAATCGTGGACGGCCAGGAGTTCATCGCCCACCCGATCGTCGGCGTCCTCTATGGCAATGGTGCGTATGTCTGGGCGTTCGCCGATGACGCCGGTGGTGCCCGGGTAAGCTCGTCTTCCATCGCCGCCTTCATCCAGGCCTTGCTCACGCCGGACATTCTCAACCGCGCCGGTGCGCCGCAGACAGTCGAACCGCCCGGCGCACAGGCCCCTGGCCGGCTCGTCCACGAGATGCAGGGGCAGAAGAATTGGTGGAGCCGACAACCCTGGTACGTCAAGCTCGCCATGGTGGGTGCGGGCACCCTGGTCGTCGGCGGGGGGCTTGTGTTTTGGGCGGACCTGGAGATTCACCGCGCCGGTGCGACGCAGGTCATCATCGAGCAGCTACCAGCGCCGGGGGGGCGGTAGGGGAGTGTCGGCGTGGACGGACTATGCCTTGCGCCTGCTGCCCGCCTGCCGCTGGCTCTATGCGCACGCAGGCCTGCCCTGCTGGCTTGCGCTCGCGATGGCGGCGCACGAATCGGGTGTGCCGCCGCAACCCGATAGCACCCTGGTGACCAGCAGCAACCCGTGGGGGGTGCGGTGCTTCGAGCAGACCTACCCTTGCAGCGCGGACGACTTTCAGATCTACCCGTCTCTCCTCGCCGCGGCTGAGGATCTGCCGGCCGCGCTGGGTCCTCAGCGCCTAGCGCTGGTCGGCAACCCCCTAGCCTTCCTCCAGGATTTGGAGTACACGGGGTGGGATGGGCCGCCGCCGAACGGATACGCCCAGAGCGTCTATGTAGACTGGGCACCACCGGCGCGGGCGGCGCTGCGAGCCCTGGGCGTCGACCCCGTGACCGGTCAACCGGAGTCCGCACCCCTACCTTCCGGTGCGATCCTGGTGGCCCCGCGGACAATCGTACCAGCTTGGCCCATCACCGTCGGCGTCGCGGCGGTGCTCGTTGGGGTATTGCTCCTGACCTGGCCTGATAAATCGTTTGATTTCGGCCGTCCAGCGTCTGGTGTGGGGTAGGATAGCCCCCCGCGCGCTATACTTGCCGTGTCGGACACGTACGAGCGACCGGCCGGTTGGCGGTCGCTTTACTGTTGTATAGGGGGTGGCAGATGTGCACCTGGCGATTCCCACGCGCATGGCGTGGGGGCTAGCCGGCATCGGGGTGCTGGTCGGACTGGACACCGTCCTGGCGTGGATCCTGGCAATAAAAACGCACCGCTGGCAGTGGGCACATGCCGGACAATGGCTCTCAACCAATGTGCTCGGATACCTAGGCGGCGGACTCGTCACCGCCGTACTCGCCCAGCTCCATCCCAGCATCGCCTCACTGGTGTCTCCCCTATTCTGGACAGCCGCCATCTCCGTCGCAGCCAAGTTTCTGCTGGGCGACCTGCGCAGCAAAATCCAGCAACTGCTAGGCGAAAAACCTGCCCAGTCACCCCAGTCACCGAGGTGATCCCATGGGATTTGCGCAGGCACACCAGACCATCGCCTCGAGCATCAATCTCCTCACACCCAACCCTCCGCGTTGGGTGGGACTCGCCATGCTGGCCGCCGGGGGGATGGCGGCTGTGGCGGACTTCATCCTGGAGCGGCAGGGCCGTCGCGCGGCACCTGGGCAGGAAGATATCTACCGCGCCCTGGCCGCCTACTACCACCGGGCGGCCGCCGAGGAGCAGACCAGGCGCCAATCGCACTACCTCCGCGAGGAGGGCGCGCGACCGGAAACTGACTGCTACGCATGCGCCAGTGCCCACCTGGCCGCAATAGAAGGCGCCGTGTCCCGGGCGCAGGAGATCGCCGCGCGGGATGAGGGATGCACCGCCGACTGCGCCGCCTGGTTGGAGGTGGCCGCCGAGGAGGCGGCAGCACTGCTCGCTCGCGATTGGACAGCGCAACGCATCGATCGGCTACCCACACCGACGCGTACCACGATCGCTGGCCTGGCGAAGCAGGTGGACAACCTCCTGCACCAGCTACTCCCCGAAGAGGATCGGCGGATGGTCTTGGCCGCCGCCGCCGAGCTCACCGAGTCGGTCAGATTCGCCCGGGCCGGCGACACCCTGGGGCATCCGGAGGTCGAGGCACGCCTGTCCAGCGCCGAACGGTGGCTGGCGACAGCGGAACGGCGCGATCCCGCTGTCTGGGAGGCCGAAGCTGGAGAGTGGTTGCGGCGCCTGCGCCGGCAGGTCGGCACGATCTCCGGCCCCGATGAGCTCGCCCGGGCCGCCCGCCAAGCGCGTGAACTCTCGGCTCGGCTCAACCGGCGCGCGTGGTCCGCGCTCGGCGCCGGTGACCTGCTTCGCATCCGCCGATCGGCCGAGGATCTGCGCCGTCGGTACCGCGCTGCGCGAAGGGGGGAGGAGTAGTGATGGTGCGTGTCGGCGACCTCGCCATCGAGGCGGCCTGCCAACCGACGGTCGATGGCGATGTACTGTGGATAGGTTGTGCAGCGCATCTGACGAACGCGGCGGATCATACCGTGGTGGTCGCCGCGGTGGAGGCGGAGACCGAGGGGGCGACGGTGCACGCATGGACCCTGGACCCCGGAGGTTCGATCGACCTGCCCGCTCCATCGGGAGCGGCGTGGGCCGTGGTGGCAGAGCCCGAGTCTTCAGTCGCCCGGGATAACGTTTACCGCATCATGGGCAACCTGCTTCTCTGGGGTTTAGCGGGGTGGGGGGCCGGGTCGATCGTGGCGAGCATCGTCCTGGCGTTTCGGCGGCGGAGGTGAGGTACGTGGCGGTATGGCACAAAAAGCCGTGCCCGCCGTGCCCGCGCTGCGGCCAAACGCTGGGCCGGCTACATACCAATAACTACTACTGCGGCAGATGCGGCCTGGAGTTGACCTGGATACCCCAGCGGCAGGTATGGCGCCTGTTCGCCGTATCTCCTGTCGGCGACCGCGTGAGGCTCGGAGAAACCTCGGATTCGTTGGTCCTGGGGAGGAGAAGGTCATGATCGACGATTGCGACCTTTGCCGGCAGACGCTGGCCGAGGCCTGCTCCCGGTTCGGCGGGCAGGAGCCAAAGTTCTGCGAGCTCAAGGAACGCTATTGGGACGGCACGGTCGACACGGAGCGGGTCATCCTGGAACTGTCGCGCATCATGTCTGTCGAACAGCGCCAGGAGATTGCTGCGGCAATGACCGAGCAGGGGTGGCTGAGGGGTTGACCTTCAGGGGACATGGTATGCTCGTCTGGAACCGTAAGAGGGAGGGGTCGGTATGGCGACGCTGCAGGCAGCAGAGCAAAAGTACGCGCGCAACACGCAAGGCAAGGGCGCCTACTGGAAGCAGCGCACGCTGGCCGCGCAGGGGGAGTACTGCACGGGAATGGCGGAGTTTTTGGGCATCCCAGCCCAGCAGTGCCAGGTGAGTGGGCCCGGCCGGGACTACGCCGCGGGGGTACAGGCAGCGGCACCGCAGAACTACGATCAGGGCGTCGCTGGCAAGGCCAGCAAGTGGGCGCAGAACCTCCTGGCCAAGTTCAGCGGCTGAGAGGTGGGCGAGGGTAACACGCCCTCGCCCTCCCACCCGCCAGGGGGCGACGTCATGCCCAGCGCACCCTTACAGCACGGTGCTGCCCTTTTGCCGGCGGCCGTCGCCGACCCCACCACGGGCAAGTCGCTTCCTGTGCTCGCCCGCGTCGACACGGGTGCCGACCAAACACTCGTGGACACGAAAGTGATCCAACAGCTACCCGTCTCGCCTATCGGCGACGTACCGATTGAGGGGGTATTCGGCTCCCCGGAGGACGAGCGCGAATACACCGTGAACCTCCTGTTGGGGCCTAACGGGTCGTATGGCTCCGTGCCCCTTGTCCGCGTGCTCGCGACAGACCTCACCCCACTGGGGCTCCAGGCATTGATTGGGGTGGATGTGCTGCAAACCGGGGTGTTCGGCTACGACGGCCTAGCCGGTACGTTCAGCCTCGCCGTCGGCGTCCCGGCGGCAACACGGCCAGCGCGAGCATTCTGGTGGGTGCTGGCCATTCCTGGAACAGCGGCGGTATTCGGTACGGCCGCTTGGTTCGCCCACCAGTCGTCGAGATCGTCCAGGTCAGCTGGCCTGTAGAGGTGCAGAGGCGAACAGTGGGTATCCGCCCACCGCTCTAACCCCATGGCTGCCGCACGCAGACAGAAGTGTCTGTCCTCACCCCACCAGCTGACGTTGTCCAAAGGCGGCCAAAACCGTAAGCGCCGCTCGTCCAGGGCGGACCGGCGGAGCAGCGTGCAGGCACCCAGACCCCCAACCCTGTACAGTCCAGGACGACGCAGCTGTTCCAACCACGCCACGGCCGCAGTGAGCCGGTCGTCGTCCGTGTACCCTTCACCGGCCACCTCTGAAGGCACCATATCGTAGGCGTCCCGCAGCCAGACATTGGGTAGCTCAGGCCCCTTGGGCACCCACCTTGTCCAAAACACCTCGGCGACGATGGGCTTTTCCGCCCGCCACAGCCAGTAGAGCGTGTCCGGGTGCAGGACGAGGTCGGCATCCACTAAAAGGCAGCCATCATAGTCGTCGCGTCTGGCGACGTCGAGCATCTGGTCCTTGACTTGCGCCACACGCTCCACCGCAGCCGCAGACCAATAGTGGGTGTCTGCCTCCCGGTAGTCGGGCCGCGTACCCACCGTGCTCACCAAGCCCACCCACGCCTGCCCATGCGGGTTTTTCGATACAGCCAGCTCCAGCTGCCGCGAGCTCTCAGGGTCGTCGTTGTCATCCGCCAACAGCCAGTCCACCCGCATGTCGGCCGCCACGCGCAGTCCGCCCAACCCCCGCAAAAATGCGCCCACCACCATCGGCGCCTTGCGAACCGCAGAGGCAATCAGCACGCGTCTCATGGCCGCCCCCCTCCCAGCGGTGGCACTGGGCACGTCTGAGGTGCGTCATCGAGGATCGACCTGTACTGGTCAGCCGACCCCCACCACGCATGCGGGTCCAGCTGCCGGTACCGCGCGTACTTCTTCACGCGATCCTCCCGCCGCAGCCAGCCGTAGTGCAGCACGTCCACGTCATCTATCTGCACGATCCATCCTGGCGGGTTGAGCGGCAGCCGACCACAGTGCTGCGGCCACTGCAGCCACTGGTACGTCCACCGCGGAGTCCAGCGCATCGCAATCGTCCAATACCTACGGTGAGCCGTCCACAGTTCGTCGTCTCGCGCCCGCCCTTCGTCGTCCCAGAGGTCCCAGAGGCGAACAGCAACCGCACCTACAAGCGGGAAACGGTCCAATGCGCGCAAGATGGCTCGCAGATGCTCACCACCGCGCAGCACTTCGTCGGCGTCAAGCACGACGATCCATTCCGGACCCAGCGAGGAAGCCCAATCCCATAGCTCTGCGCGCAGTTGCCACTCGTTGGCAAAACCACTCGTCGTCCGCCTGCGCACCTCCGCTCCAAGCTGTCTGCACACCTCATCGGTGCCGTCTGTGCTGGCGTCGTCCAGCACAAGCACTTTGTCGACGGCGGAGGCCAATGCCCGCAGCGACTGCACAATGTACCTAGTGCGCTCATTGCGGGCGATCATCGCGCCGAGGAACATGTCGCTTCCTCCTCAGCTGCATGGTCAAAGGGATGCGCAACACGGCTAGGCGCGTGTCTTTGGCGTCCGCCAGCTCCGCACACCCTGTAAGCCGCACCAACTCGCGGCGTTCCCACGCCTGCGTCAGCTCACGCCGAAGCGGGTTGCGCATCAACCAGCACCTCCCGGATGCGATCTACAACATCCTGGGCGGCCCGTACGCCGGCAAGAAAATTGGCCGCGAAATCCCCGGTGCTGAGCAGGCCGCCAGACGTGGGGACGTCGATCAGCACGTCTGGAGGATCGGGATTGGCGACCTCTTGGCCTAAACGAAGTAGCCGCGCGACGACGATATGCAGCAGATCTAGCGTGGTGAGATCGGACGGTACAGCATCTTCCCCGGATCCGATCCGCACGGCTACCACCCGGCGTGCGCCCAGCCGGCGACACGCCTCCACGGGTAGCATGTCGTACACCCCACCATCGGCGAGGAGGTGTCCATCCGCTGTACGCACGCCCGAGAACACCCCGGGAAACGCGGCAGTGGCCACAAGCGCCTGTTCAGTACTTAGCGTGGGAACCGCGGAATCATCCCACGCTGCCGCCACCACGAAGGGTCGGCAGGCGGTGAGGTCGGACAGCGTAACACCGTAGCCACCACGCCATCGTGCCACCGGCTGCGTCAGCCAGTTCTGCCCGCGGCTACTGAGCTGGCTCACCAGGGACAACACCGGGCGCAAGTCTAGCAGACCCGGCGTAGGACTTGGCCGCAGGATGTGCACGGCAGTCTCGGCCTCGGCGAGCCATAGCCGCCATGGATCGGCCATTACGGTAGACCACCCGCGCACCAGGTAACCCAGCTCAGCACCGGCTGCCAGCGCGCCAGCCACCAGCCCCCCTGCCGAGGTTCCCACGCACACCTGGGGCACCAAGCTCTCTGAGCGCAACGCATGCAGCACCCCAAGATGGGCTGCAACACCAGGGACCCCACCACCGCCCAGCGCGATACCCCACTGTTCCGCCACTGTCGCTCCCCCCCCCTAAGTGCCGATCCTGGATAGTGCCCGCAGCAGGTTCCCGCGGCCAGTAGGACGGTGATCCGCACCAAGCTTGCGCACGTACGCCTCAGCGTCGCGCCGCACGTCTTCACCGTCCGCCGGTACAGGTGGAACGGTCGCATATATCATGGCGCCACGCAGGATCATCTCGGCGGTGCCATACCGCCCCGCCATCCAGTCCCGGACGTTCGCGGCATAGAGGGCAAACTTGTGTTGCAGGCGCGGATCGTCCGCGGTGGTCTGGGGCTGCGACCGGGTACCGGATAGGCGCCGGAGTTCCAAAACCGCCGCCCGCAGCTCGGCCAGCGACGGCGGATATCGCTCGGTACGCACCCACGCTGCTGCTGCCGCACGCAGTTCTGAGGCGGGCAAGTCGGACATCCCGTCGACGAATAGCTGTACGGTCTGGGGTGCGGCCTGGTGCCTAGGGTAGGCCGCATACAGCATCCGCAGCACGTCTACAACCTCGCGCTCAGTGGCCACGGACTTCACCCCCCTCCGCGCGCGATCGTAGGAACGCCGCAATCGCGGCGAATCCGCGGGGTTCCGGACCCGCGCGCGCTAATGGCGGGTCCGATACCCAGGTTTCGACCCGGCCGTCGTCGGCAAAGACCCACTCCGGCGTAGCGCGCCAATGCGTGTCGTTCGCGCCGCAGTGCCACGGTGATGCCCGTATACGCTCGATGGCCGTGCATAGCTCTCCCACCGACCAGCGTCGGAGACGCGCAGTGATGAGCCGTCTCCTGCTGGGCGTCAAGGCGAGTGGTTTTGTCCACACGTCGGGCACCATGAGCCTATTCCAGGCCGCCATTACTGCGCGAGGAGGGTCGTCGGCGTCGCCGCCGACAGAGACACCCGAGCATAGCGAGGGTGTCTCTGGGTCTTGGGTATTGGGATTGTGTTGGAGTGGGGGTTCGACGGGTACTTCAAGTGGTACTTCAAGTGGTACTTCAAGTGGTACTTCAGGTGGTACTTCAGGTGGTACTTCAACTTGGGTCGTTTCAACCTCCATTGACGAAGAGGATCGTGAGTGTGCCGCGCGTCCACCCCGGCTGGCGGCTTCCCGCCGACGCGTGACCTCCTCGCGCGACGGCTGGTAATCCAGGTAGTCGTGTATACGGTAGCCGCCCGGAACTCGCTCCCATAGTCCTGCCTTGACCAGTAGCTCGGCAACAAAGTCGGCATCCAACGGCGTCTCCTCGGCACCGTGGCGTACGACGAGCTGGTGCGGTGTGTCGTCAAGCCACACCCGGGTGCGTCCACCAAGCGCGTCGGCGACGGCCGCCGGCAGGAACCCGTCGGTGAGCTCGCGGTTGCACCATGCTATCGACGCCAGCCAAACACCCCAACCGACGGGACCGACCGCCGCCATCTTGGGGTGATCCAGAAAGTCGTCGTCGATCCTAACCCAGGCCATGACGCCCTCCATGCCCGGAATCTGCCCGTGTGAACGGTGCGATGGACGTGATCGACGCGCGTCGCAATTAGGATGGGGGGCCGATTGCCCCTTGATAGACGCGGCATGCGCCAATGTCGCGAGAATTGGTAGTGGCCCAGGGGCGACTTCTAATCGGCTGGTCGGAGGTTCGAGTCCTCCCGGGCGCGCCAAGTGCACCAAGCGCTGTGGGCCACTCCCTGCACATCGCCGATCCCCCACTTCCCGGATTCTGCCCGTGCATCCCGCCGCATCGTCGGCTCACGGCGCACCGAAGCTCCCGTCCCGTCCGTCCCCCTTCGCTGCTTCGCGGCGGCCTGAGGGGGACAGCAGCTCGCCGCGCATCTCCGCGTAACGCTCATGGATGTCCGGCGTTGCGTGCGCGTACATCCGCAGGGTCGTCGCGGGGTCGCGGTGGCCCAGCCGCTCCTGGGTGACGCGCAACGGCTCGCCCCGAGCCAGCGCCAGCGTCGCCGAGGTGTGTCGCAGGTCGTGGAAGTGCATGCCCTCGGGCAGGCCCAGCTGCGCCCGCAAGCGGAAGAAGTGGCGCGAGATGACCTCCGGCGCGTAGGGTCGGCCGTCCTCCCAGCACCAGATCCAGTCGCCCCCGGACCAGGCGCTCCCGGCGGTCTCCCTCTCCGCCAGGTACTGCCGGCGCCGCAACCGCAACGCGTCGGCGACGACGGCGGAGAAGCTGACCGACATCCTGGGCCGCCGGTGCTTGGTGGGCCCCTCGACCAGGCCTTGGTGCGGCAGCCGCTGCAGCTTCGTCTCCACGCGGAGCATCCGTGCCTGCCAGTCGACGTCCGCCCAGCGGCGCGCCACCAGCTCGCCTTCGCGTACCCCGATCTCCAGGGCCACCAGGTACAGCGACCACAGGCGGTCGCCACGTAAGTGGTCCAGCAGCTCCCGCGCCTGCTCCAGCGACAGCACGGGCCGCTCGACCGGTCGCAGACGAGGCGGCGTCACCGCCCCGGCCGGGTTGCGCGCGATCCACCCCCACTGCAGGGCGATCTGCAGGGCGCGGTGGAGGATGCGATGCAAGTAGTGCACATGGGCCGGCGCCATCCCCTCGGCCGCCTTGTCCGCATACAGCCGCGCCAGGTGTTCCGGACGCAGCTCCCGCAGCGGCAGCGTGCCCAAGACCGGGGCGATGTGCAGCCTCACCTCGGCAGCATACGAGCGCACCGTCGACGGCGCGAGGTTGGGTCGCACCACCTGCGCCAGCCACTGCTCCAGGTACTGGCCCACCGTCACCCGGTGCGCCACCGGCACCAGTCCACCCTCCGCCTCCGCCGCCAACCGGGCGGCCACCCTCCTGGCCTCGCGCTCAGAGGTGCAATGGGTGTTGACCTCGCGCTCCTTGTACCGGCCGGTCACCGGGTCCCTGCCGGCCGGAAGGCGCACATACCAGTAGCGTCCGCGCTTACGCAGACTAGCCACCGTCACTCACCTGCGCTTGCGCCTGGGGCCAGATGGGCCGCTGGCGTGGGGTGGCGGCAGCGACCTCGGAGTCCGCCTGCTCAGCGTCGCCAGCGATCCGGCCTCGGCCGTGGTTTGTCCCTCCGCATACGCACGTGCACTGGGGACGGCGCGCATGCCAACAGCGTGGCCCACAGCTACGCGGATGACGGAGGTCGGTGCAGTCGGTGACCGGCAGGATCGCTAGGGAGCGCATACCCCACCACCCGCTTCACTGCATGCTAGTCCTAGGTAGGCGCAGTACCTCCGCTTCTCGCCGCGGTAGGGGGCGAGACGGATCCTCCAGCCATCTCCGGAACCTGTCCGAGGGTATTCTCCACTGGCCCCGGACCCGGATCGCGGGTATCTCGCGTGTGCGCAGCAGCTCGTAGACGGTCGTCTGCGACACGCGGAGCTCGGCGGCCACCTCGGCGGGCCGCAGGTAGTGCATCCCCATGCGGTCAGCGTCCATCTCGTTCACCCCCAAGATCAAGATGCTCATCCCACCGTGCGCCGAGAGCTGCCGCCAGACCGCCCCCGCACGCCGCGGCGAACCAGTGCCAGATCGCTCCGGGCGGGCCGAAAAGTGCGACCCCGACCGCGAACACCGTCGACCAGCTGGCTACCAGCGTCCCCAGGTAGAACGCCAGCCGAGCCACCAGGCGCGCAGTCCGCTCCGGGCGCCACCGTCGCCGTCGACGGCGCGGCACGACCGCGACGGGATACAGCTGCCGTGGCTGTACCCTGGCCACCCTTGCCCTTTCCACCTCTACGCGCATGCCCCGCATGCCCACCGTCCTCCTCCAGGGCAGATAGCGGCCCGATCGTTGGCCGCAGCAGTGCCTCCGCCGGTAGCCCCAGATACGCCGCCAGGTCGACTAGAAGCTGTGCGCCAGGACGTTTGCGACCAGCCACCCACTCCGCCACCGTCGCGGTGCTGACACCCAGGGCGCGCGCCAGCCGCGCCTGGGCGCCGCGCTCGGGATCGCGCGCCGCCAAGTACCGAGGCAGCCGCCCTCCATGCCAATTCCCCTGCACGCCACTACCCCCTCGCGAACCTGCGTCCGCGTCTCGCCGTGAGGCCATTATCCTGCCTATGGCTAATGTCGTCAAGGGGTGTATTGGCTAGAGCCAAACAGGTGATCATTCGCTTTCAGTGAACGTCTACGGAGGGTTGCTGCATGGCTGCAGAGTGTCGCTTCGATCCGAACCGCTTCCGCTCCGCGTTGCAAGCCGCCGGCCTGCGCCAGGCCGATGTCGCCCGCGCCCTTGGCGTGAACCCCGCCAGCGTCGCCGGATGGGCCACCAAAAAGCCACCGGGGCGGGAGAATCTCCTCCGCTTGGCGAAGCTGTTGGGGGTGTCGGCGGAATGGCTGCTGGGTCAGGATCCCCCTAGCACCACCGCGCCGGCCGCCGATACGTCGGCGGCCGCGCCCACGGTCGAAGGCACGGCGGAGCCGACCGTGCCGATCGCGCTGCTGGTCGACGCCCTGCACATCGCCAAACAAAACGCCGACGCCCTGCGCGAGCTCGTCGACCAGATGCGGCGGCTCATCGACCGGCTGCCGGTAGACGGTCGATGAGCCGGCTGAGCGATTCGTCGGTGAGCGGGTGCACCACGCGGGCACTGACTACTTGTATGGAATGGTGCACGGCGTCTGGCGGCAGACGTGCACGCTCGGGTGCAGGTATTCCTCCAGGCTGAAACCAGGCGGCACGGCCGCACACTGGTTAGGACCGCCGTCGCTAGGCCGCAGCTGCGCGCAGCGGAGCGTATACGGTTGGGCAATGCGGTTGCCCGCCAGCGCGAAGTCCAGCCACTGCTGCGCCACGGCCCACTGCGGCGGCAGGGCGGTGTTGTTGTCCGGGCAGGCCATGGCATCCCACGGGGCGCCGGTGGCACAACGGTCGGCGTTGACGTCGGTGGCCAAGAATTGGGCGTCCACGGCGCAGGTGTCGACATCGCGAATCTCGCCCAGCGGTAGGGACATCACCGTCTCCGGTGTGCACTGCGGACCCAGAGGACCGCCAGGGGCGAAGGCCGCCGTGTCGATCGGCCCCGCCCCCGTGCCGCTTCCTCCGTCGCCCGTGATACCGGACGCCGACCGGGAGTTGGCCGCTACCGATCCGTCGGCCGACGCGGTGACCGAGGACGTCTGCGCCTTCGCTGCGGAAGTGGCCGGTGAGGGTGCGACGGTACCGGCCGGGGTCGTACTGGCCGGGGAGGTCGTCACACCCGGTGCCGTCGTCGAGAGGGTGGGGGCCAAGGTCGTTGTCCCGCTGCCGCTCTCGCCGTTGGTGCTGGGCAAGGGCGAAGACGCCCTGGCTGTCCCAAGGCTCGTCGCCGACCCGGCCGCCGTCGTGATCGCCACCTGGCGAGTCGCCGCCGGCGGTGCCCCGTGGATTTGCGTACGCGGCCAGAGGTAGAGCACGAACAGGGTCGAGCCGACCACCAACGCCGCCGTAGCCACCGGCACGCCGATGAGGGTCGGCCAAAGCCACCGCTCCAGCGGCGAGCGCAGGCGCCGCCTAGACCGCCGCCGACGCCGCACGGCCGTCTCCGGCGCGTCCTCATGGACTGTGCCCGCCCCGGTCTCCTGCTGCTTTTGGGCGATCAGAGCGGCCAAGTGGGGCCAGCGCCGCAAGTCCTCTCCGGACAGGTACGTCGGCATCGTCTTCCCCTCCTGCCGTCAATACTCGCCGTGATCCACCGGTGTCGGCGGCGGTGGCGGCACGTCGAGGCCATGCTCCCGACAGGCCCTCCACAGTCGGAACGCCCGATCCCGGATGTGCCGCAGCTCAAAGCCCCCCAACAGGTCGTGCCGCACCTCGACGCTGCCGTCCGGCCGGACGATGCGCGTGCGCTCCAGGAACCGCTTGATGCCCTCGTCAAGCTCCTGCAGGGTGTCGGCATACCGCCGCTGTAGTAATGTGGTGTCGACCATCCGTCCCACCCCCCGAGGAGGGATAGTTGTGGAGCGCGAATGGGCGATCGTTTTGCCGACGCGCGACAACAGTGGCCATCGCATTCGCTCCGCCGTGCTGGAGGACATTGTGCGCAACTGGTCGGAGCACTTCGGCGGCTCCACCGCCTGGCACACCGCCGGCTGCTACTCCACAGGCGAGGAGCTGCAGTGCGAGCCCGGCATCCTGGTCGAATCGGTGCGCACCGAGGCGACCGCCGCCGACATCGCCGCCGACGAGCGGTGGGTGAGCCGGTTCGCCGCCGACATCGCCCGCCTGCTCGGCCAACAAGCGCTGTTCGAGCAGGAGGTCACCGGCACGCGCACTACCTTTCGGCCCGGCGAGCGCCTTGCCGAGCTGCCGGCAGACCTGCTCGAACCGACGGCCCCTGCGGTGACACCGACGGAATCCTTTGCGCGTTTCCTGCGCGAAGGAACCACCTAGCCGTCACCCCGGCGGCGCAGCCATTCGGCCAGCGCCTCGTTCACGAGGTCGGCGGCCGTGACCCGGTGGCCGCGCCGCTCCTGCTCCTCTAGCGCCAGCTCCCGCACCTGGCGCCAGAGTTCACGCTCGACATGCAGCTGCGTCCGCATCCGGCCGCCGCCACGGCGTTTGGGGTATGCGTCCTCCACCGTCTCGCCACCTCGGCATCAGGATACCACAACGGCAGCGACGCGACACCTACCACCTCGGCATCAGAAAATAGCTGGCGCCGCCGTGTCGGATCCGACAGGCACTACGGGGCCCGCTCAGCTCCAGCGTGACGGGACCGCCAACCAGGCGGAGCAGATCGCCCAGCCTGCTGGCCGAGAACTGCATGGCGTCCCAGTGGTCGCCCACCGCTTGCACCTGCAACGATCCCGATGCTCGGATGCCGTCGTCGTCCTGACAGACCACCCACAACCCCGTCCGGCCCTGGAGGGTGAGCGTGACCCTGGTCTCGCGCCGCTGCGTGGGCCGCGGCAGCGTCAGCAGCTGAGCCAAGGAGGGTCCATCCACCGTCCATGCCACCGGGTACGCACCGGGCAGCAGGTCAAGCA
>Ga0080006_1096369_pt1 | contig 29930 bp, 18 predicted proteins | sample RS3BMetagenome_FD_69209 | JGI IMG/M metagenome (GOLD analysis project Ga0080006, IMG submission 69209) | Ferric oxide microbial mat and aquatic microbial communities from Rainbow Spring, Yellowstone National Park, USA - RS3B (SPADES... ...
TTCCAAAGTTGAGGTAGGTACCCAATGTAGGAGGTAAACCGGAGCCCGAGTTTAAGGATCGATCCAAGATTTGCGCCGGAACCTGCAGCGTTGATTCGGGAGGGGCGGATGACTGATCAGGATTTTCGTCAACATTTTCTGGTGCTACTGCCGCCGCCCCTCCGTTCGTTGCGGTTAAGGTCCCTGGTGTGGGCTTCCTTCGCTGTCGCCCAAGCACCCCGCGTTAACCCACTTTCAGAGCTTCTCCGGAAAAACTAGACCTCTAAGGCGGGCGTGATATGTGAGTCTTTAAGATAGTTGTTCTTTAATAAATAGTTTGCGACTAGTTTGTTTTGTTATCGGTGTTTTTGTACCCGGGGTTTTGCTCACCACGACCAGATCGACGCCCAGATACCTCGGAGATCGGCCAGTCTACTGACACGATGCGAATGCCGCTGTTGAAGGGAAACGCGATCCTGATCAGTAGCGTGTTGTTGTACTGGAAAAATTGGATTTCCGTTAAGGTCTTAGCAGAGTACAGTTTTTTAGTTCATTTTTCTTTCAAACCTCAAACAAGTGTATTCAAGTTTTTTTCGCAGTATATAACAGAAGCGTTCACAGAGCGTTGTTTTTCAAAAAAAACTAAAAAAGGAAAGCTATGAAAAAGCAAGTCCACGATCCTGGAGGCCCAGGGTCGCCGGCTGCCAGAAAAAAAAAACAAAAAACAGTGCCGAGTCCAGAAGAAAAGGGAGAGAAGAAGGACCGAAAGTGGGAGGCCCTACGTTGAAGGCGACAAGAAAGACAACCGTAGAACGAGATGGTGGTGAAAACCTTTCTTCTTGGACATATCAAGGATCCGTACAGGGAAAGGCTGCAAGACGCTATCGAAAAACGTGTCGACTCGTACTCCAAGAGTATTGTCAAGGCGTCGTCAGGACTGATGCATTTGGTGAGGGAGATGTATCGCGACGTGATGCACATCGAAACGGTCGAGATTCCAGACGAGTTTTTGACGTGACCTTTATTCGTCACCTGATGCTTGGTTCAGGGCAAACACGGAGGGAAAAATGAGCAAGTGCATGCCCTACACGAAAAACATCCCTTTTAGGGGTTCGAGGGTACTCGGTACAAGGGTGACCGGGATATTTACGACTATGGGGCGATGATGTACCTCACGAACCTGACGAACCATTTGACAGAGAACCTCGAACGTTGCATGATACGCGCCGTGGTTGCACTCTATCCGGGCATCTCTCGCAATGGAAAATGGGCGATTATCAATGGCATCATGAAAGATCGCAAGCGTGAAGATGAGGTCGAATTTGTCGACAAGAAGGCGTCACGCAGGAGCACAAATGAGGACTCCGTCATCCGCGCGGTTATACAAGAGCACCGTGCGGTACTGGGGCTGGCGAATCCAACAGAAAAGATATCAGAGTTGAAAAAAGGTAAGGAAAGATACTATCGCCTCATCGTGCGCTATTTTGTGTTTTTGGAGCGAGAGTTCGAACGCAAGGCAGAGATGAAGCTGAGTGAAGAGACAAATGAAGAGTAGGAGAGACGGAAGGCTTTCCGAATGGGTAAGCGCTTCGACGTGGTTCCAGTGTGCAAGATCAAGTCACATTTTGTGACTACCGACTCCGCAGTCCTTCATGGCATCATGAGGGAGATCAGTCCCGAGTTCGATGTCAGCAGGGAGTAATTCTTCGGTGAAAAACGGGAGACGTACTGGAGGAGTATCTTCGATTTCAAACGTCTCAACGTGAGCAAACAAAAGGTATTCACGGGGGTGATCGAAACCGATGGAGTGGCCTTATGTATACACTATCGGCGGTTGAAGAAAGATCGGCCAGTTCCGCCTTCGGCGAACCATGAAGATGAGAAGGAGGCGGGTCCTGCGACGCAGGAGGTGCGAGATAACGACCTTGTCGTTGGCACGGCGATGCATGAAGAAAACAAAGAGGAGGCTGGTCCTGCGACGCAGGAGGTGGAGGATAACGACTTTATGTTTGACGCGGCGAAGAATGAAGATGAGGAGGAGGCTGGTCCTGCGACCCAGAAAGTGCAGGATAACGACTTTGTCTTTGACGCGGCGAAGGATGAAGAAAAGAAGGAGGCGGATCCTGCGACCCAGAAAGTGGAAGATAACGACTTTGTCGTTGCCGCGGACCCTGGGAATACAAATATCATAACCATCGCTGCTCCCAAGCGTGCGGAGGATGGTACCGACGGCAACTTGCGTCAGAAAGACATGCGTCTTTTGAGGTTCTCGAGAGCGAGATACTATCGGGAATCGGGCACCATGAATGCGAGGAAGAAAATCGTTACATGGAATTCAGGAACGAAGGATCACCTGGAAGCTTTGAGCGAGGTGACGAGCCGAGGGGCGGACTTTGAAGCTTTTCGGGAGTTCATGAAAGTTCGCGTTGCCCATTGGGATGCGCTGTGGGAGAAGTATACCAACCCCCGTGGGCTCGTTTGCGAATGAATTTGTATTGTGGGAAGCAGCGGGCGTTCGCGAATTTTTTCAATCAGTTGAGTGCCCTGAAGGAGGATGAAAATCAGAGGCTAGTAGAAGCGTACGGAGCAGGGCGCTAGAAGACCCAAAAAATGAACTACGCCAGCTCCAACGACAAGAACGTACAAGGAGTGGGCAAGGCGTTTTGTTACAATACCTGTAGATGAGTTCCGAACATCGTATATACACCATGGACTGGACTGTACACTTCATAGGGTCGAGATGGAAAAGTGCCAACGGAGCCCTGAAGATATAAAAAAGTATGGACCGCTGAGAGAGGAGCAAATGGAATGGATGGCGAAAGTTCGAGGGCTACTTGCATTAGGAAGTACAATCAATTGCAAGAAACGTATGGAGTTTGTGAACCGAGACTTCAATGCCGCTATCAATATCAGGAGATGTGCGGTGCTGGAGAAAAGACCTCCAGAGTCGACAAGAGAGAACTTCATTGGACACCTCTTCATATTTAACTATATGATACAAATTTGGAAGCAGTAGTGGGTGGCCGTTCTCAAAGGGCTGGAAGGCGTCTACACCGCAGTGGAAGATTTCTTGTCCAAGGCGGGTTTCTCGCCACTACTGTACACGCCCGACGTCGTTCGACTTAGAACGGCGGTGGTGGTGTGTGCTCCACGTCCTTATAAAGGCGTTTCCGTGGACACTCCTGGCTCGTTCCTTCACTGCTGTTTGGTACTCTGCTCCGGTTCTCGAGTCTGTGATTCCGCTCTTTGCAGGAGGTTCTTCAAGTCTTGTCTAGTCTTTGGCTTTAATGAACGCACCTCGTGCGGGCGTCGAGGCACGCAGCAGCACCGTCGAGGTCGCCGTGCCCGAACAGCAGTTGACGAACTGGAGCCAGTGGCGTTCCAGGTTCCTGAACACCTGTGCAGAGCGTCAGTGGGACGAAGCCGTGCGTCTTGTGCAGTCCGCACGCTCAACATGGCCTCAAGCTGCGGCAGTGCTGGAGGCTGCACTCGGTGTGACGCTGGCAGCCGAGCAGGTCGAGCTCGAGCCCTCGTTACTCGCTCAAACCGACCGTGCAGCTGCGCAGTTAGCACCAGTCTGGCAAGGCTTCGTTCACCTCGCTCAGGAGGACACCTTGGGGGCACAGAAACTCTTCGAAGCGAGCGCTCGTGCAGTCCAACCGCAGACAAGCCCTGTTGTTCTGCTCTTGACTCGAGTTGGCCTCGGGCGGGTGCTCCTCGAACGGAGCGTCATCGAGCCGCACCTAGCCCAGCAGGCTGCAGCCTGGTATGCGGATGCGCTCTGGATGTACGGTGAGGCATCACCAGCGGAATGGTGGTGTTCATACGCATACGCGCTCGCTGCCGCCGGCAAGTTGCTCGACGCTACACGCGTGCTCAGCTGGCGTCTTTCGATGGAGTGCGAGCGGATCGATCGGAGCGTTATGCACTATTCGGATGCAGACGATGCATATCCACATCCAGATACGTTACTGGGCCTCTGGGTGTGCTTGCGAGCTCTCGAGGCCCCGACGCACGGTCCATCGTCGGAGGCAAAGGATACCGCAGCTGCACGTGCTGTCGCTGAGGAGCTGCTTCGCGAGGCGTTCGTGCTCTATCCCCAAGAGCTTCGAATCCGTAATGCGATCGTACACGAGCATCGAGAGCGTGCGTTTCGATTCCTGGGAGCAGTTGAACCGGACACCTGGAAAGCCGCCACACACAGGGCCGCAGCACGTACCGAATACCTGCTCGGTCGCTGGCGAGAACGACGCGGCGACTGGATTGAGGCTGAAACGCACTACGGTACCAGTATCCAGCATTGGACTGAGATGGCAGTTGCCCGCTTGGCACTTGCGTATTCGCTGTTGCGGAGAAACGCGCTCGATCAAGCAATGGATCAAATAGAGCGGGTTCGCCAACAGGGGTCGCGTGCGCTCCCCGCTCGGCTGGATGCCTATCTCCGGGCGCTTTCTGCTGTTATTCTCCAGGAGAAAGCAGCGGATGAGCAGGCGTCACGCAAGGCACTCGAGCAGGCGCAGCAGCATGCACTCGAGTTACTGCAGGGCACGGATTTGGAGCAGCTACCGGCAGAGGCGCTCGCTGTGTACGCGGAACTGATGGATCGACTGGATCCGGCATTCGCGCTGCAGCTTTACTCGCGCTTGGGGAAACACTGGGATGATCCGATTGTCTGGAACAACATTGCTGCCTTGAGAGTACGCCTCGGTCAGTATAACGAGGCATATATTGCTTTGGAGCGGGCGCTTCAGTTGGTTACCGGCGATCAGGGGCTGTCGTTGCGAACCTGGCTCCCTGAGGTGGCGTTCATCCGCAAGCGTCCGTGGCACCTGACCCTGAGCTACAACCTCGGGCGGCTGCTTGAGTCACTGGGCGATCTAACGCGCTCCGAGAGCATCTACCGCACGATCCATGAACAATTTCCTGAGTACGAGGATGCCACGCTGCGTCTAGGCGTCTTAGCCGAGCACCTTCACCGGAACTTGAACACTGCCGAGGACCTGTATCGTCAAGTGCTCCCGAATCCGCGAGCTGTGACGGCTTTGGCTTTTTTGGCACAGTCTCGTGGCCGTGTTGACGAGGCACAAGCATGGTTCGAGTACTTTATCCGTCGAAAGAAACTACGCAAGGACTTGGAAACGCGATACCAAGCTCGAAATTACTGCGATCTCGTCACTGCTGCGTATTATGTAACCTTGGCACGAGCGACTGCTCGCCATCATCAGAGCCGCCGTCACAAGTTTCTCGTAGCTGCGGGAAACCTGCTATTGGGTGTTCTAGAGCGCGCTCATGATAATGTCGCTGCGATGCAACTTCTCGGAGTCTACTTCCGTGAAATGAATCTCTTGAGTGAAGCCGAGGAGGCCCTCTGTGCGGTGGCCCAGTTAGGTGCAGTTGCTTCGGCGGAACCCAAAATCATGGAATGTGCTCGGGCGAATCTCATAGCTGTGCACTTGTCGCGTGGTTCCGCTGTCGTGGCCTCGCTCCGAAACGCCATACGTCTTCTTGATGATCGTCTTCAAAGCGCCCCGTACGATGCTGGGGCCTTGATGGCACTCGCAGCTGCACACTACGGCCTTGGCCAGTATGCGGCTTGCATGGAGACCCTGCAGCGCGCTCTGCACCTGCAACCTTCCGCTTTGTCGGTATGGTTCGACTTGTCATTGACCCTTGCTCAAGAGTCTACCATTCGACTCAGCCGTCCTGATCACGGTACGGACCCGGAGGTAGCTACGGTTCTCCTGGAATGCGCTGGCGGTTGTTTCCGAGCCATGGAAATGAGCCTCCGTCAGATGCAACGTTCCGTTTCTACCGATGTCGTTCGACAATGGCAACCATCGCTTGCTGGTCCGACAAACAAAGTGGTTACCGCGGAGGCTGCGCACGCCAATAGCAGCTGGTGCCTACATCGCTTGGCATATGCACGTAGGCTGCTGGCTGAAGCGCAGGAGCGCACCCGGCGCCGTCACGAAGAGCTGCAGCAACGCCAGCAGCAGCGGGAGGCTGCTGCCGCTCGTCAGGCCGACGCCGTACGGCAACGTCGCGAAGTCGAACAGCGCGAGATCGAGGAGCTGGAAAAACTTGCTCGCGAGCAACAGCTTGAATTCTGTCGTCGACAAGAGGAGTGGGAAGCACAGCGAGGAAAAAGCCGCAGCAAGTCTCAGGTGATGGTTGAGCTCCAAGGCGACCTCGAGGACAAGTCCGGGTCGGCGTAAAGATGTTTGCAAGCCGAGGCAACCGAATGTCGTTTTTGGCTGGTTGTTCAGGGATAAGTTGACGCACGCTGCTTGGGCATTCATGTTGCGATACCGCTGGTGGCGCGACGTGCCGCCTAGTCTGGGTCTGTCAAGTGCTCGCATGACTTCCGGGAGTGGCTTGCGTTGCGCGTTCCTTAAGAACGCTTCTTCGGGTTCCAGCGGAGCGTCATACACCCTGACGCAGATTTTCGGGTCTTATAAGTTTAACTTGTGACGAGGTCGTCTTCTTGAGTACCTCCGATGGCGTCAGGAGTGCGCTTGTACGAACTGTGAGTCGTCTCAGGAGCGGCCTGCACGCGTTACGCGGTCCATGGATGCACGCTTGACAATACTTGGTATCGAGAAACGTCCTGTTGGCGATGTTGTTGTTCTGGTGCTTGGCAGTGGATTTCGAGAATATGGGCGACGAACACTGACGGCCACCGATGCCCTATCAGAACGTATGCATCGGAGGTGTCAGTGGTCGAGAAGCTTGACATTCAGAACAGTGCATGTTGGTACACCTGTACCGGCACGCCACTTCCCATGTTCATTCGTGTTTCTGGGAGTATTCAACTATATGAATGGTTCCAGAAGATCGGAGAAACGTCGCGAAGAGACTTGGTCGTGTCACTCGTTGCCTGCGGAAGACGGCCATTATTGTAGACGTTCGCCATTCTTCGGTTAGCGGGTTTGATAAAGCACCCTTCTCATCGTTCTCATTCTGAACGTCGTGTACTCAAAACAGAACATATTCTGCCATACCAACACGATTGTCTCCTTGTCAATACATTCCACTCCAAACGTTCTGCAAAAAATATCACCAAAAAAGCCAGAGGATGTCAAGTTTCCGTGCCTTGGATACGAACGGGCACGGACGGACCCGCACAGACAAGGGGAAACGTACGCTTCATTGGGACGCTTGCGCGCGTTGGAGTAGACATGATCGAGTAGGTACCGAAACGCGAACGCTTTTTACAGAAGCGAAGGGTGTTTGATCCATTCGATGAGACGTTATTAGGGAGAATCTTTAGACCAGTATATGGGTAAGCAGGGATGGGGGTTCAAACCGCTGTTCGTAAAGAAGGGTCATGCTCCCATGACGACAACATGAACCCTAGCCTCGATGCAATCGTCTGTTCGCCTCCAAATCATCATACGGATGACATCGACGAACACGTCATCCTTCGTCGAAGAGCGTTTCATGTTTATCTTGCGAACATTCTCCTGTCCGGGTCTCGGGCAATGTCGGTTTCCATCACTCCAATCGGTCGAGGAGTATGCAGCTTAGATTGGCGTTCAGCTGCTCTTCATGCCAGCCTATTAGCGCTTGTTCAACACAGTCCTATAAATCTTTATGGACACGAAACGCCATTTTCACGTTCATCGATCTATAGATGATTCGTCCGCCTCTTGATACCATACTCGGACAGGTCGCTCTCTACCTTCACCGACCTTGGACGCCCGCGCTGCTTCTATGATCGTGCACAGGACGAAACGGGAAGACGCGCATCGGCCCGTAGGCGTGCTCGCGATGGATGCGGTGACGAGCAAGCAAAGGCCCCTGCGCTCCTGGTCCTTCGACGAAAGCGTACAACAAGTGCAGGACTTGATTCTGTACGATGCTCATTGACGCGTTCAGGACGACATATACGAATCACGAGCACAGTCCCACGATTCAAAATGGTAAAGAAGAAGACCGCCAAACAGCGCCGCATGCAAAAGATTCCTCACGCGAAGCTGACCGGACCTCAGATGGCAAGGCATTGAACAGTAAGCGACTTACCATGGCATGAGTCTACGAGCCATAATCGCGCAAGCACTTTGCGCACCAAGAATTGAAGGTCTCGCCCAGCATCCGGAAAAAGTGTTGTGTTTCTGGAGCATCCAGCGGCTTCGTATCGAGCGAACCTTCGAGGGTACTGCACCGCATGCAGTGTGGGCACTCTGCTGAAACGCTCCAGGTATCGAATAAAAAATAAGTGGCCAGGAGAGCGGTTATTCAAATTCTCGCCCGAATCCACGCACGAATACGCTGCGTTACAGCGAACTAGAAATGCACTAGCTCCGCATGAAGATAGCAGGAAGGACTTGAGTCGGGCACCTGCTGAACAATCAATGGTGCCCCGCGCTTCGATAGGCGCGCGCGGGTGCCGCCCCAGGCGCTGCATGCGCGTCGCCACGGACCGGCACTGAACTAAACTGTATATTTACGTATATAGTAGTACAAAAGAGATTCCTGCAAGGAGATCGCCAGGGACAAGCAGATAACTTTTTACCCATTTCTGTACCTGCTCAAGGGCGAGCCGCCACCAGCCCGCCCCGAGCGCTCCACCGTCGAATGACACGGGCGCTGGACGATAATCTTATGGAGCGAAACACGCCGGATGCAGCAGCGCAAACTGGCGACGACGGCGACGACGGCGTCGACGACGGCGGCGATTAAGCCGCTACGCTCTCGAACGTTAACGTCGCTCGTGTGCTGCAGGCTATCGAGCACCGTCACTTCGTATCGTACGCTCCGTAAGAGCGGTTGAAAAATCAAGTATGACCTTTATATCCAATGTTATTTCGGGAATACAGTCCACGTGTCTGTTTTCTCGGGCGAGCTGCTGGGGCGATCCGGTGACCCGCCTTTGCGGGCGGCCGTCCTGGTTCAGCACCGCTAGCGGTTTCGTACCGCGCGGCAAACTCACTCCGGTTGCGTGCCGGTTCGGGGGCGCCTCCCGTCGGCACCAGTGCTCTCTAAAAATGCAAGTATCCCTGCCATCGGAAAAGTTAGAGTCGACCAAACAGGACGGCGTCGTCATCGAAGCGGAGAACGCCACCTCCGAGAGCAAGCACCGGGACTGGAGCCTTGAGCGCTTCCCGCTATCCGAGGCCACTGCAGCAGCGTTGCGTAAGAAAGGAATCACGGAACTGACGGAGATTCAGGCGATAACATTCAACGACATGCGCAGCGGTCGTGACGTCATAGGTCGTTCGCATACGGGCACGGGAAAGACGTTTGCGTTTGGCGTGCCGCTTGTTGAGCGTTTGGTGGAGGCGCGGGTTTCGAACGGCAGCCGACGCGGTGCCCCGGGTCGCTCGCCTTGTGCACTGGTCTTGACACCCACTCGTGAGTTGGCAAAACAGGTAACAGAGCAGTTGCGTTTGATTGGGCAACCGCACGGCTTAGCGGTGGACTGTTTCTACGGCGGCGCATCGTACACACAACAGGAGGAAGCGCTGCGTCGCGGCTTTGACGTTCTGGTTGGCACACCTGGTCGCATTCTCGATCACTTGGATCGGGGAACATTGAACCTGAGTAATATACGGATCGCTGTCCTCGACGAAGCGGATGAAATGCTGTCGCTCGGTTTCGCTGAGGACGTGGAGCGCATCTTTCAAAAGATGCCGCCGAAGGAGGAGCGGCAAACGGTGCTTTTCTCCGCGACGATTCCACCATGGGTGCAGAAGATTGCCGCGCAGCATCAACGAGCGCCGGTGGTTCACGACGTTGTCGGCAGAACAGAGACCAGGGCCGCAAAGAATGTTCGCCATGTGGCAGTTCGCGTACCGGATGCGGATTTTGCCCGATTCGCAATGCTGGAGGATATCGTGTTTGCCCACGCAGAGACGGGAAATCAGCGGTGCATCGTGTTTACGGATACAAAGCGTGAAGCCGACGAGATTGCCATGACCGCGTCCATCTTTCGTAGCAGTGTAGCACAGGTCTTACATGGCGATGTGAGTCAACGGCAACGCGAGCTCACATTGCAACAGTTTCGTGACGGTCGTTTCTCTATCCTGGTGGCCACTGATGTTGCCGCCCGCGGATTAGATATCCATGAAGTAGACGTAATTGTGCAGATGCGCCCGCCGCGCGACGTCGACACCTACATTCATCGTGCGGGTCGCACTGGCCGGGCGGGACGCAGTGGCACCGCAGTGATCATGTACAGTGACTCTGAGCGCGGCCTTTTGCGTGCCCTTGAACGAGGTGCTTCGATTCGATTCGAGCAAGCGGGGCCACCAACGCTGGAACGGGTGCTGGATGTCGCTGCACAGAATGCCGCTCGTGCAGTCGGTGAAGCCAGCACCAATCGCGTTGTGCCCTATTTCCAACGGGCCGCCGATGAGCTCGCTGCAGCCCAGTTCGAGGGCGATGCGCGTCGAGCTTTGGCTGCAGCACTAGCCGTCATTTCTGGACGGACGCATATCGAGCACCGCTCCCTGTTGACAGGTGAGGCTGGCCTGCGTACCCTGCTCCTGACAATGAACCGGGCGGGAGTAACGCCTCGTGATGTGCTCGGCATCGTTCGGCGTCTGAGCCAGTCCGGAAAACTCTTCACCGATGATATTGGCAAAGTGCGCCTGTGTCGCGACCCTCGTCAGGCAGTTTTCGATGTCTCCGTCGAGGCTGCCGATGAGATTCTGCGGTGCATGGAACCGCAATCAACCACAGACGCCACCTCGTCGGACGCAGAGAACGGAACAATGGCATCACATGCGTCAACAGGCGCTGCTGCCGGTGGAGGTACTGGTGATCGACGCACCCGCTACCCAGACTTTACCATTGAGGTGTGTGCCGCGCTTCCAGAACTGCGTGTTGATGATTATCGCTTCAGCTCCGGGCACTTGGAGCGTAGACGCGGCCGCTCGCTTGACGACGACTCTGATCGTCAGTCTCTGAACGGACGCACGCGTGATGGGCCCGGTGGTCGTACCGGGCGGCGCGAGCGCTCGTCACGAGTGCGAGGCGGTCGACCGCAGCGGCGACGCTCCATCTCCTACACCCGTGACGTGCAGTAGACGAGGACCAGCAGCACGTTCAATACTCGATCCCTTTATCCAAGTTAAACTGGTAGTGTTGGGTGATTGTAAATGTTTTGGGTGAGAGGGCGCATAAAATGCAGGGTGTTTCGTTCTCGCTCTGTTCGCGGGACGTGCATACAGTACCTGTTCGCCTTAGCATTCCTAAACGTGCACGCTGGGCGACGCGGCATCCTTGTGGCTCTTGTTCAACGGCGTCACCCGTGTCCACATACGCACACACATACGTGCGCATACGCGTACGCATACACACCGACCAACGCTCCATCAGAGCACGCGACACTTTCGCTGGGAGACCTGTGCATTGATCCGTTGCGCATGATCCGGGAAAGCACATGTTCGCGGCCTCGTCGAGGATTTCCCCGCGGGGCCGAAGCGCTGGACACGACCGCGCGACTCTGATGAGGAACGTTGTGAAATGCCGAGCCTGTTGCAGGCTCGCGGTGCACAGTGAGCGAGCGCATGGCACGCGCACACGGTACCGACGAGGCGCGCATGGGCACAATCGCCGGCTTTAGGTCTGAACCTGCGCTCTAGTCTTCGCTTGCGACACGCCGATGAACACACTGAATCCACAGTGCGACGCGTGATGCTGGCACGAGCAACTCCATGTAGCGGAACACTGGCGCGTTCTCCCGATGAATACCCGCAACGATGCCGCTCCATGACGACTAGGGCACAGGTGCCACGATTCTATGATCGTGTCGTGATGTGCTCGCGATGTTCTCGTTCGGGTAGAGAGAGCGCGCAAACCATCACAATATGAACGTTCGCATGCCCTCGGGGCATTGGTGCAAGGCTACATAAATGCAGACAAAATTGAACTAGGATATTCGTATGCACGCATGATCACCGTACCGCATGCTACGTATTCGGGGCATTGGTGCAAGGCTACATAAATGCAGACAAAATTGAACTAGGATATTCGTATGCACGCATGATCACCGTACCGCATGCTGTGTATTCGGAGCATTGGTGCAAGGCTTTAGAAATGCAGACAAACTTGAACTAGGATATTCGTATGCACGCATGATCACCGTACCGCATGCTGTGTATTCGGAGCATTGGTGCAAGGCTTTAGAAATGCAGACGAACTTGAACTAGGATATTCGTACGCACGCATGATCACCGTACCGCATGCTACTGACGGAGGAGCTGCTCTTCGAGGCTCTGCCTTCGTTGCCGCTCTTCTTCCAGTGCCACTTGCATACTCTCTATCTGGCGTCGAAGGACGGCCTCTCGTTCTCGGCGACTTGCTCGCGAAGCCGATGCCCTACCCCAGGCAGCGCCCGGACAAGACGCTGCCTCCTCGTGGACCCATTTACCGTCACGGAGGATGCGACGCGAAGTGTGCGGGTTTTCGGGCAGCCCGCCGGTCGCAATGCTCACCGTAGGTGCCACCCGGGTTCGCAGTGAACTCGTCACTGGTAGCGAGCTCGATAGCGCACCGGAGCCGGACATGGGATCCGAAAGCATCGGCGATGAAATACGGACCATATTCGAGCCACTCGTCGAGCGGGGCAGGCTGCCGATGATCGCTCTCTGGGCACCGCGTACGCTTGGATATGTGCTTTGTTGCGCAGGTGCTTGCAGTGAGCCGGCACCAGGGCCATGCAGGCCGCCGGATCGCGGTGTGCCGCCCCGTGGTGTCGACGAGGCGGACTCACCGGTGTCATCGCCGCTGCCCAAGGCGTTACCGAGACCGACTGCGCGCTGGAAAGCCGTAAGAAGAGGGTCTTCGTCGCTGCCGAAACTCCCGTGTTCACTGAGGAGATATGACAAAGCGGCTACGGGACCCGCCGACGGAGAGCGGACCGTAACAGTCGGTGCGCCACGCGCCGCGCCACTACCCGGTTGCATCGCTCGACTTGGCGCTTCCGTAGGGTCATCGCTGGAGATCTCACTGTACAAGAGCCGCGAATCCTGAGCTGAAGGCGACGCTGTGGGCGGCCCCTGCTTTCCCGCCACGAATTCTAATGTCTCTGTAGCCTCCGTGGCTGTCGCGGTTGCTGGCCACGGCTGCGCCGCTGACCGTGAGGCTGTCCCGTAGCCTTCCGCCTGCACCTCTGCTCGCTCACTGGTAGCTCGGGTTGCCCTTCTAGATTCACCTCGATTCGAGTGTTCCGGCGATGTAGCAGCAGTTGCTGCAACGTTTTCCGAGAAAATTTGGCGCTCTAGCTTGCGCAGTCGTCGTGCGAGTGCTCGAATGGTTGCACGCTCTGTTGCCGCAACACTGCGCGTCTCTGAGAGCACGATTGCCGTCCAAGCGTCGACGCAATTGTGCAGGTCGCGATTGCTCGATACGCAGTCATCACGGAATGCTGCAAGCTCGCGGTTCAAAAAGTCCACCTCTCGCTCCAGCGCTTCAATGCGGGCCAGTGCCGCCTCGAGCAGCGCTGTTCGATCGTTCTCCGAAAAAGCGCATTGAGACACCGCCGCCGCCGCCGCCGCCGCCACCTGCGGCATCGTAGCAACGTCTGGAGCACCGACAGCAGCAGCAGCAGCAGCAGCAGCAGCAGCACTAGCGCCAGCGGCTGCACGGAGCTCCGGGCGTTCCGTCTCCGTCGCGGGCGCATGGCGCAGCGACTTGACCGCTTCCGACAGTGCCGCATCGGTGTCACTCGACGTTGCAACAGAATCAGCCGGCTCACTTTCCCGACCGTATGCGCCCGTCAGCGGTAGGGTTGCGCTGCTGGACGCAATCGCAGCCGCAGCGTCCGCTGGCGATCTCGCCCTCCCAACCGCTGGTTCCGTTGTCAAGGACGACGCCAGCGGTGGATCCATGGCTTCTGTGGTCCCAGCCAGCAGTTCCGCCCGCGTGGCAAATGCATCCAAAACCTCCCCAGCATCGGAGAGCGAGCCTTGGGCTGACGCCTTGTTCCCCGATTGCGTTGATAACGTTCGTCCCAATCCGCTTCTGCTTGGTAGCACAACGGCAATATTCGCCGACGACGCATTGGTGCTGATCAAGGCAGCATGCTGTGGTGTCCCTGCTTGATTCAGCGTACTTGAGCTGTTGCCCCTTGATCTACCGAAACCCGCATTTGACGTAGAGAACAGTTCACTGTACAATTCAGTTAGCGTTCGTAGCGCCATGATTGCCCGCGGCATGTTTGCCAAGTCCTCCTCCATTAAAACCCGATCTCCTTCGCTCCCTAGTTGCATCTCCCCTCGTTGCATATGGTAGGCGTGCCCGTAGAGGAACAGAAGCGGTCCCAGAATTGACGCAGCTGAATCTGTCGCTGCGGCGGCGAAGCTCGCGAGTACAGCGCGGCAAAACGGGTCAATCATTTGATCTAGAACGTACTGCAAGGCATCGACCCGTCTGTCTCTGGTAGACCCGCTCTGACGAAGCAGCGCGGCTTGGAGGCGTCGGTTAGCGGCGGTTTCCTCGTCGATCATGCTACCTGTGATACTGCTTGCCGAGCTGGCGACAGTGCGGGCCGCGCGTGGCATTTCGCCTTCTGCGGCAGCCATGATATTCTCTGCTTCCTCGGCTCCAAACAGAGGAAAGAAGCGATCCTCAAGCCAGGACGCTAGCGCGCCAATGATCGCCCACGGTGAGCGAGTCGTCAAGCTCAACGCCGAGCCGAGCGCAGCACCCCCGCGCCGCTCGATGGAAGTCGACAGCAACGACGTGCCAGTAGCCGGAGTTTCGTAACCACTGACCATTTCCTCTCGGTCGAAAGCGGAACGTAGTTGCCTCGCATCCTCTCGCTCCTGAGCCTCTCGTACCGACTGTCTCCATCCGCTCAGGGTCCAGATGAAAGACTCATTACCCAAAACGGTCGCGCCGAGACTCCCGCCGCCCATACTGACCACAACGTCGTGTGCTGTGAGGCTACCAGCGCTGCCAGCGCCGTTGTCTCTCTCGGCTGGTCGCCCAGAGCCCTCTGGGTTCTCTTCGCTCAACTGCTCCTCACCAGACTCTTGCGCAGTCTCGAGGGGACCCCGCGCCCCACTCAGCGTCCAGGAGCGACCGCCGCCGCTGCCGCCCCAGCCCGCAACACCGATAGCGCGCACCGCCTTCATGATCCAGCGTGGCGCACGCGGACAGTATACCATGCCGGTTGGTGCCACCACCACCGCAGCGGACCGCGAACGCTCCATAAACAGTGAACCCTGGTGCCCCAAACTCCCCTGAACCGACCCATAACGAAGTGGTGAAGCGTTCGTGCTCGCCGGACTGTGGTAGGCGGCTGGGCCGCGAGAGACGCGCATTCGCGGCAAAACAGGGGAGAGACACGAACCCTACCACGCTCGTTCGAGATGACCCCCGTTCCGCGATAAGCAAGACACTAAAAGCCGCTTTCAATCCGTTTCAATCAACAAGAAATCCGAGTTAGCAAACCGAAAGTCTAGCTCCGCTTTTCGTTCGTTAGTGTTCCTAGCATACCTGGTGCGTCGCGAGTACCAGCTGGAATCCCGAATTCGATCGTGTCGCGGGGCCCAGATTCGCGTTCGTTCATCGCGCGGTACGCAGGAAGGGCATTTCGGTTCGGTGCGCAGCGTCGCGTGCCCGCGAATCCAGCGCGTCGGTACCAGCGCTGTGGGTGATCGGAGGCGCTGGTTCCGCTGGAGCAGCGTACTGGGCTCGGGTCGTACCCGGTGCTGGACGCATCTACCTCGGGTACCGTGGAGCTGGGAGCATTGCTGGTCACCAGAAGAGACGCGGCGGTGTCTGTGGGGTGCACACGATATCGCTGCGCGCTGGGAGGAGGCGTCGCAAAAAGCATCTGGTTTATCCAGGTATGTTTAGGATTTTCTCAAAGCGTGTAGTGCTCGATGCGTGCGTGCGTGCGTGCGTGTACTGTCACGAATTCTGCTGAAATGTCGTTGCCCGGGGAACGCTACACGTATCCAGAACAGTTTCCGGATGCATCCTGTGACGTCGTTATCATTCACGCGGTCGAATCTTTGTTTGGATTTCGGCCCAGCAGGTTGCGGTCTGTTTGAGCGAGCACAATGGTTCATGTCTGCGACACACCTGGTCTGTTCAACGCTGAGGCAGCGTGGAACTGGTGGTACACGCGACAGCGCGTTCGCCAGCGTCTGTCGAACACGACTGTCGAGCTACCGGCAAACTGACACACTTTATGATCGCGCTGCTTGCGATCAACGTGTCATAGAGTCTCTGTGAATGCGGTGTCAGTGACCATCGTCAAAGCGCATTGCAGGGCGCATGTATCCTAGGTATCCAATATGAACGCTTCTCGCAGTGACCGGCATGATCGAGGCGGAGTGCGGCAGCCCGATGCGGCATGCCCTCGCGAATATTTCGGGCAACGGAGATTCGCTGATGTCTCGAAAAGGGTGCTGGTACCATGGCAGGCTCCTGACGAAGTGAATATTCCATCAGTGATCAGGGTAGAGACTCGACAACTTGTGCGTAGATTTTATCGAAGCAGCTCGAGGGCCATAGCTCCCGTCGCAGGCCTATGCTCATTCCAGAACAACATGGAACAGGTTTCCTAAAATGGGCATAGGCACCCGAATTTGGCTCGGCGCCCGATGTCAACGACGGTACCAGCCTTTGCGATTTTGTCTGAGCATGCTTTCCCACTCTTTCTCTTTCGTAGCCGACTGCAATGCGCCAGTCTCTGCGTTCCCCGTAGACCCATGATCAGCACTCGAAGCGTGTTTATGGTAGCGTTCAAGTCCCGATTTCGCGGCTTCCAACTGTTGTCGACGCCTTCCCAGCACAAGCGGAAGTTGCGATGTACGCCTCGCTGGCGATTTTCATCTCGTTTGTATACAGCCTCGGTGTGCCTTTGGAAAGGGCACACTTGGCCATCTTCACGTGCTCCCAAACGTATACCAATATTTTCTCTTCCTCCTCGGGTATTCGTTCGGTGTTGCGTAAGCATTTGCTTCATCGCATCGTCCATGCGCTTGGCGGACGGAGAAGGCTGTCCTCGTTGCCCTCCAGCGTTTCCGCGCCCGATGCCGTGCCCTAGGCGCACGGACCTCTTCTGGACGATCTCCTATGCGATCAGCCTGTCCGCTGTATGCACAGGCTCAGGTTTTCCCGTTTGATCAGGGCTTTGTTGGATGCGATGTTGTTGGCGAGAAAACATGTACCGAAAGGAAAATCCAGGCTAGAGATCACGTCGAGAATTTTCGGTCCATCTACGTTTTCTTCATGCGAAGCGGTGACGCAATCTCTGCTGTAAGCGATCACTGCGATGACTCAACACCGAGTCCAAGATGCTTCTCCATGCACACAGAATAGACGACAGGCTCTGGAAGCATATCCCACGACATGTTTGATGCGCCTGTGGAAAGCCGTTTCGCTGATAGCCAAGAGGGGTAGAGAAATTGTGTTTCGAAACGAACCGATTTTTTATCTTGACAAGTTCAGTGAACAATAGGGAGGAGTTTTGGAAAACAAGTCTTCAAAGGACCACGTGGAGATTCTCTGCCCGGCAATTCAGCGGCCAGCGTGTCCCTTCGCACACGACTCGCGTTGAAACAGCGAGTCCGAAACTTGGAATAACTTTTGCATATGATTTGTATAGAGATTTCGGTTATTTTACGAACCCCTGTTCCAGAACGTCGGAGATCATCTTGCTTTCTTGCTTTGAACTCGTTGCAGCGACGTCGTGTAGAACGAGCCACTCCGAATAGACGACCGAGAATCCCAAAGCAACCTACGAACCCTTAAGCCCTTGAAACTGCAATTCAATTATCAAGCCTGAATGAAACTCCGGAAAAGTAACAAAAGTCGGAAAACTACAGAGCACTTTTGTATGCTATTCGGCTGGGAAACGATCCAAGATACGTTTCTCCTACAACCGTCGGCCTCGACGCCGTCGATCGATCTGCACTGTTCTTTTTTCAATTTGGACAGGCTTGTTTCCGACCAGCATCTGCAATCAGCACCGATCGAGGTCAAGGCTTTCCTACCCCAGACGCCGTAAGGCTCCTGCGGGTTCGCTCCACTGCAGAGGTCCAGAGAAACTCGCCTCCCGCCAAACAGGGCGCTGTAGTTGTGTTCACTCTGGAACGTAGCGGTATTGATGCAGAGACAAGCTACAAAGTGCCAAGTAGAACGATGTACAACTGGACGCTCTCTTCCTCAATCCCGTTGGGTACGGCGAAAACACTCGTGGCGCGGTCCACGGAACACCGTACTCGCGTGGGCACGCTGGTGGCTCGTGGCACTCCTCGTACTGGGCAGTGTGTCTGCTGTCGCGGCTGGGAAGCTGCTGACCAGCTTCCCAGCGACATCTTCGACATCGAACACGCTTCGCGTCGTGCCGGGTTCGCCTTCGGTGCTCGTGCACGGCTCGCAGTCTACTTTTAATATTACTTTTGTGGAGCCTTACGACGTGCGGGCAAAGGAGGCGTTCGCGTTCGCGGCACTACAGTGGGCAAACGTGTTTCGTTCCAGCGCTCCTGTTCGAGTCGTCACCCGCTATGCCGCGCTGGCGGCGGTATCATCTGCAACGAATAGCGATCTGGGCTCAACGTTCGCCTACTTGGTGTTTGGGAATGGCACCAACGGCCTCCTGAACCGGACTTGGTATAACACTGCCTTGGCAGGAGCGATCGCGGGCCCGCAGGTCGTCGCAGGAACGCCCTTCGATATGCAGATCGACTTGAACAGCGCAGCGCCATGGCACTTTGATCCGTACACCACCATTGATCCGCTGTCGGAGCCGCACGCAATCGACTTGGCAACGACGGTGATGCGGCAGATTGCGGCAGGACTCGGGTTCAGCGGGACGATCACCGCGAACCCTCAGACCAAAACCGCGCACTACGGCCTTTCGTACGACACACACTACGGGTACCCGGCATTTTCCATTCCTGGACGCTTTGATTCATTGCTCACCGATGCTGCAGGCTGCAGTTTGATTGAATCGTGCCGACCGTTCGGCGGCGGCGGTCTCTATCAGGCGCTGACAACCCTGAACAATGTCCTTATTCGGGACCGGGCTGGAAATCCGTTCATGCTCTTCAGCCCCAATCCGTACAATGCGGGGACAAACACGTACCAGTTTTCGCCGACGACCTGGCTGTGGGACTGCGTCGCGGCGGGATTCCAGACCCAGCGCTGCAGTTCCCTGGTTACACCCTATGCCGTCCCCGGTGAACAGAACTATGAGATAGGCGCGAATACACTCGCGGTGCTCGAGCTGCTGATGAGCAACGACACGCTTCCGTCGCCGCTTCCAAGTTACTGCACAACGGCCTGCAGTAGCAATGCGGTCATCGTGACGGAGGCGATTGCAGCGTTTCAGGACGACGCTCCGGGGGTAAATGCCGGGCGCGTCGCTTCACTGGACACACCAGCCGTCGACCAGGAGCGTGCTCACCTGGGATCACCCACGGAACGCATCTCCATTGGCCATATGGATGCGTTCTCGACGTCGCTCCTGAACGTGCCGGATGCAGACGTACCTGCGTGGATGCACTTGGTGCCAAGTAGTGCCCCATCGAGAGGAGCGGTGTCCGGAAACCAGGAAGCAGGTGCTTCGAGCCTCGAAAAAGGGAAGAACGTCTACGTGCCGTTGGTACCCGAACCGTTGCCTTCGACATCAGGACTTCCGAACGCTTTGTTACCATCCTGCGGCAAGGTTCGAAAGGCGCTCGCGAGTGCGCTCCAGAACGTTTTGCAGGCCTATAACTACAGCAACAGTGCCGTAGCACCGATGCACTGCCACCTCAACGAGACCACGGAACGCTACCTCCTGAGCGCAGCGATCCTGGGCCTCGACATGTCCGCTCTGGGGAGCGTGCGTGCCACACTCCTTGACAGTGCCAATACCACCGGTGTTCTGATTGCTGTTTCGATGCAGGTAGCGCTCGGCACGAGTCTCTCGCTGGACCCGGTCGTTGTGGTCCGTCTTTACGACCGCACCGGCGAGCTGGCACCGGTCATGCCGCCACCGCTCCCGCTGCAGACAGCGTTGTCGTATGCCGGTGCGTATGATGTGCACTGGCGAGTCGAGGCCGCTCCCGGAACCGTGGTGAACCAGACAGCATTCTGCGCTCATACATCCTTCCAATCGCTGCTTCAGAGTGCAACTCTGGTGGTTTTAGAATTTTCTATCAGCAAGGCGCTGAACACTTCCAGGTTCGGAACGGCACAGCTGTCGCTTGTGCCAGGTCGAAGCGAGTGCTCGTTGTACCGTGCCTCTCCAGACAGTGCACCACCGGCCAAGTACGACCTGTTTTTCACGATAGGTGTTGCGCGCTCTGCGGCGAACCTGAACAGAAGCGCTGCCTTTGCTGCTGCTGGAGCAACTGCTGCCCAGATGTTGAGTACCGTCGATGTCCAGGAGGTGCTGCAAGCCCTGGCACCACATGGTCTGTTTACAAATACCGTATTCGTTCAGACCGTGTATAGTTCGTTCGCGTTTTGAATGCCTCGTGCATATACCTAGGATATGTTATCGTTTTGGGGCACACGTTTCACCACAGAGACATCATTATGGTTTTGTGGGGTGACGGGGGCGCGCTCGGGCCACCAGAGCATCCACGATGTCTCGACGAGCAGCAACAACTGCTTTCAGCGGTTGTCGGCTACCGTATCCGATAGCTAGTATCATTTGAGGACGCAGTTTACCAGCGTATCTGGGTGCTGTGATCCGCTCAGCGAGATGCAGTAAGGTTCGGCAGCACTGCAAAGCGTATCGCAGGTTCGCTAGCAACATATGAAAGCGCTGAAAGCTCCTCTGGGGTAGTCACGTGCACGTCACGAGCAGTGCACTGCTGTCGCGGACTCTGCAGCGTACACATACACGGCACTGCTGCTTTGGTGAACTATCCATTGACGCTGCAGTGCGCTCCGGTTCTGCATCCGAAGTTCTTGGTGCAAGCGCAAACGACACTGTAGCGCGGTTGCCTGTTCATTGCCGATGCTGCAAGTTCTCGTTCTGCATCCGCGGGTACTCCGGCGCTTACTAGCGGCACTGCAGCTCTGTTGACTGTTCACTGCTGATGTAGGTGTCGTTCTGGGAATGCTGAACGCTCGTCGAGCGACACAAAGCGCACATAACGCGCGCTCTCCCGCCGGGGTATGCATCTGAGGAGTAACGCGAGCAGCATTTGCGGCGAAGATGCGTTCCCACGCTGCACAGCAAGAATATTCATTATTTCTCCCATGGCACACAGTGGTACTGGGACAGGAATTCTCGCAGGTTTCAGTAAAGCCGTTGCGCGCTGTTTCCGCCTGATAACACATCCGAAGAGACGCTTACCGGGTGCGAGCGTCGCTCTCCGGCATGCGAGCACTTGGTCGACAAGCGGAGCAATGTCGCTTATAAGGAAAAGCACAGGTGCGTCTGGATATGCATCTGGGCACGACGCTGACATGAGCACCGAAAACGCCGTGCCTCTGCAGTATGCAAACGTCGCTGACTGCAACCTTGTCGATCATCATGTGACGCTCGTGCATGCTGTACCAGAGCCGCACACTACTCCGATATTTTCCTCTCCCAATCTATCCATAAATTGACCTGGACACACCCGAAATAGAGAAAAAACTATCGGCAACGAAACTAGACACCTGTTCCTCTGGAGAAAGTCGTACCCTGTCTACGGTTACCGAAGCAGTGTTCCGCGAGTGACGCTCTCGATACTTTTGGTTCTGGCAGCAGTGCGGCTCCGTTTCGCACCGGATACTTGTTCGCCCTCTGCGCTTCGACTCTACCCGGACGCTGGCACCGGTTGTCTCTGCGGGATGGAAACCTCATCGACGTGTTACTCGGGACTCGTCGAGCCGCTTACGTTGCATTTTTGAATCCAAAGAAACCAGGCGGGGGTTTCAGAGCATGGAAACCTCATCGACGTGTTACTCGGGACTCGTCGAGCCGCTTACGTTGCATTTTTGAATGCAAAGAAACCAGGCGGGTTTACAACGCATGCTGTGCATGATGCTCCGAAGCAGGCGCTTGTTTCTGCACAGGCTTCAGCGTTTCTGACAGCAGTGCCTCCAATGCTCGCCACGTACCTTCGTCCAGATAGCAGCGAATACTGCGGTAGCTTTCTGTGAACGCGACTCGAAGTTGAGCGTATACTTCCAAGGTCAGGCAGGATGCCAGATGCAGACCGGGTAGCTCAACACCCAGGATCAAGTTCATGATCTCACTCGCTGCAATCTGCTCCGCGAGAAACGGGGGCCAGTTCTTCACCAAGTAATTGGTCCAGGCCGAAGCGTTCGTTTCGCCCCCGAGAACGCTATCTGGGAATACCCACCAAACCACTCGATCATGCCAGTGATCCGCATCGGTGGCAAACCAGCCCAGTGCAAGTGACAGCAATAAGAGCGCCCATGGCCACAACAGCACCGCTGACGATACTTCCGAGCTCGACTTAGCTTTTGGGAGGACGAGTTTCTCCAGTCCTTGGATAAGTGGCACCTTATCCGTCAACCGAGCACGGACAAGAACGCGCTGCAACCAGTGGGGCAACTGCGACAGCGTTGCTCGCAAACTACGCCCCTGACTCGCTTGCCAAGTGTAACGACGATGTTGAAACCACAGACTAAGGCTGCCTTGGGTGTCGTTGGCCCTGCGCCAGCCGAGTATCTGCTCAGAAAGGCGACGCAGATAGGGTGTATCGATCACTGGGAGCCATATATGCTGATGCCACCGCAGTGCCTCCTGTTCGGGGTTCGTGCGGGATGTCTCTGCCACGGACGACCGAGTAGTCACGGGTGAGCTTGCGCCCAGTTTGTTTGATGTCGCCTGTTGCTTGCCCTGGTTGGATGCGTCTCCGGCACTTGTTGGCGTGACAACGGGATCCGCCGTCCAGCGCTCGCACCCAGCTCGAGTCGGGGTTGACTCGTTCAGACGCGTCCCGGTCAATGTCTCGCCGAAAGACGTCACCGCCGTTGGAGTGGGAAAAGTATCGGCTGCATCTCTGGATGCCTCGGGTGCAACGTCCGGCGCTTGACCTGGAGTCAGCGTCGCGTACGACTCGGCGGTGACGGTGCCTGGCACGTTCGCGCTGACGGTTTTCTCGCCAGGCACTGGTGACGACTCCAGAGCAGCGCTTTCCAAAGCGAAAGCATGCCGTCGGGGATGCTCGCCTGACATGGGTGCTGTATGAGACCACATGGACGCTGACCCCGATATCACGAAAGTGACACACTTCAGCGCGGTACGCTCATCTTCAACATGCTCGTTTGCCGGTGCGGTGGAATCGTTATCAGGTTGGCCCAGCAACATGGACTGGGCTCGTGCCATGGCCTCCTCAAAGGACATGGACGACGCACCACTCCTTGCCATGCTCCAATGTGGTCGACAGAAAGGATCCAGCCCACTGATGGCACAGGCTAAAGCACCATAGCGTCCAAAGTCCAGGGGCCAGCCTGCTATAATGTCGATCAACGATACAAACCGATCGTTTTCGAGAAGTTTTTGGCGGTTTCGGAGTAAAAGCAGCGCCCCAGGGGCATTGGCGAGGACGAGCGCTTCTCGGTGCGGAGCGTAGACCCCATCCACCAGACCTGCAGCGTAGAGGTCTGCAGCGACCAGCCACGTTGGTACCTCGGGCACATCCAGGTCTATGGCCGGGTCCAAAAAGTCAAGTCGGGCCCCTTTCCAATCATGCTGCAACAGGGCCTGCTGTAACTGCCACCAAACCGAGCGCGGATAGACCAGGCGCTGGATAGCGGCCATACGTCGCTTGCCTGCTCGCAGCGCTGCCTGGTCTCCTGTGGAGGTTCCGATCTTTAGCAGGTTCCATGCCTTTTCCAGTGCTTGACGTTGTTGATGCTCCTGTTTTCGAAAGTGCTGTAGTTGTGCTCCCCAGTGAATATAGTGAGACGACGGTGCAAGGAGTACAACCTGCAAGTGCGGGCCACGTCCTGTACCCGGAGGTTCATGCACTTCGCGCCCGAGTGCTGAGAGCCAGCGTTCCAGGTCAGCGATCGCGCGTTCTATGAAGCTCGGTGACAGCCAACCGTAAGCGTTCAGTAAAGCACAGTCGTCGATGACTTGCCAGGCAGCTCGGTCTGCTGGGCGAAGAGCGAGCGCTGGCGTCAGCGGCTCCGCAACCAGCGCTTGCTGGAGCCAAGCCTCTAGGTCCCAGGCGATCCTCAGCGTGGGGTAGTCGCCTGGTGGCCACAGAGTGGAGCTGCTTGCGCTGTGAGAATATCCCAGACGGAAGGAAGCCTCTCGGAAACCGCGAACTTGCAACCACATTCGAGGCAGATTCAGGAACGAAGCAGCAGCGAGCGACACTGGCTCATTGCTCTGTTGTACTCGTGTACGCGGGGTTCGTCGCGCCTGGGGCACGACGGCCTCAGCAGCGTTTTCGTTGGTAGCGCGGCTGTTTGTTGCGTCTGGGACGCTAACTTTCAGCAGTGTACAGAAGAGAGCGGTGCTTTACGTGAGCGTTGGCCACCAGTGGTGAGCACTTGTCTGACAATGTCAGGATGAGTGAGTTTCACTCAAACGCTGAGGGACCTACCATATTTCGCTGCGCCCTGCTAGTTGCCGCCGCCGTTGAAGTCTGTGACACACCACAGCGTCTTCTTAGGATAACGTAGAACTCGCGTTCAAGTCTGGCTCTCTCGAACACGTACCTAGGGAATGATGCTGTTTGGGGCACCATAGCCTTGGGAGCGCTTTGTGCGGCTGACGCTTTGACCACCCGCTGAGCGGCTTCAGTGAGTCCAGAGCGTCGATCGTTAACTTTTGACAGCCTCTCGGGAGCAAGTCCAGGAGTCGCGGATTTGTTTTCTGGGAACGAAAGGCGTCAGGCGGTAACACGCTTCCGCGACACCGTTTCACGTCTAGGAGACGATGCAAACAATTGCTCGTGCAGGATGAGCGCAGGTCGATCGTTCCAGATCCTGAAGCGGAAGATAAGCGGTGATGATTGTAGGTGAGACTGTGGACAAATCAGGAGCCCCGCTCACGTTCTTTAAAATGAAAGCGCGTCGCGCTGTACAAAAGATGCGGAACACGAGCTTGCAGCGCTGCCTTGAGCCATCAGCACAGCGCACTTGCTCCGTGTGCTCTTCCAAGTCGAGGATACGAGATCGTCATGCGAAAACGGGACATTCTTTATAACTGAACATGATCGACTTGTTTCCCTGAGTATACATGAACCAACTTGGCGGCAGCTTTGGCACGGTGTATCCACGAGTGCTTAGCGCAATAACGAGTCGGGTTCACGACTCGATCCAGGATACTGGAAGAAAACAGGAGAGCCAGGCCTCCGTTCCATGATCAGGGAGCTTCCGTCATCCCATGAGGCTTTGCAGACGAAGCGAAGCGTTTCGGAGCGTGGAGCGTTGACCTTTAGACACCGCTCGGGCGTACACAGACGTTGCATGCGCTGACGTATGGGAGAGCGTTAGACGTTTCACCGGGGTCTCTGTAGTATCGCGCGTCTTCCCATGGAAGCTCCGCTCACTCGCACGATCTCAGCAGATGATTCGAACGACAAAGTATGGAGATACTTCTCCCATAGACTGCAGTCGTGCTTATATAATCAGTGGAGCGAAAAAGTTCCTCGATCATGTGGGGTGCATGAATACCCATCCGAGGACGCCTCCAAGTCTTGTTTGATCGGCAGACTCGTATCGTGTTCTCAGATTCTCCTTGTGCACTTCAAGTCTGAGAGACTGCACAATAAACCTGCATCGCGTCAGCTCCTCGGTTCTCTTCTTCAGCACTACATATCGTCAGATACTGAAGGTGACGTTGGAGTCTCGTTTCACGAACTCCTCGCATATATTGCCGCTTGTTGAACTCACCCATGCAAGGATTGCCAGAACACGAGTACTCAGTACCATTGACTGCTCTGTCAGCTCTCCGTACTTTTCTATCGCGCGAAGCGCTCCGCTGCCTTCTCTCTATCTCGATGTTCTGAAGTGTACACCGCAGCTCATCCCTTGGATTTCTTATTTCTTCAAATGGCGCGCTTCTTTATGCCGTTAGATGAGGAGCTAACCGGAGTAAAAAGGGCCTGCAGACGAAGGACGCAATGTGGCCAGGTACCAATGTGTGCTGAACGCTGCAGCGACTCGCCCCGTTGAGCATTAAAAACGTCTCATAATAGAAAAAACACTTTCTACGGGGCTCAACCACGGATTATATCGAGGAATGAAAAGCAGCTCTATTCCCCGATCGAATCAGCAAACATTCGAACGCAAGGGGAATGGTGAAATACCAAGCCGTACAACCGGACGACGTCGTCAGACGTCAGGGGAAATTTCTTCAATGATTCGGTACAGTGTGTGCTGTTCTACGAGCCTTCTCTCTGAGCGAAACTGCGGCCGCCAAATGAATCCACTGCAGCTCAAACAGTTGATGATGTCCTCGCTCTCATCAAGTTCGATCATACATACAGCTGGCTCCATCTCCGCGACTACCCATGTACGCCCCGACCATTTCGGCCAAAGAAAGTCGCATCGTCTGAAAAAGACAGAGCTACGTCTCTGTGCTTCGTACCGATCGGGACGTTCCAGGAACGCTGTCGTTGCGAATTCGATACAAGACGGCTGTGCATGAACCAGGACTTTGTCGCGACTGTATGCCAGTGCATTCAGGATCACACGAATTAGCTGGCGAGAAAAATAGATAGAGGTAATGGGTATTATCGTCGCTTTCCCCTTCCCTAAAGTAATCAACGGGTCGTTTTTCTACCAGTGAACGCAAGCACGCTATGAGTATATCTGGTTTCGGTGCGGATCGCATGTACTTGCTTCTTTATTTCAGTTTTCCTCGTCCATCTGAATACTGTGGTGAACCGTACCTGAACGAGGAGTGCAGTCCACATTGCACTGTTCAGTAAAGAATATATATCTAACATTCTATTCGTCTACGATCTATACAGCACATTGCTTCTACATCTCGACCTTCTGCTATACACATCAACATAGCATACGAATACGCATAGCAGGAATGGAGCCTCATGGAGTCGCGCTGGTGAGCAGAGAGCGTCTCGAGCGTCCGCATGGGATGCGTTTCTGGATTGCGAATTCGAGCGACCAAGAACGGCAGTGCAGTGCAGTGCAGTGCAGGAATCCTTAGCTAGCCGACTTGGGGCTTGTGAACGTGTGTGAGCGGATGCGCATACGCACCGCTCCATACATAAAAACGAACCTTCTTTGCCATATTCATGCTTCGTGGTCCGTATACTCTGCACCGCAGTGCACGGGTACCGAACAATATGCAACTCTAATTCTGCTTGCACGCTGCCCTCATGGCTGATCGTGGTACCTCCGTCTCCTCGTTCGAGTCGGAGACATTTGGAGACAGCACGCTAAGAGGCAGCAGCGAACTCATCAATGGACAGGAACGAGGCACGCGCACACGTCGAAGCAGTGCACGTCACCGCAGTCGTTTGTCGAGTTTCTTTGCTCCACCACAGATTCGAAGCGATCCAAAGGAAGCCAAGTTCCTCCTTGAGACGCTATCCTCGAAGCAGGTAACTTGGCAAACTCTCAACTTATGCAGTGCAATCGTGCTCTCCGTCACCTACACGCTAGCAATGAGTCTGTTTGCACGCCGTTTCGAAGCGGCACTCCCGGCACTCAACCTCGTTGACCGCGTCGTCGTGTACTGCTTTTGCGTGCTCCAGCTTACTTTCACGATCGTCTACTTTTTGCGTCTCTATCGGTATGGATGGATCCGTTGCACCTTCGAAATGCGCAGCTGCTTCCTACAAGGTCTATTTATTTTCTTTACGATGAATATGATAGGCAATATTGCACGAACGATATCGGAGAAGCGAGCGGCACCACGATCGCCATTCTCTATGTCTCCGACCTGGTCTGGCAATGGTTCTGGATATTTGGTTTTTATGGACACGCCATGGCTATTCTACGACTCTATCGTGATATTAAGGATCGCCACACGTTTCTAGAACGAAACCGCGTGGTATTTGGTCTCTGTTTGATCATCGCCGCCGTGGAGACAGCCATTTGCGGCTGGTCTCGAACGGCGTTAGGACTCACCTGGCCGGGCATGTTGGTTCAGTTTGCTATGCGTGGACACCAACAACAAGTGGCCTACTCGCTTACGTTCGCGCTCGTGGTTACCATGCGCATTTTCCTCGATGGTTGGATTGCCATGGAGCTCTACCGCACCTTCCGAGTGCTCCAGCAGCTGCCGTATACCTGTTGTCATCACAAACAAATGGGTGCTCGTTTCTACCGTGTCTTTACTGCGATATCCTATATATTCCTGATTGCAAACGATACCATCGCAGTGGGCCTGGTACCATTACCAAGCGCGAACGCGTCCCTCGATGGCGTACCGTTGCGGTTGCTGGGTATTGCACGATTCAATGGTGGTGCCTTCGCGATGCTCTTTACATGGTCGGTGCTCCTGCTCTATGTGCATTTACCTCCGACAGTGCTGGGTGTTTGGCTGCCCTGGATCGTTGCGCTGGCTCCGGACCCAGCTGCATATCAAGAAAAGCGAGCCCCACAAAGGAGCGTTTCCTCCGAGTGGGAGTTGTCCGCGCACAGCGCCAGCCAGGCGGCACCGTGGCCAGCGGACGCACTGGATGCAGAGCGAGAGCTGCGCAAAGCAAACCTCTACTACCAGACTGAGCAGGAAGCACTGCGAAATGGAGACAGCTGGCTCTCGCGCTCACTTGTCCTCGAGACGCATGTTTTGATCTTCAACATGGCGTACCTGTCCTATCGACCGTGGCATGACCCGCATATGTATGCAGAGATGTTCAATCATTATGGTGTGGGCGAAATGGACCCCCTACAAGCACGAGTCGTGCGGCATATCTCCAGCGCCGTTACAGATGTACATGTGCTCGTCATTGACTTGGCGGATAGGATTGTGGTGAGCTTTCGCGGTACCAAAAGCACCAGAAATTTACGCACAGATATGAATGTCCGACGGGTTCCTCTCGAGGAGCACCTGCATGCACGTGAATGTCCGCAAATACAGGATACGTGGCGCTTGAGCGCCTGCAGCAAACACGGTCAACGCGGGTCGTTGCGGGAGTCACCGGCGAAAGCGACTGTCGACGGTACAACTCGAATGCCTCGTACGACGAATGCTGTAAGCAGCACTGCCTTGGCTGCCGGGCGTAGCGGCACCTCGGCTGCGACTTGTTCGCAAATACCGCCCGCAACACACAGCAAGCGCGAAATAGATTCGACTAGGAAGCACCAGGCATCAGTGGAGGCCTTTGCCAAGGACGATTCGGAGATAGAGCGCGGTCTTGATGATGCCCTGTCACAGGAACTCGGTTTAGATCCTGGAGGCCGGTTTGCACATCGTCGATGGTGGCAGTATATGCTGAGCGTACGCGGGATCCGTTCCCTGCGCTTTGGTGATTTTCGCGCTCAGGCTGGTGACGATTTTTCGTATCTCATAGGGCGACGAGTGCCTACAAAGGTGCACGATGGATTTTTGCACGCCTATTTATCCGTGCGTGAAGAGTTAATGGAGACGCTGAAACCGCTTGTTGCAAAGCCCTCGAGCACTGCACCAACCGCAGTGGATGCGGCTTGCGCGCCCTTGAGCAGCACCTGCGGCGATACCACTTGTGGTGTCGCTACCAGCCTGGATAGGCGCGTGCAACCATCGAACCGCTTTCCCGAGGTGTCCAGTGCGGATATTCATGGCGGTTGTGAACACGGGCAGCAGCAACAGCAGCTGAGCTTAGCGGGTACAGAGACCGCAGCGCGGTGTCGAAGCGAAACTGCTACAGCAGCAGCAGCAGCAGCAGCAGCAGCAGCAGATGCGAGCGAAGCGCAGCAGTGTAGTGCGATGAACTCCTTGGATAGTGCATCTTGCAACCACAAACCGGTGATCTTTTGAGGTCACTCTCTCGGCGGGGCTCTGGCAAGCATCGCTGCCCTCGATATGACGTGTTTTGAGAATTCACAGTCGTTGCGTCTGTCATCGGATCTGGTGATGTGTGTGACTTTTGGGTCGCCTCGAGTCGGGAATCGCGCTTTCG
>Ga0080006_1154128_pt1 | contig 29906 bp, 37 predicted proteins | sample RS3BMetagenome_FD_69209 | JGI IMG/M metagenome (GOLD analysis project Ga0080006, IMG submission 69209) | Ferric oxide microbial mat and aquatic microbial communities from Rainbow Spring, Yellowstone National Park, USA - RS3B (SPADES... ...
CGCCCTCGGACACGACTGCGAGACGGCATGGCAGACGGTAGGAAGACCCCCGATGGTCCGGCCCAAACCCCGTCTACGCCGGCGAAAAGCCGACAACCAGCCAGCGCCCGCACCGCCGCTGGCAGCCTGAACCTCTCACCAGAACCTGGGGCGGGTCGCTCCAGGGGCGAAAGCCCAAAAGGACAGAAACTGTCCACAGACCCTTATTCACTCCGACGGGCTCGTTAGATGGGCTAACCTTGCCGCCGCTGAGTTTTTCGAGGTGGAACCGGACACCGTGGCGGGCCGACCACTGAGCGACTTCATCCCGGCCGACTCAGCGCAACGTGTCTCTCAACGCGTTAAGACTGTGCTCGACTACGGAGAAGCTCGGGCATGTGAACTCGTGCTCAGGACTGCCACTGGGCGCCCGATCGTAGTGGAGACCTGCGCTATGCGGACCACGTGGGACGGCAGCCCCGCCGTCCACCTGGAGATATGGGACGTTACCGAAAGACACGCGCGCGCCAAACGGCTTGCCTGGGCTGCCACGCGTGACCCGCTAACTGGTCTGGCGAATCGGGTAATGCTCGCGGACCGCTTGCGCCAGGCGCTAGCGGGGCTTCGTGGCGAGCCCGGCTGCGTCCACGTGCTGTTCATCGACCTCGACGGCTACAAGCACGTCAACGACACGCTCGGGCACCTCGCCGGCGACGAAGTCCTCATCGTCGTGGCGCGCCGACTAGACGGCGCGGTCCGCTCGGCTGACACGGTGGCCCGCTACGGCGGCGACGAGTTCGTGGTCGTAATAGAACGTCCGTCCGGCGACTGCGGTGAGACCATCGAAGCCACAGCCGAACGCCTCCGATCCTCGATAGCGGAGCGGATCATTGTCGCAGCCGGCGAAGCACGGGTCACTGCGAGCGTTGGCTGGGTAACCACAACGGACTCGGAGACTGACGCCACCGAGCTGCTAGGAGCCGCCGACCGGGCCGCTTACGAAGCTAAGCGAGCGAAGAGGTAGCGACACTCTTTCGCTTACATAGACTCCAAGCGGCGAGGTCGTACTTTCCTGCAGGTCGACGACGGCACCGTTCTCGGGTACCACTCGCTGGCGATGGCGGGCGTCGCCCGGGGCATTCGGCGGGTTCTTATGCGTCAAGAGATCTGCCACATCACTGGCGATGGTGATCTCCCGTCCGTTTCATACTGAGCACTGGACTCCGACAACATGGACTCCCGTGGCCTCTCGTGTGGGGATGGTGAAAGAGATGCCGCGCCGACTCGTCGTTGCCGAAGGAGGTCGGGTGGTGTTAGCCGGTGGGACGCTGTGAGGTTTCCGAGGCGGGCAGCGGCGGTGACGGTGACGACCGGAGGATTGCTGATTGCTGGCTGCTGGTCGCCCCGATGGCCTCGGTGAGCGCGGCGCGGACAGCTTTGGTCATGCGATCGTAGAAGTAGGCGGCGAAGACGTTGGGCTCCGATGTGCTGGGAAGGCGTGGGCGAGCAGGTCCGGGCACAGGCTCGATCCCCCCACGCCGAGCACTACCGCGTCGGCCAAGCGGGCGTCGCGCATCTCTTGCACCAGTGCGTCGAAGCGGTGGTCATGCGCAGCCTGGTCGAGGGCGACGCCGAGCCAGCCCAACCAGGCGTCTTCACCTTAGCCGGTCCACACCGTGGCGTCATGGGCCCAGATCCGGGCGATCTTGGCGTTCGAGCGCCACTCGTCGATGATCGCGTCGACCTGGTCGGCCAGCTCCCTCGGCAGCGACGTGCGCAGCCACCACGGCTCGGGTCTAGTGGTGTCACCGGCGAGGGCGTGCTCCACCGAAGACAGAAGATCGCGAAACGCGGCGGCGAACTTTTGCACGCCTTCGGTCACCAGCTGGTCGAGCACCTCGGGCAGGGCGGGGTTCTTGGTGCTCGTCGACGACCTTGGCGTTGGCGATGGCCACCTTACCGGCGTAGGAGCGGTCGAGGCGTGGCTCGACGGCGGAGTCGAGGCGGGAGACGAAGACGCTGGCGACCGAGGCGATCTTGTCGATGCCGCCGCCGGACTCGTCATAGACGTGGCGGAAAACGTCGGCCGCCCCGCGGATGTCGGCGATGGCGAGGGACTCGTAGGCGGACTTGGCGTCGCTCGGGCCCGAGCGGCGCAGCTCGGCGATCGCGTCGGCGTAGTCGCTCGAGCCGGCGATGGCCGCGTCGAAGATCGACGGGTTGGAGGTCATGCCCCGCAAGCCCTTCTTGGTCACCATGTGCTCGAGCTCACCGGAGGTGAGAAGCGATCGACGGATACCGTCGTACCAGATGCTCTGGCCGGCAGCGAGAGCCTGTTGGACAGGCGTGGTCATGGGTGTCTCCTCCCTCCGCGACGACGGGGGTGGTGGAGCACGGCCTGTTTCCGCCCGCCATGGTGAGCGAGATCCTCATCGGTCAGGGCTACGATGTTCGCATCCGCCGGATCGCCGGCTGAGGGGATCTGCCTTCTAGGGACGAGCGGGGAGTGGCCGCACGGTCCGATCAACTGAGGTCCGGTCATCGCAGACCTGGAAACGGGTCTTGGAGTGAGCTGAGGACGTGCGTGCCACCTGCTGTTTTGAGCTCGTGGACCGAGTAGTGGCCGCTTGCCACTCCGACCGACACCGCACCCGTCGCGTTGGTCGCCTCCATGTCGTGGGGGGTGTCGCCCACGACGTACACTTGGGGCGCTGCCAGCCCGGCGTGGAGTCGGGCGGCTTTTTTGATGGCAAGCCCGGTGAGCTCGGCCCGGTCTGGTGAGTCCGTCCCGTAGGCGCCGAAGACGAAGAAGCGGTTCAGGTTGGCCGGGCGGAGCTTGGTGCGTGCCGCGCCTTCCATCGCGCCAGAGACGAGGCCGAGCATGATTCCGGCCTCGCTCATGCGCAGCAGGAGTTTTTCTGCCCCGGGTAGCACCCGGTAGCCTTCTGAGACGCCGATGTCGTCTGCCAGGTGCAGCAGGTAGGCGGCGTAGAGCCGGCCGAGTTCGTCGTCGGTCGGGTCGCGGCCGAGTACCGCAGTGAAGGTGGCGCGGGCCACCTGGGGGTCGGTTTCGCCCGCAGAGCTGTGCTCGCCGATATCGGCGGGGATGCCGTAGAGCTTGTCGAAGGCGGCTTTCCAGCTTCTCGCTCCCGAGCCGCCGGTGTGGACGAGAGTCTCGTCGACGTCGAAGAGCACGACGAGGGGTTTGGTGAGCTCGGTCGGCGGCGTCATCTCGGTCCTGTCAGGCCTTCTTCTCGTCGTGGCCGCCGAAGCCCTTACGCATGGCCGAGAGCACTTTGTCGGCGAAGTCGTCGAGTCCACGGGACGCGAATCGGGAGTAGAGCGCGGTGGTGAGCACCGGGGCCGGGACTCCTTCGTCGATCGCCGCGATCGACGTCCATCGGCCTTCACCTGAGTCCGACACCCGCCCGGCGTACTCCGCGAGATCAGGCGAGTCGTACAGGGCGGTCGCGGTGAGGTCCAACAGCCAGGACTCGACGACGCTGCCGCGCCGCCACACCTCGGCGACGGCGGTGGTGTCGATGTCGTACTGGTAGAACTCGGGTTGTTCCATCGGGGCCGTTTCGGCGTCGGACTCGGTGTTCTTCTTGCCGGCATTCGCGTTGTGCAAGACGTTGAGGCCTTCGGCGAACGCCGCCATCATCCCGTACTCGATGCCGTTGTGGACCATTTTCACGAAGTGCCCGGCCCCGTTCGGCCCGCAGTGCAAGAAGCCGTGCTCGGCCGGGTCAGGCTTGCCGGTGCGCCCCGGGGTGCGGGGCGCGGAGTCGATGCCGGGGGCGATAGTCGAAAAGAGCGGTGCGAGGTGCTCGACGATGTCTTTTTCGCCGCCGATCATGAGGCAGTAGCCCCGGTCGATTCCCCACACCCCGCCGCTGGTTCCGCAGTCGACGAAGTGGATGCCCGCTTTGGACAGGGTCGCGGCGCGGGCGATGTCGTCTCGGTAGTAGGAGTTGCCCCCGTCGATGATCATGTCGCCTGCTTGCATGTGTGAGGCCACGTCTTCGATGGTCTTGCCGGTGATCTCTCCGGAGGGCACCATCACCCACGCTGCACGGGGGGCAGAAAGCTTGCCGACGAAGTCCTCGGCGGAGCTCGCTCCGGTTGCGCCCTCGGACTCGAGTTCCTTGACGGCGTCGGGGTTCACGTCGAAGACGACGCAGGTGTGGCCGTCGCGCATCAAGCGGCGAACGATGTTTGCCCCCATCCGTCCGAGGCCGACCACGCCGAGCTGCATCGGGTTGTTTGTTGGCATATCTGTTCTCCTTTGTGCGTCGAAGTGTTGGCCTGTGGTGGTCTGTTGGTCTGTTGGTGTGAGGGTCGGTCAGTTCCGCTGTTGATCCCGACCGGATCGGTGGTGGCCGTGGCACACCGGTGTCAGTCCTGCGGGTTCTTCGTATCGGGAAGCCATGGCAGATGCCACGGCAGGTAGCCTCGTAGGAGCTCGTCGGCTTGGGGCGGGCCCCAGGATCCCTGCGGGTAGCGCTTGAGAGCGGGTGGATGCTCCACTAGCGGGGCGAGGACCCTCCAGGTCTCCTCCACGACGTCTTCTCGGCTGAACAGCGAACGGTCGCCGACAAGAGCGTCGTGCAGCAGTCGTTCGTAGGGTTCGGGGGGCCTTCCGAGCTCGGCGGCGAAGGGGAGGTCCAGGTACACGTCTCTCGACGCCCGGCCTTCGGGGCCTTTGGAGAGCATCACGAGTCGTAGGCCCGGGTCGGGGTCGATCCGGATGATCAACTGGTTGGGGTCGCTGTGGCGTGGCGCGTCCAAGAAGGACAGCTGCGGGGGGTGGCGGAAGATCACTCTCACCTCGGTGGCCCGGGACTCGAGTGCTTTTCCGGCCCGGATGAAGAACGGCACGCCGGCCCAACGCCAGTTCTCCACCCCGAGGCGCAGCGCGATATAGGTTTCGGTCGCCGAGCCCTTCTTCACCCCGGCGACTTTTGCGTACCCGGTGTACTGGCCTCGCACGCACCGGGTGGGATCGACGTCGGCCATGGCCCGGAAGACGTCGATCTTTCTGTCCCACAGCGACCGGTGCCCGGGCCCGACCGGCGCTTCCATGGCGATGAGGGCGAGGACTTGGAGAAGGTGGTTTTGGACCACGTCGCGAAGCGCCCCGACCGGGTCGTAGAACGCGCCTCGGTCCTCGACTCCGAAGTCCTCGGCCATCGTGATCTGCACGGCGGCGACGTGGTTGCGGTCCCATACTGGTTCCAGCAGTGCGTTGGCGAAGCGCAGGAAGGACATGTCCAAGACGGGCTGCTTGCCCAAGAAGTGATCGATGCGAAGGATCTGATCCTCTTCGAGCACTTGGTGCAGTTCGTCGTTGAGGGAGCGGGCGGAGGCGAGGTCGTGGCCGAAGGGCTTCTCGACCATCACCGTGGCCCCTCCGGTGAGGTTCGCCTGTCCAAGGGACGCCACGACCGGCGCGAACAGTGCGGGTGGGACCTCCAGGTAGAACAGCGGCCGGGAGGTCCCTTTCAGTTTCTTTGCTACCGCCTCGTAGGTAGCGGGGTCCGCGAAGTCTCCTTGCACGTAGCTGAGACGGTGAGCGAGCCGGTCGAAGATCTCGTCTTTCACCGTCTGCCCAGACGCCTCGACCGCCTCCCTGGCTGATGCGCCCAGGTGGTCGTCGGACCAGGGCTCTTTGGCCACGCCGATGATCGGGCAGTCGAGGCGGCCGGCCGCTTCGAGGCGGTACAGCGCCCGAAAAGTCATCTTCTTGGCGAGGTCCCCGGTGATGCCGAAGATGACCAGGGCATCGGCGTGCTTCGGCGCGGTCTCGCTCATGTGAGATGCGCCCCCCAGGCCGTGGTCACGCTCTGGCCCGGTTCCAACCTGGCAAACCCGTCGCCACTCTGAAAGGCGGTGGGGGGGCATGTGTTCAATGTCGCTCCTTTTAATCCTGGGCTTCTTTCGAGCAAAACGCTCAGGTGTAGCGCCGCCAGGGTTTGGAGCGACGATGTCGCAGGTCGGAGCGAAAGGCTTGACCGGAAATCCCAATCTCTATTCTGTCACCGGTCGCGGTGAAGCGCAAGCCGGCATGGACAGGGGTGGCTGGCGCCGCCCCGGGTAAGGCCCGTGAAGCTCGGGCTCCGAGGAGCAGGCGGGCCAGCTGTGTTCACCAATCTATGCCGTAGGCTCGACGGAGTCGACAGTCACGGCTATCGGCGTGACACGGATGGAAGGGGTTGGTCGCGCCCCTTTCTCGGAGAGGGACAAGAGGTGAATGCGCACCTCTCGCTACGCGAGGACTCCCGAGGCGACGATGCCGGTGCGGTTGGAGGTCACCGCGGCTCAGCGAGGTCGACCGGTGGCAGGTCGCGTACCTCGTCTTTGGCGAGGTTGAGCTGCACCCCGTCGTTGACGCCGGTCACGGCGCCGATCGGGATGGCCACCTGCTTCTTGCCCCACAGGTGCCCTTCGTCGAGAAGGACGTGGGTCACCTGATGGTCGCTCGGGTCGATGACCAGCCCTTGCACCTTTCCGATAGGACCGTCGGTGGCGTGGACGTGCTCGCCCCGGCGTACCTCCACCTCGCCGGCGGGGACACGCTCGAAGGTGATCGGCTGGGGGCCCATGCCCATACCCATGCCCATACCGCCCATCATGCCCATCCCGCCCAGTCCGTAGTAGGGCTGGGAGAGCATCTGGTCCTGCCCGTAGCCCCACTGTCCACCTGCTCCGGGTAGGAACTGAGTCTCTTCTGCGTTCTCGAGGGCTTCGAACTGTGCCTTGGTGCAGCGCAAGTGGATCTCGGTGTCGGTAGAGGCCACGAGATCGATCGGGACGAGATGTCCCGTTCCTTGGCGATGCTTTGCTTCGACGACGAGATGGGTGAGGGTTCGGGCGATGGGGTCGACGACCACGCGTCGCAGTTGCCCGCAGGTGCCGTCACTGCAAGAGACGTCGCTTCCAATGGTGAACTGCGTCGCTTCGCTCACGATCCACTCCTCACCGTTGTTGGGTCCTGCAGATGCAGAGCTGTCATGTCGTTTCCTTTGCTGTGGTGGTCGGTCGATCGGGTCTGTGGTGGAGCATCGCCTGGGCGATCCGAGCGTCGAGGAGCTGGCCCATGTACAGGTCCCCAACATTGCTCCGTTGCTCCTGGGGGTCGGCTTTCGCGAAGACGGCTCCCGGATTCGGCGCCGGCAACGATTGAGCAACGTTGTCACCTTCGAACGTATCAGCTCAGCCGGAGCTACTGTCAACCGGCTGACTATCCGCAGCGATGCGGTGAAAACCGGGTGGGGAGGTCGAGACGCACTTCGCTCCCCAGAGTAACAGCCGTGACTTTCTGTGTGTGTCGACTGTTGCGAGGAAGGTCGGTTTCCACGAGCCGCACTGTCGTCGCTCGCAGCCTCCGCTTCGAGCGGTGAGGGACTGGGATGACTGGGGCCCACACGACTGGGTGGCGTGTTTAGAACGAGAAGTGAGGCGGTCCTGGATCGGGTCGACGATCGGTATCCCGCTGCGGCGCATCGTATGCACCAAGACCGTGGAGTCAGCTCTCCGAGGGTCTTGCGGGTGACGCTACGCTTCGATGACGGCGAGGTTTCCGCCGTACGGGGTCTCCTTACCGGCCGGTGGGTGCTTTCGGTACTGGCACGCGTTCCGGCGAGTCGAACGCGACGGCTTGATAGTTAGGGAAGTCGGGTCAGAAGTGCCCAGCCGCGTCGTCTACCGCGCCACGTCCCGCGTTCAAACGCTCGATCAGCCGCTTCGAGGGCTGCTCGCATGGACGAAGACCTACCGGGATGCAGTGGCAACGTCTCGCTTCCGGTGGGACAACGGGCTTAGATCCAATACCGTTCAGTTAGAGATCAGCTCGGCGATGGCATGGGCCCAGAGCCGTCCGGTGACATCGGTGGCGCCAGTGGGGAAAGCGCCCTCTTGGGCGATCGAGCATCAGAGAGTGGACGCCATGCTGACGACAGAGGTGATCCCAAATCTCGTGGATTACGAGGTTGGGTGTCTTGGAGTGCAGCGCGGACCGGGGTCTGCGATGGTGGGTCTCCAGGTCGAGGATCCGCGCTTCGAGGGCCTCTTCGTCTGAGGCGGAGAACGACTTCCGGCCCACGTCTGGCCCACTTCTGGCAATGGATCTTGCCGGATCTGATTCTCGGAGGACGCCAGGGGCCCGAGGTGAGGGGGGCGGGGACCGATGTCCCTGTGCATGAGCCTTGACGATGCTCGTGTGAAGGCGTCGGCGAATGCTGTAGCCTCAAGCCGTGGGTCTCAGTGATGCGACGCCCGGCGATGGAAGGCGGACTCTTGAGCCAACAGCGATATCACCGGGAAGACAGATCGCTGTCACTTGCTGGAGGGGCCCCCAAGCCGGCCCCGGAGTCCCCGAGCGATGTCGCCGGAAGGAAACCTAGACGTGGGTGTCTACGAGGAGCAGGTTCTTCCCAGGCTGATAGACATAGCCCTTCGCGGCGGCGAGCTGTCCCGCATCCGGCGTCGCGCCGCTTCTGGCCTGTCTGGCGAGGTACTCGAAGTCGGCTTCGGTAGCGGCCTCAACGTTCCGTTCTATCCAGACACTGTGACGAGGGTGCGGGCTGTAGACCCGGCCCGGGTCGCACGAGGTCTGTCGGCTAAGCGTGTGGCGGCATCGACCGTGCCAGTCGAGTTCGTAGGACTGGACGGCCAGGATCTGCCCATAGAAGACGGTAGCGTCGACCACGTACTCGTGACCTGGACGTTGTGCACGATACCGGACGTCGAAGTCGCCCTGTCGGAGATCCGCCGCGTGCTGCGCCGGGGCGGCCAGCTCCACTTCGCAGAGCACGGACGTTCCCCCGACGCTGCCACAGCCAGCTGGCAAGACCGCCTCACCCCGTTGCAGATGCGCTTATTCGGCGGCTGCCACCTGAACCGTCAGGTGGACACGCTGATCGAATCAGCTGGTTTTGAGTTACTCGAGCTCGACAAGCGCTATCTGAGTGGCCCAAAGCCACTCACCTACACTTTCGAGGGGCGCGCCACACCGACGTAAGGTTGGTTGAGGGTGGACAGCGCCAATGATCGGCTCCCTCTGTGTCAACCTTGGGCCGGGACGGTGACCTACAGCTCGCCTGGTGATGGGAAGCCCGGGCTTGCGTAGTCTGCACATCGTTCCTTCCAGGTCGACCAATCCGCTGTGGCGCCGACGACCCCCGCCGAGCTGGCCCGGTTTCACGCCAAGCAGGGTTCCGACCTGGCCACGCCACTGGTCGAGCAACGCCGTCCGATCGACAAGGACGAGCGTTGGGAGACCAGTCTTGGAAATCAGCGCGAAGCCGACGACGGTCTTTCCCGCCCCAGGTGGTGCCACCAGCACTCCCAACTCGTGTTCGAGGATGGCATCCTGAGCGCGCTGCTGAGCCGGGAGAAGCTGTGCATTGAACGAGAAGTCATGGAGCGGCGGTTCTGGCCGGTCGCCCGTGATCTCCGGTCGGCTGCCGGCCTACGAAACAAGATCCTGGAGCACCTCACGGAGTTTGCGAGGGAGGTGTAGCCACTCCAGATCCTCCCGGTAGCAGCGGACGAAGCGGGGAACGTCCTAGGTGGACAGTCGCCGCGGATTGCCATCGCCTCACGGAGGAGACCCACGCCGAACCTGCGAGCCATCGTGGCCGCCGTCGCGTCCGCGAGCGCGTGGCCGAGCTGAAGGACGCGATCGTCGCGCGGCGCGAGCGGCTCGTGGCACTCGCCCGAGCCTCGGCTCGACGTCGGCTACCAGCCGGCCGATAGCGCCAGCGATGTCGCAGCCACCCTCTACGATCTCGGCAGCGAGACTGCCCAGCCCGCTGCGCAGGTTCGCGCGGAGGACTGGTCGGTGCCCCCGGCAGGGAACCACGCAGGTGGGAAACGGCACGACCTGCGGTTTCGTGGCGAGTACTGACCCTCGAGGCGTCGATCGGGCTCGGGTAAGCGCGAGCTGTCTGAAGGTACCGGTGGATCTCGCCGGATGCGTTGTCGCAGCATTATCCGGCCAATCGGGACATTGGTCCGCCCGAAGCTTCGCTTCGGGCCCGGATAATGCATGTTCAACCGCCCAATCGAGGCACTGGCCTGTCCGGGGGAGGCGCCTCGCGATTGGCCGGTTAACCGACAGGCACCCTGACGTGGGTGCCCTTCGGCGGGCGCACGCCGCGCTGCCTCTCGGCACGCCCTGCTGGTGGATCTGAGACGTCAAGTCGAGGTTACGCGATGATGTCGGCAAGCTCCGTCAGGGCCGCGACGGAATGGTCCGGGGCGAGGAAGTAGCCCGGATACGTTTTACCTCCGCGGTTGATCCAGGTGGTGCGCATGCCGGCTCGCTTGGCGCCGTCGATGTCCCAGGGGTGCACGGCGACGAGCAGCATGTCGGCGAGATCGACCGAGCAGCATGTCGGCGAGATCGACCGAGCAGGTGCGCGCCGCGTACCCGTAGGCGCCGGGTGCCGGCTTCCACACGGCGGCATCGTCGACCGTCAGCAGCCGCTCGAAGTGGTCACGGATCCCGGCAGTCGCGAAAAGACGCTCGGCGACCGCGGTCGAGCCGTTGGTGAGGGTGACAAGACGTGCGCCGGCAGCGGAGAGGGCGCGGACACCGTCGGGCACATCAGGATGGACCGGAAGCTCGAGGAAGCCGCTCATGATGTGCTCGACCGCCGCGTCGAGGTCGCGGGTCAACGGCACGTCAGCCAGGATGCTGCGGAGCGCGCCTTCGCCGAGGATAGAGAAGCGCTCGGTGGCACCGGCCGCAGTCAGAGCGAACCCGTCGCGCAATAGCGACGCGAACCACAGCTTCGCCACCAGCTCGGGCGCGCCGACCGCGACGAACCGCTGTCCCATCGGGCTCAGGTCCGACAGGGACTCGTTGACGTCGAAGACCACGACGCTCGGTGTGCTCACCCCTTGTCTCCTTTCGGGGTGATCGGGCTCGATGGTCGCAGTCCGGTGTTCACAGCCCGTAGGTCTCGAGACGGTGCGCTTCGAACCTCCCGAGCGGATCGAGTTCCGCCTCGTGCGACGACCGGTTCCCCACGTGGCCGAGACGTTCTTCTTCCACGAGACGGCCTCGGGCAAGCGCGTCGACTACACCGGCGTGCTCGGCGTCGACTTCTTCGCCCTCGGGCGCCTCTGGGGCAAGGCGGTGGCACGGCGCTGAGAAGCCGCAGTGGCCGGCTCGTTCGGGAGCATCCGAGCCGAGTCCGAGCGTCGGGCCTCTCATGCCCGCACGCCTCGGGCCTGACGACGTGTCGCCGGCTCGGTCGTCTCGGCGTGCTCGACGATCTTGCAGTAGCACCCGCTCTCGGCTGGCAGGCGGTCGGCCTTGGCCTTGAGGGCAGGGCAACCAGCTCGGCCCGAAGCGCCACCAGCGCGCCCAGGCGCCGGTCGACATCGGCCACCTGGGCGTCGAGCACCGAGAGCACGTAGTCGCAGGGGCGCTCGCCGCGCTCTTTGAACGCCAGGATCTCGGCGATCTCGGCCAGGTTGAAGCCCAGGCGCTGGGCCGTGCGGATGAACGACAGGCGGGCCGCGTCCTCCTCGCCGTAGTCCCGGTAGCCAGACGGGCGCCTGGCTGGCGCGGGGAGCAGGCCCTTGTCCTCGTAGAAGCGGATGGTCTTCGGGTTGACCCCTACCCTGGTGGCCAACTCGCCGGTCTTCATCCGCGGTTCTCCTACCTCACCAGACCAAACCTCCTCAGCCCGGCGGGTCATCGCGTCCTCCGGTGAGAAGCCGAGCTGGGTACGGCGCCTGCCAGTGGCCTCTTCGACGTGCTCATCACAGCGGGTCGTAGCCGATCTCGACCAGCCGGGCGTGCAGGTTGGCCGCGTTCAGCGCCAGCTCGTCGTAGCTCACCTTCACCTGGTTGGTCTTGGCGCTCGGAGAGACCCGGAGCACCCCGTTGAGCTGGGACAGCACCGTCTCGATGGTGTGCTCACAGCTTCCGCAGTGGATCTCCTTCAAGGTGATGGTCGTCGTCTGGGCCATGGCCTCACCTCCAGGTGGCGTCCATCCTCTGGTGTAAATGCCAACGGGCGTAGGTTCCTTCGAGAAGTAACCAGCTCAACGAAGGAGGACCTACACCCGATGGCTGCACGAGTATCACCCACCGAGCGCATCCGCGCCCAGATAGACGAGCTGTTCGCCTCCGAGGGGGACCTCGGCGAGGTGCTCGAGCAGGTGGCCCGCTTGGGGGCCCGCCTGCTGCTCCAGACCGCCCTCGAGGCGGAGGTGACCGAGCACTTGGGCCGGGATCGCTACGAGCGGCGCAGCGCCGCCGCCGGCGCCAAGGACGGGTCGCGCAACGGCTACAGCCCGCTCACGATCAAGACGACGACGGGACCGGTCACGCTCAGCCGCCCGAAGCTTCGGGGCACGACCCAGGCGTTCGCCTCGCGCCTGTTGGGCCAGGGCGTGACCCGCACCAACGCCATCGAGTCGCTCGTCATCGCCGGCTACGTGCGGGGGCTGTCCACGCGCGACATCGAGGCGGCGTTGGCAGAGGCGCTCGGCGAGGGGGCGACCGTGTCCAAGTCGACCGTGAGCCGGATCTGCGAGGCGATCAAGAAAGAGTTCGAGGCGTTCCGCCACCGCGACCTCTCCGGGATCGAGGTCGAGTACCTCTACCTCGACGGCAGCCACTTCAAGATGCACCCCGGCGCCCCGGCCGAGCCGGTGCTCGTGGCCTGGGGCATCACGACCGACGGCAAACCCGTGCTCTTGGTCGTCGAGCCCGGCGCCACCGAGTCGATCGACGCGTGGCGGGACTTCCTCTGCCACATGACCGCCAGGGGCCTTCGGGCGCCGAGCCTCGTCGTCTCTGACGGCGGGGCAGGGCTCATCGGCGCCGTCGAGCTCGTCTTCTCCCACTCGGCACGACAGCGTTGTCTCATCCACCGTGCGAGGAACGTGCTCGCCAAGGTCCCCAAGCACGCCCAAGACCAGGTGAAGAGCGACTTCTGGGCGATCTGGAACAGCATCGACGAAGATGCCGGGGAGGCCGCCGTCTTGGAGGCCGAGAAACGGGTGAGGGCGTTCTCTTCCAAGTGGAAGAAGCTCTACCCCGCGGCAGTCGCCTGCTTGGAGGACGATCTCGGTCACCTGACCACCTACCTGCGGTTCCCGAAGGAGCACTGGGCACGCATCCGGCACTCAAACTTCATCGAGAGAACCTTCGGCGAGACCCGCAGGCGGGTGAAGGTGATGGGCCGCCTTCCCGGCGAGCGCTCGTGCCTGTCGCTCGTCTGGGCGGTCCTCGACCGCGCCTCGCGCGGCTGGCGCGGCGTCGAGATGAGCCCCAAGGTCGTCCGCGAGCTCCAGCTGCTACGCCACGAACTGTTCGGTCCGTCCCACAAAGACGGCGCAGAGGAAGTCATCCACGAACCTGTCACATCGGCCGCGTAGCATCAACAACCGGAGCTTGCGCCCGCTGCATTTACACCACATCTGGGACGCCACCCCGCGCAAAAACGATTGAGGACTAGTGGCACTGTCTCACGAGAGAAAGAGCAGGTCATTGCCCTAGCGGCTGCGTAACGCAGACTCGCCTTCCACGGACTTCAGCTACGCTGAGACCCAGATATCCGATCGCTAGCGATGTCACCTCCACCCCGGAGGTCTTCACGTTTGACTTCCTATTATCTTCACATTTGGCTGTGACGCCCACGCAGGTGGGTGTAGGACGCCAATACCCCGATCGTGCCAGCCAGGAGAGCGGAGGTCGCGGGCCGGACCCGCTGCCGGATCGCGCACGAGCGACGTGCGATGGGTCTCGGTCTCGATGGCCTGTCCTCGGCTCGCTTGAGATGGACCGGAGGCCCAATGGGCGCGGCAATGCAGTCGGGCACGCTGCGTTCGATGCTCTGTCGGAAGCGTCTCGCTACGCGGCGACCCGCTCGTACTCATGGATGAGGTCGCCGAGCACGTCGTGGCGGACGATATGGCCGGCGGCTGTATCGTCGCTTGAGTTCTCAGGATGAGTCGGGACGGCGAGCCCCAGGCCTCGGTGAGGCCGGTGTCCGTTGTAATGGCGGACGTTGTCGGCAAAAACCTGTTCGAGGCGGCGGCGGCCGGCGATCAGGGTCCGGTCGAGGCATTCGGATCTCACGGTCCTGACCCAGCGCTTCGCGTACGCATTTGCCCTGGGGGAGCGGACCGGGGTCTTGACGACATCGATGCCTTCGGAGGTGAACACCTCGTCGAAGGACGCGGTGAATTTCGTATCCCGGTCACGGATGAGGAAGCGGAACGATCGTCCGCGCTCTACGAGATCGCCGACGAGGTTGCGAGCGACCTGGGTGACGAAGGCAGCGGTCGGATGTTCGGTGACGCCGAGGATGTGCACGGCACGGCTGTGGATCTCGATGACGAATAGCACGTAGAGCTGGCGGAACGTGGCGGTGTCCACGGTGAAGAAGTCCGTCGCCAAGATGCTCTTGGCCTGGGAGCGGAGGAACTCGCTCCAGGTAGGACCACGCCGCGGTGCCGGCCCGAGCCCGTTGCGCCGCAGGATGCGACGGATAGACGTTGCAGAGACCCGGATCCCGATTCCTCGAAGCTCACCTTGGATGCGTATGCAGCCCCACGATCGGTTCTCACGTCCGAGACGGGGGATGAGCTCGAAGACCCCGTCGGGAAGCGGCGGACGACCTGGACCGCGATGGCGTTGCCAGCGTCGCCACTTCCGCTTGGACAACTCGCGATGCCAGCGCAAGAGCGTCTCAGGCGTGACGAGGAACGACCGCCAGCGACACCGTGGGAGCAGCCGCGACAGGGCGGTGAGGATCGCCCGATCAACCCAGCGGTAGCACACACGCCCGTGTACCTGGCGCTCGAGGATGCGCACTTCGTGGCGGAGCACCATCAGCTCGATGTCCTTGTCGAACTCATCTCGGCGTGAGGAGCGCACCAGGGCGGGCAGCCGACAGAGGGCTACATAGCAGAGTGAAAGGGCCACGGTCGATGATCTCCCACGGTCCCGAGAAGCGCCAGCTCACCGGGCTAATCGAGATTCAGGCGCCCTTCAGTCGATCCGAGGTAGGAATCCATGACCGAGGTCCATCGGCTGCTCCGATGCTGTTCGCCAGACGTTCGAGCGACGTTATACTGGACATTGACCTGTCGAGTTACACGACTGAATGGAGAGTGATGGCGGTACTGGGCGGCGTCCTCGATGAGCTGATCGACACCCACGTCGTCGACGCGGGGGACCTGGCTCAGATCACGGGTGCCACTTCGCGCAGCGTGAGCCGCTGGGCGACGGCCAAGGCGATGCCCCGGCGTGACGCGGAGGACCGGCTCTTGGAGCTCAAGGCCGTGGTGGACCAGCTCCGGTTGGTGCTGCGTGACGAGCAGGCGAGGCTGTGGCTGCGCAGCCCGAATCCCGACCTCGACTGGCGAAAGCCGCTGGAGCTGATCGCCGAGGGCGAGTACCGCAGGGTGATCGGCGCGGTGCTGGCCATGGCCGAGGGCGTGACGGCATAACAGGGTGGTCGTCGACGCCGGCCGGGTGGCCGCCGCGCCACTGACGGTGTTCAGGGGTCAAGGCTTTCGGCATCTCGGATCCCGCTACGACCCGCTGAGCGGCGAGGGGGCGCGTCTTCACGGCGGGCGGTTCAACCCGCCGGGAAGCTTCCCCGTGCTCTACGTCTGCCAGAGCCGGCCGTGCGCGGTCGCGGAGCTGAAGAGGCTCGGCGAACGTCAGGCGATCGGGGTGGAGGGGCTGCTCCCGAGGGTCCTCTACCGCTACGAGATCGAGCTTGACCGAGTCCTCGACCTCACCGACGGCGACGTGCGCTCCCAGGTCGGCGTTGGCACGGACGTCCTGACCGGTCCCGACTGGACCGCATGCCAGGATCTGGGTGTCGTCGCACATGACCTCGGCGCGAACGGTATCAACTCGCCCTCGGCCACCGGTGTAGGCAACGTCCTCGCCGTCTTCGTCCAGCGCATCGGCCTTGGTCGCCTGGAGCCGCACCTCGTCGAGGAATGGCGTTCGCTCGACCGGCTCGATGGCTGAGCCCAACCCTCTCGACGCATCGCGACCGTCGGGTTAGCGACCTGAAGGTCTGGCGTCGAACGGTCAGCTGGTCCGGGCGAGCGTGAAGGCGGGCGTCGCCTCCCCCGGCGCTCGGTTCGGCACGGCTACGACTTTTTCGGGGTGCCGCAGGTCCACGTGGACGACGGAGAAGGGCGAACCTGTGAGTGCTGAGAACCCCGTCCGACCAGCTCAGGCTGGCCAGCGGCACTTGTCGGTGATACCCCCTCGAGACGGTCGGTTCTCCCCATCCTGGCGGTATCGACGTCATCGATGGTTGGAGCTGTCGCATCGGAGGCAGCGGGTGGGGGGTTGTTGCCCGAGAGACTTCTGGCCCCAGTGGGCGTCGCGGCCGACCGGCTAACCCCCTCGGGCGAGTGGACCGGCGTCTGAACGCCACCACCGGTACTGGCCAAGGGTCCAAAAGAACGCTCTCGGCCCGATCGCCTCGGCGACAGTAGCCAGCCAGGTGGAGCGCAGCCGGCCCAGCTCCAAGCGGGCCAGGTCGGCCCCGCCTGACGAGGAGGAGATGAGCGGGGTAGTCACGTTGCGTCGGGAAAACTCGGCGCCGCCCACGATGAAGCGATCCCCGAAGAACCCAGCCGCCTCGATTAGGCGGTTGTGGTAGTAGGCCAGCACCGGCACCGCCCGGCGGTGGGCTCGGGTGACTTCGACCACCATTCCGCCCGAACGCCACACCACGTCGAGCCCGCGCACCGGAATTTATCGGTGGCCTATCACGAGTGCCGTACGCAGCCCTATGCGCGCCATGGCGGCGATAGCCCTCCGGTGTCGCATGTATGCTACGGTTGTGGCATGACTGAGGTAGCGTCAAGACAACTTCGCAACGACACGAGAGGGCTCCTCCGTAGGGTTGCCGCGGGGGAGGACATCGTGATCACGGTGGACGGCGAGCCAGTGGCCGCGCTGCGACCACTGCGGCGCCGGCCCCGCTGGATGCACCGAAGCGAGTTCGTTCGCCGCCTCTCCGGGCGGCAGGCGGATCCTGGTCTCGACGCCGAACTGCGTGCGTTAGCTCCCGACATGACCGACGAGCTCGAACAGTGAGCAGAGGGCTCGCCGATACGTCCGTCTTCATCGCGAGGGAGTCCGGGAGACCGCTCGACGATTCCTTGATGCCCGACGAGCTCGCAGTCTCGATCGTAACCGTCGGGGAGCTGCGGGCTGGGGTGCTCGCTGCGGGCGATGTCCGCGTTCGAGAGCGGCGCTTGACGACCCTGACGGCTGCGATGGAGCTGGACCCGGTGCCAGTCGACGACGACGTTGCTGCGCAGTGGGCCAGGCTGCGAGTGCTTCTCCGCGACATGGAGCGGCGTATGCCGGTCAACGACTCCTGGATCGCCGCCACCGCCATGGCGCTCCAGGTGCCAGTCGTCGCACAAGACGACGACTACGTCGAACTGGACGGATTGTCGGTCATTCGCGTGTAGGAGGGGTCGCATCGGAATCAGTAGGTGTGGTTGACTTAGGGAGCGGTGCGCGCTGTAACCCTCGACGTCCTCGGCAAGGACTGCTTCGAGGTGACGCCGGCCGAGGATGAGCGTCCGGTCGAGACACACGCAGCGGCGTTGGATTGGGGTGCCCGGGCTAGCTGTTGGTGATCCTGGTGCCCTCGGCGGCGAAGACGGCGCCGAAGGAGGCTCTGTGCTTGGCGGCGAGTTCTATTGAGAGGTTGCGGGCCTGCTGGGTGACCCAGCTGGCGACCGGGTTCGACGTGATGCCGGCGATACGCACGAGACGGCGGTCGTGGTGGATGGACACCAGGACGTCGAGCCCGCGCAGGAGAATGGTGTCGACGTAAAAGAAGTCGCACGCCATCACCCCTTTGGCCTGGGTGGCGAGGAACTCCGCCCAGGTCGGTCCTGACCTCGGCGGCGACGGGTCGATGCCGTGGCGCTTGAGGGTCGCCCAGACGCTCGAGGCAGCGATTGCGACGCCCGTGGTAGCGAGCTCACCCTGGATGCGGCGATAGCCCAAGCCGGGTTCTCCTTCGCCAACCGCAGCACCAGAGCGGTGGTGCCTTTGGAGATGCTCGGCCGACCGGGCCGGTGCTGCGGGTAGGTCCAGCGCTCGGCGACGAGGTCTCGGTGCGAGCGGAGCAGGGTCGACGGTCGGACGAAGAAGCGTCCGAGGTGGTGGCGGCGGGGGGGCAGTCGTGTGAGTCCCGCCAGCACCGCTCGATCTGCGGGTTCGAGCGCCAGTCGGTGCACCTGGCGTCGAAGCACCGCCACCTCGTGGCGCAGCACGACGACCTAAATGGCGAGATCGGTGTCACGGCGGAAGACGAGTCGGATCAGCTGGAGGATGCGCCAGAACGGCCGGTAGAGGAACGACAGGGTCACAGCCGGTTGCTGCGAGGCGTCCCCATGCGGTCCGGATAAGGCTACCTCCTCGGCGGCGCGGCGGGCGAGGTCCCGCGGGCTGCGGTGGGAGCGCCGGGCCCGCCCTCGGCCAGCTCGCGAAGGCTGGTGCGCACGAAGTGGTCCCAGCAGCGGCTGCACGTGTCCTTGCACTCAAGCAAGCGTGTCGTTGAGGCCGAAGTGCTCGAAGGGTAGCTCGCAGGAAGCCTCGTCGATGGGGTGATCGTGAAGGCCGGCTGCGTTCCCACCCAGTCCTCCAAGAAGGTGCACTCGAGGCTGGTCAGTGCCAACAGATGGCCTTCGACGCGCGGTGGCGGACCGGCTGCGGCGCCGGCCGGCGTGTACCCTCGCTGGGCTGGCGGACCAGGTCATGGGCTGGCACGCTCGACCGGGGCCGTCGGAGCCGTGCTGGCGATGCGGGGGCTTTCGGGCAAGCCCGATGACGAGGGTATGCCGTGCTTCCGCCGTCAACCACGCTCACCGAGCTGCGAGGTGCGTCGCGACCCGACCGTCGGGCCCCAGGCTGCAGCGGGGCCTGTTCTGGCGATATCTCATGACCGCCCAGAACCCCGGGGCAGTTCCAACATCGACACCGCCGGCGGTCTTCTGCTGTCAGCCGCCCACCAAGCCGACGACACCTTCGGTGAGCCGAAACGTTGCCTCCCGCCGGAGGTCTTCCCGACGATGCACCGGTCCTGCGTTACCGCCCCTGCCTCCGTCGAAGCGTTCGGATCGGACCCGTAGCGCCCCGGGTCTGAAGCGTGTTGGGCGTTCCAGCCAGGCCTCCACCGTTCCCATGGACGTGGCGATCACGGTGTGACCGCTTGCGAGCAGCTCCTCGACGCCACGTTCGACGAGGGCGGCGACGAACGGCTCGATCCGGGTGAGCGGATCGTCAGCGTCAGCGGGAAGGCACTCGATCCGCTCGTCGCCAAGGAGGCGTTCGACGAGGAGCTCCGAGCCCCCGACGTAGGTCCAGGCGAGGTCGATCTCGCTCGCCAGGAACCAGGCGTGATCTGCCGGCCAAGCGAGGTTGGCGGTCTGGCCGTGGCCGAAGCCGGCGGTGGCGGTGATGGCCTCGACCGGGCCCTCGTAGAGCAGGTACTCACGACGTGGCAGCTCGACAAGGGGTCCGCCCCGGACAGCGTCGGGGATCGGATCAGGTAGGGGCGCCGCAGGGGGCGACCCTTCGCTCACAAGCGGCGTCCCGGCGAAGCCGTAGCCGGCCCAGAGGCCGAAGAAGCAGCACTCGGGGGTGGCGGTGAAGCCCCGGAGCACCTCGGCGAGCACCTCGGCGTCAGGAAGGTACAGCCGGCCCTGGCGTGGTCCCTGGCCCCGCCATGGCGGCGGCGTCTTCGGCTTCGTCGCCGCCAAGGCGACGGTGTGGAACTGGGCGTCGGGGCGTAGCGCCACACCGCTCCAGGCCGCCACCTCACGCCAGCGCACGAGGCGCTGCCCGGAACCTGGTTCTCCGGCGGGGTGCAGGATCCGGGCGTAGGCATCGAAGCCGGCGGGCACCACCGAGGTGACGCCTTCGGCGAAGGGTCCGAGACGCTCGGCGATCCAGCGGGCTTGGTCGATAGCACTGCTCCAGCGTGCCGGCGGCCGTAGCTGATCCATCGAGCCATGATCCCATCCTCATTGGATCGAGTGCCGAACGGGTCGCTCTTGCTGGTGGCAGACTTGCCCGGTGCGACGCCGGCATCGCCACGAGCCCAGGATCCTTGCTCGCTTCGACGACACACTGCTCACCGCCGCCGCTGTCTTGGCCGAGGAAAGCGCAGTGGTCACGACCGCGCACCTGCTCGTCACGGCCGTCGAGCGCGCGGAGCCGCTGGTCGCGTGGTGGGAGTCGGCCTCGTCTCGTGACCTTCTGCCGAGGGAGGCTGCCGGTCTGTCGACCCGGGCAGGAAAGGCCGACGACGCAGCACCGCTCGGCCCGCGCCTCGGTGTCAGCTTCGATGCCCTTGCGTCCCAAGCCGTTGGCTCCGCATCGAAGTGGGCTGCGGAGCGTGGTGAGGCGGCGGGGGCCGCCCACCTCGTCGGGATGCTCCTCGACCAGAGAAGCATCCCGGTCGCCGACGTGCTCGGCGCGGCGGGCGTGGACGCTTCGATGCTGCGCGGGCGCGCGCTCGCATGGATCGGCCTGCAAGCTGACCACCCGCCGGTTGCACTCGATCCCCTCCCGCCGGCCGGGACCTCGAACCGCCCGGCACTTGCCGTCTCCGCACTTCCGGCAGAGGCCTGGGTTGCGTGCGCTCGCCGCCAGGAGGCACTGCCGCTCGAGCGACGGCACCGGCGGGTGGACTGGGACGCGATCACCTTGAACGAGCAGAGAGCCGTCGAGCGGCTCGCCAATCGTTTTGCTTTGGACGACGACCAGCGCTACTCGCTGCTTCACCACCATCTCGACGAGATTCGCCTTCGTGCAGCGGCTGTTGCACCCTCCGTGGTGGATCCGCCCCGGCTGGCCGGTGTGCCGGCCAGACCGGTGGCCAGGCTCGTCTCCGGTCCAACCAGGCGCCGGCACCATCTTGTCGCACCAGGTTGGCGCTGCTGGTTCGGCAACCGCCACGTCAGCTGGCGGGCCCGGTGGTTGGGCCTCGCCGACCAGCGGGGATAGGGCACCGCCATGCGCCAGGCCGGAAGGGAGTCGTGGGTTTACGAACGTGACTTCTCTGACGGCTGAAGCCGCCAGAGAAGTCACGTTCCCGTATGGCGATCCTCAACCGGGCGTGTCGGCAGCCGACGGACCCGGAAAGGCCGCTCGGTGTCGTAGCCAGTCAGCCACCCAAGCTTCATCGACCTTGCCAGCTGCGATGGCCAACATGGCGGCTTCGGCATCGTCGACATCGGGAGGGTCGGGATCCCAGTGCGCGCCGTTGAGATCGAGGAACATCACCAGCGACGCCCACGCCGCCCGCTTGTTGCCGTCGGACAACGGATGGTTCCAGGCCAGCCGACAGACCAGCACCGCGGCCTTGTCGGCCAGATCGAGGTAGAACTCGTGACCGCCGAAGGCGGCCTGCGGGGCGTGCAGCGCCGAGTCGGCGAGCTCGGTGCGTGCCGCCTTGGAGAGGACGGCGGCCTCGATGCCGGTGACCTGCTCGGCCAGCCAGAGGTACTCAGCCAGGCTGATGTACCTGATCACCGGGCCAGCCGGTCGAGCAGCTCCTTGTCTCGTTCAAGCAGTATGCGGGCCCGCTCGGCGAAGTCCCCGTCCGCTCGCACGCGCTCGATCTCGCCGGTCAGGGACTCCACGATGAGGGCGTTGACGCTGGTGCCGCGGACCCTGGCCACGGCTTCAGCCTGGTCGGCGAGCTCCTCGGGGAGCCGCACAGTCGTCTGTCGAGTCATGAAAGCATGGTATCGCGACATCGAGCCTGTCTCGCTACAGGATCCCTCTGCGGACGTCCTCACTCCTCAGGCGCTCAAGATCTGCTCGTAGTGTTCGACCGTTGGGAACGGCTCGTAGAAGTGGTGCAGCATCTGGCGCCACTGCTCGTACTCTGCCGACTCGCGGAAGCCGACCGTGTGGTCTTCCAGCCGGCTCCACTCCACCAGCAGCAGGTAGGTGCTGTCCCGCTCCAGGCACTTCGACAGGGTCAGCCGTACGAAGCCAGGCATGGCTGCGATGATCGTCTTGGCCTGTGCGAAGGCGGCGACGAAGTCATCCTCCTGGCCGGGCTTGACCGATAGCAGCGCGTGTTCGAGGACCATCCCCAGATGATTGCAGCCGTGACCGCGCAGCGATCCCTGACCAGTCAACGATCGTTCTGCGGGACGGACGGAAGAGCGCCCTGGGCGGCAAGTCGTGCTTTCCGAGCCCGGTTCACGGTGGAGTCGAGGTCATGGCCTCCCGAAGGTGGCATGCACCGAACCCGGGGCTCCTTGCCGAGTTGAATCCCCGGGGGGCAGGGAGCGCCTGGAGCGATCGGGCCTGGTCAGGGGTTGTGCAGGGTCGGAAGTGTTGTCCTCGCCAGTAGGCCGGTAATCTGTATATACTGGTGAGATGAAAGAGATGCGGGAGCCGACGTGGCTCGTCCTGACCGCCTTGGCGGGGTGTGGTCGCCTTCATGGGTACGCGATTACCCAGGAGGTGAAACGGCTCTCTGGTGGCCGGCTGTGTCTGCGGGCCGGGACGCTGTACGCGGCGCTCGATCGCCTGGTGGCAGAGGGGATCGTCGAGCCTGCTGGTGAGGAGGTGGTAGGTGGACGCCTCCGGCGCTACTACCGGCTGAGCGGACAGGGCAGAGCGGTGCTCGGCGCGGAGGCGGAGCGACGGGCGGCGATGTCGGGGGAGGCGCTGCGGCGCCTGGCTGCTTCGCCGGGCCTGGCATGAGCGACCTGGAGGGTGCCTACCGGCGCCTGCTGCGCGTCTACCCGCGCTGGTACCGCGAGGAGCGGGAAGAGGAGATTGTCTCTACCCTCCTCGACGCGTCTCGTCCCGCGCAGCGTCTGCCGTCTCCGGTTGAGGCCGCCGGGCTGGTCCTCCACGGCGCTGCGACAAGGGTGGGTGCCGGCCCCGGGGGTTCGCTCGCCGGTGTGCTCGGGGCTGGTGCTTCGCCGATGCTGGTGGCCGGTGGGGTGTTCGCCTTGGTGGGCTTGGCGTTGAGGGGCGCTCCGCTGGAAGGAGCAGAGCTGGTTGGGAGCAACGCAGGGCTGATCGCCCCGCTCCTCTACGGCGTGTGGGTCCTTGCCGCTGCGTTGGACGTCGTCACCCGGCAGCGCTATCAGCGCTCGGTGGTGGCGTTGGCGGTGCTGGCGAGCGTGATCGCCGTGCCGGTCGCCGATGTGGTCGGGCTCGGCCGGCCACGGCTGTTCGTGGTGGCGGCGCTGATCGCGTTCGGGGCACCGAGCCTGCTGCGGCCGGCGTGGACGTTGAGGCGGGAGCAGCCGGCATCGATGCTCGTCGGCGGGCTGGCAGCCCTGGCGGTACTTGCGTCGTCGGCGTTCGGCGCGCTGGGGTCGTCCGGGGTAGGGAGCCTCCCAGGGTCGCTCAGCGGCTTCGGGTTCTACCCGGGCCTGCTCGCCACGCTGGCCGCTTGGACGCCGCTTGCGACGCTGGCGCTGCTGGCCGTCGCAGCCGGGCTGGTCGTGGCCGGCCGGGCGGTGACCGCCGGGATGCTCGCCGCGTCGAGCGTGCCGTGGCTGGTCATCTGCGTCGGCGCCGCGCCGCGCCCGAGCACCGCCACCTTCGGCGCGGTCCTTCTCATGGCGGTGCTGGCAGTCCTCGCCGCGGCGAGTGTCAGCCGCCGGCCCCGAACGGCCCGAAACGGACTGCATGCCTAGCGCTGAACCCGGTGGGGCACATGGCCGCTCTCCCTCGCGGCGACTGGAAGCGGATCCGGGGTGCGTGAGGGCACTGTCCCACTCCTTCGGGGGGCGCTGCGGGACACGGCGGGTCCCGGCGCTGAGTGGGGCGTCGTTCAGTCTCCACAGCGGGATCAATGCCCTGCTCGGCCCGAACGGTGCCGGCAAAACGACCCTGCTGCGTCTGCTCGCCACGACGCTACGAGTCCAGCACGGTCAGATCGAGATCGGAGATGTCCGCTTCGGTGCTGAATCGGCCACCAAGGGCTCGCTCGGCCAGTACCGCCGGCGCCTCGGCTACCTTCCTCAGCGCGGCGGCTACCTGGGGCATCTGACGTGTGAGGAGTACGTGGCCTACGTCGCATGGTTGCGGGGGATGCCAGGAAAGGTGGTGCCCGAAGCGGCCTCCACGGCCCTGGCCAAGGTCGGCTTGGGCGACCATCGGCGAACGAAGCTGACCGCACTATCAGGTGGGATGCTCCGGCGGGCCGGGATCGCCCAGGCGATCGTCAACCAGCCCGACCCGCTCATCCTCGACGAGCCGACCGCGGGTCTGGACCCCGAGCAGCGGCAGGGCTTCTACGAGGTCCTCGCCAGCCTCGACCCCTCCACGATCGTGGTGTTGAGCACGCACCTGTTGGAAGACGTCGAGGCACTCCAGGCCCGGGTGGTGGTCCTGGCCGGTGGGACCATCCGATTCGAGGGCCCGAGCACCGAACTGGCTCAGCTCGGCGGGGGGACGGGCCTGCGGCCGGCGTACATCAAGCTGGTCGGATCGCCTCCATCGCAGCTGCCGTCGGCATGAGGGCCGTGGCCGCCTGGACCCGGCGGAGCGCCGTGGTTTGGGTAGCTGTGCCGCTCGTGGCACTGGCGGCTGCGGCTGCGCTCGCCTCACCAACATCTTGGGACTTCTCCTTCGCCGCGGCGAGCGGACATATCGAGTCGCTGTGCGTGGTGATCGCACCCGCGATCGCCGGTCTCGTCGCCTGGGAGGCGTCGAGAGGGCGGCGGAGCGGCTTTTTCGAGGTCGAGGCCTCCACTGCTCGCCCGGCTCTGCTCGTCGGCGCAAGGGTGATAGGCGTCGGTGCTGCCCTGGGGATCGTCGTCTACGTCGCCGCGGCGGCCCTTGTTGCCTTCCGGTTCTCGCCCTACGGGTCACCCCTGCTGGCTCTGATTGCGCTCGGCCCGCTGGTCATCGTCGCCTGGGCGGTGCTCGGCTATGCCGTCGGGGTCTGGGCTCCGCATCCAGCCACCGCGCCGATCGTCGCCGTGTCGAGCTACCCGTTCCTCGTCGTCGACTCCAGCCACTCCCTGGCTTGGACGTCGCTCCTCGCGGGCGTCGACCAGGGCTGCTGCGGACTGAACGTGGCGCCGCGGGCCGGCGCGCTGGCCGGACAGGCGCTCGTCCTCACGGGGCTGATCGCCTTCGGGCTCCTCCTCATCGCCGGTCGGCGCTGGCAGCGATACGCCTGGCGTCCAGGTGGCGGGCTGACGCTTCGCAGCGTCGGGGCGGTCGGTCTCGTCGCTGCGCTGATAGCCGGCGGGATCGGGGAGCTGCGCGCAGACAACGGCACGCTGCTCGTGGCCAGCCCGCCGCCCTCGCACTACCCGTGCGCGCAAGCAGAAGGGCTCACCGTCTGCGTCTGGCCGGCCGAGCGCCGCCAGCTCGGGCTGGCGACCCGGGCCGCACTGGTGGCCTTCGCACCCCTCCAGGGACTGCCCGACGTTCCCAGCAGGCTGTACGCACAAGGGCTGCTCCCACGGCACTCCCCTGGCCGAACCGGCACCTTCAGCCTTCCTCTCGGTCCGACTTCCGTGCAGTCCTTGGCTGTCTCGATGGTCGGAGGTCTCGCCGGCGCCGTCCCCGCCTGTGCCAAGCGGCTCCCTGGCGGCGGTGCATCTTGGCCCGGCGATCAGGTCCTCGCCGAGCTCCAAGCTTGGCTGCTCCACCAGGTCGAGCCGGACACCACGGTTGAGGCGCTCGTCCCGCCGCCCGCCCAGCCGGGACTGTCGAGCCTGCTCCGAGCACCCGAGGCCCGCCAACGCGCCTGGGTAGCGGAGGCGCTGCGCGCCCAGCACGACTGCTCGCTGCCCGCTCCGCCCGTCCCGTGAGGCACGCCTGGCCCCTGCTTCGAGCGCGCCGGGTTCGCTCCAGCGCCTTGGCGGCAACGGTCCTCGGTGTTGTGGGGCTGGTCGTGTCCGGTCTCACGGTACCCGTCGCCTCGCTCCGCTCGACCGACGCCCTGGAGCTCCCCCTTGTCACGCTGCTCCCGCTCGTGGGCGTGGTCGTCGTGTGCCTCGCAATCAGAGAGGAGGCCGCCGAGGTCGAGCGCAGCTGTGGCCGGAGCACCTGGCTGATCAGGGCTCTCCCAACGCTTGCATCGGCGGGGTTGATGGTAGGAGGGCTCGGCGTCCTCGCCATCGACCCGCACGGCCAGGCTCTCCTCGTCGTTCGAAACTTCGTCGGTCTCGCGGGACTGGGCCTGATCGCTGCGCCGCTGGTCGGTTCGAGCGCCGCCGCGTTCCTCCCAGTTGCCGATGTCGTTGTCAACACCCTGCTGGGGGAGGGCCCGACGGGCCAGATCGCGCCTTGGGCCTGGACGCTCCGACCTGCCACGGACCCCATCGGATGGTGGGTGGCTGTAGTGACGGCCACGGCTGGCTGCACCCTGTTCCTCGCCGTTGGCCCCCGCCAGCGTCCAGAAGAGCGCCTCCACAACTGAGCCGATCTAGGGTCCTGGAACCCGGTAGAGGTTCCGGTGGACCACGAGGATACTGAGCTCCGAAGCGCCGACATCCACTTCGAAACACTGCCTCGCCCTCGGTGATGGTGGTGCCGCGGCTCTGCACGCAGATAGACAAGGCGACCACACGCCGGGCGGACTTCAACGGGTTTGGATGTGTGTCGCACGCCGATCCCGCTGCGGGCGCTGGCCGGCCAAGCTGTATGGGTGGTGGGGCCTGGGTCCCCGATCGACGACTCGTGCCTGATCTGCCGTGAACACGGTGGGCTCATCGAGGTGCCTGGCGGGCTCCTGGAAGATGGCGAGGCGCTGACCTTCCATTGCCCGCCGATGGGCGACGGTGCATACGCCGGGCACCTGCTCGTGACGTCGAGACGTCACGCCCCCGACTTCGCCGCACTCGATCCAGCCGAGGCAGGGGCGATCGGACTGGCGATCAGCAAGTACTCCGGCGGGCTGAAGAGCCTCGGCGCTACTCACGTCTACGTCGCCACGATCGGCCACCATGTCGACCACCTTCACGTCCACCTGCTCCCGCGCTGGCCGGAAACGCCATCCGAAGTGGCCTGGCATGCCGTCGATGACTGGCCGGGCGCTCGCCGACTGGACGCGGCCGGGATCGTGACGCTGATCGCCAACCTGACATCGGCCATCGATGACGGCAGTCCTCCATCGAGCCCGCCTGCCGCTGCGCCGTAGAGCGATCGGTCAGCGGACGCGCTGATCGGCTGAGGTCAGGCGCCCATGGAACGGGCATGATCGGGAGCGTGCCGCCGAGCCGAGGGGAGGACAGTTCGACGGCGGTCCCGGTCGACTACGACCAGGACCCGATGCGATTCGCAGCCAACCAGGCAGCCACGGCGCGCTTCTCCGTCGCGGGCGACGTGCACGGCCCTGTCGCCGAACGACTCACCTCAGTGGGGTCAGCCCCGGTCCTTGATCTCGGCGGCGGCAACGGCACGCTCGGCCGCCTGCTCGCCGACCGCCATGTAGCGACTGTCGTGGTCGACCAAGCAGCCCACGTCCAGCATGCACCTCGTCCAGCGGTCCGAGCCGATGCTCACCAGTTGCCGTTCGCCGAGGGCAGCTTCGCTGCGGTTGCTGCGCTGTGGATGCTCTACCACCTGTCTGACCCTGTGCTTGCGCTGAACGAAGCGGCCCGGGTGCTACGTCCAGGTGGAACGTTCGTTGCCTGCACCTCCAGCCGCTTCAACGACCCAGAGTTCGCCAGCGCCCTGTCCGACTGGGGACAGCCGTTCAGCTTCGACGCCGAGACCGCGCCGACCCTCGTCGCCGACGTTTTCGACGTCGCAGAGGTCCAGCGCTGGGATGCACCCTTGGTTACCCTTCCCGACACGGCGGCGGTTGAGCTGTTCCTGCGGGGTCGCGGCCTACCATCGGCGCAAGCCCAGCACTACGCCGAGAGGCTCGCGACGCCGCTCAACGTGACCAAGCGCGGAGCGTTGATCTGGGCGACCCGCCGCTGACGCCCGTCAGACGCCCGACCGCAGTCCCGGTGGTCGAACCTCCTCCGGGACGCCCGCCGCCCGGCTGGATCGAACGCCCGTACGTATCGGTAGGGGATCGTGCTACGGACGCCACAGTGCGCTTACGGGCGTGTCGAGGACGACGGCTGAGGTGCTCCTCGGAGGCTCGGCGGTCCGTCGGTACTCCGATACGATCTCGCCCGTGACCAACGTTTCACGATCGTGGTGGTGGCTGTCCACACGGCAGCCGTGACCTAATCCTGTCTCGAGCTGCCTTCGGGCGGCTCGACAGCGTCAGGAGGACTGGCGTCAGCGCACCGGAGTCAGCTCCCAACCCTCGAGGAGCCCCTCCCATGTCGATCACCACCGATTCCTTCGCCACGGCCATGCGGCGCAGCGCCGCTCTCGAAGACCGGATCGCAGCGAGCCCCGAGCGCTTCAGGGTGCTCAGCGGGGATCGCCCCACCGCTGCGCTGCACCTCGGGCACTACTTCGCTACCCTCGCCAACCGGGTCCGGCTCCAGCGCCTCGGGGTCGAGGTCTTCGTGGTCGTGGCCGACTACCAGGTCATCACCGACCGCGACAGCGTCGCGGGGCTCGCCGACAACGTCCGTGGACTCGTGGCCGACCACCTCGCCGCCGGGCTCGACCCGGACACCACGACCATCTTCGCCCACAGCGCCGTGCCCGCCCTCAACCAGCTGATGCTGCCGCTGCTCAGCCTGATCAGCGTCGCCGAGCTGGAACGTAACCCGACCGTCAAGGCTGAGGCCGAGGCGAGCGGCGGGCGCGCCATGAGCGGGCTGTTGCTCACCTACCCAGTCCACCAGGCCGCCGACATCTTGTTCTGCCACGCCAACCTGGTCCCAGTCGGCAAGGACCAGCTACCCCACCTCGAGACTACCCGGCACCTCGCCCGCCGCTTCAACGAACGCTACCCCGGTGGCGCCACCGTCTTCGACGAACCCGACGCCCTCTTGACCGCCGCACCGCTCCTGCTCGGCGTCGACGGCGCCAAGATGTCCAAGAGCCGCGGCAACGCCATCGAGCTCGGAGCCAGCGAGGACCACACCGCCCGACTGGTCCGCTCGGCCAAGACCGACACGCAGAGGACGATCACCTACGACCCCGACCACCGCCCCGAGGTGGCCAACCTGGTGCTCCTCGCCGCCCTGTGCACCGGTGCCGACCCCGCAGAACTCGCCGAGTCCATCGGTGACCGAGGAGCGAGCGCCCTCAAGGCGGTGGTCGCCGAGGCGGTCAACGAACGCCTCCGTCCCCACCGCCGGCGCCGTGCCGACCTGGTTGCGAACCTCGAATACCTCGACGAAGTGCTCGCCAGGGGAAACGCTCGTGCCAACGAGGTCGCAAACGAGACCCTCGATCGCGTCCGTGAAACGATGGAGATGGCGTACCTACATGGTCAGTAGGGGATCGGCTACCGGGACACCGGGACGAGGTTGCAGGCGATCACTTGTACATTCCGGTAGTTTAAGGTACGCTTTGTACATGTCCGGTCCTGCGGTGGTGTCCGTATCAGAGGCACGCCAACAGTTGGCGGAGATCATTGATCGTGCCCGCGCCGAGCACACGCCGATCTACCTGGCCCGGCGCGGCCGTCGGGTGGCAGCCGTCATCGACGCCGACGATCTCGACGGCATTCTGGAGCTGGCCGAAGACATGGCAGACATTCGCGCCGCTGAAGCGGCTCGCGCCGAGATGCGAGCCACCGGCGAGACGCCGATCCCCTGGGAGCAGGTCAAGGCCGATCTCGGACTGGCGTGACCTACAGGGTCACCTTGGCGCCGTCAGCCGCGCGCCAGCTCCGCAAGTTCGACCCGGATGTGAGGCGACGCCTCCAAGCCGCCATTGAACTGCTCGCTATCGATCCCCGGCCACCAGCCGCGACCCGGCTCGTCGGTGGTTCGGGCGAGTGGCGGGGGCGCACCGGCGACCAACCGGGACG
>Ga0080006_1119541_pt1 | contig 29852 bp, 27 predicted proteins | sample RS3BMetagenome_FD_69209 | JGI IMG/M metagenome (GOLD analysis project Ga0080006, IMG submission 69209) | Ferric oxide microbial mat and aquatic microbial communities from Rainbow Spring, Yellowstone National Park, USA - RS3B (SPADES... ...
CGTTCTCGGGTACCTGATCGAGCCCAGATACCTTAAAGTTTCCAATGCCCTGTACGTGAACCCCTTTGTCCTTTTTGACCCAATACGTCACGCCGTACTGCGTCAAAGGAATTGAATGCACAGCCTTGACGAATTTGATCCTACCCACTTTCACGCCTTTTTTCTTCAACTTTGAGAGCGCCTTCGCGCTGTCCTGAAGCCTTTTTATCAGGGCTTGTTTCATCTGGGAGGAGAGCACCTGAATTTCTCTTTTCTGAAACGCGTCACCTACCTTGACCTGAACCACTTTTACCTTGTAGTCCACATGTGATTTGAAGTTGAGTATACCGTTTGCTATGATATAATTGCTGAACCACTTAGCCTCCAGAAAAAAGCGGTTAAGGATGGTAAGCGTGGTTTTGGAGACCTTACTCTTATCTAGTTTCAACTCAAACGTCCTAGCCTCCTGAGACTTTCTCCTAATCAAGGTTTGCTTCCTCTTCTCCCTGATCTTGGCGTTCTTCTCTAGGTTGGGCATCAACAATGCAATGTTTTTCTTTACATAAAAACCTGTTGTAAGGGGCTATCCATCCCCCACCTTACGGAGGGGGACCTTCGCCCCTTAACCCCATAAAGTTAAACGATAAGGTTAGATGAAAAGCTCGCCTCTTGATCAGAGCCCCCTTAGCGTATCCCCTTGAAACGCCCGCTAATTGCCCGCCCAAGAGCCACGGGAAAAGGCCATCTCCCGCCTGACCGAAAAGGGAACCGGTTGAGTAACTCAATTCGACCTCTGGGAAAACGGGGCTCTTGACCAACTTAACCTTGAAACCGCCCTTCACCTCCCTCAGGAAGAAAACCGACGTAGCCACGTGCCAACCGAACGCGCTTCCGAACCGCCTCCTATCACCGAATGAAAACAAAAGGGTCCTGTCACCCCTTTCCTTGATGGCGCCGGCTATCCTGTCCCCCAGTTTACCGTGGTGGTAGGGGTCAATCACTATGAGCGGACCGGAGAAGGCCGATACGGAATCCGGGACGTCTTCGGCCTTGAAAGCCCTCCTCAGGTAAACGGCCTCCCCGATCCCCTCCTTGCCCAGTGCCCTGGCCAACTGGAGAAGGGCGTAGGGGTTGAGGCCTCCCCTCTCCCCGACCACGAGCAAGCCCACGGGTGCCGACTCCACCACGGTCAGGTGATAAAAGGAGGTCAAAAGGGGGTAACTGGTTGAGAAGAACTCGGTGACCGCGTCGTCTTGCATTAGGTAATCCAGTTCCCGGAAACCCGTGGACATCAATCGAACCACCCCCTCACTTCCTCGGACGCGCGCCTCACGTATTCGGCGTAGTAGTCCGGGTCATGGCCCTCGTACTCGTAGGCCCTGTAAAACCCCCAAACCCCCCTCACGTATGGGACACCGCGGATCATCATCACGTAGTCGATGGGCGTCCCCCCTTCGCACTTCTTCACGTACTTCTCGGTCAAGGAGGGAAGGGCCTCGATCATGGCCCTCTTGGCGTCATCTCCGTTGACCTCGTTTCCCATCACGCCCAAAACTTCGAGCAAAAACTCCTTAACCAAATTCGGCTGATTCGACTTTATCAACCCCCTCACCTTCATCCCCCCACCGCGAAGCCTCCCGAAGTACCGCTGCGGGTGGGGCTCACCCGATAGACCCCTCGTGTAAGCCACCCAATCGAAAACCGAATCGACCCTGATATCGAGCCCCGTCGCCGCCCTCACGTCGTCGAGCAAGCCCTGAAGCCGCCCTTCCGGCCCCTGCACCGTCAGGGAATCCACTATGCCGTGGATAACCCTGAAGCCCTTCCTTTCCGCCAGCGCCGCCGCCTCCATAAGGGCTTCCCTGGCCACCTCAGTTACCTCCTCGTAGGCCTCCACCCTGCCGAACTTCGAGTTCCTGTAACCCAGGTAACCGAAGGAGGCCACGAGCATCAGTTTCACGGCGTCCGCCCTCTCGCCGTCGATGCCCTTGAGGGCATCCCTCATTTCCAGAAGGCCCTTGAGCGCTTCGGGGACTATGCCAAGGTCAGGCCCGTGGCCGAAAACGGCAGCCCCGGCAGGCAAGGGCTTAGAGGGGCCGGAGGCAACCCCAAACCCAAAACCCGAGCCCGAGCCCAAACCCAAGCCCAAACCTTCATGGCGGAGGCGAGCCAAGCGGGCCGAGGGCGAGCCATACCCCTCAAGAAACTCGGGGGATATATTGCGCGTGAGTATTATTGAGGGGTACATGGATTTGAAGTCCAATTGGTAGGCGTCGTCGTAAAGGCCAGGCCTCGGGAAAAACATGAGACCAGCCCTATCCGCCCTCATCAGCTCCTCAAGCGTCTTCACCCTTTCCACGTTGACCTTAACGCTCGGCACTGCGAACTTCCTTTCCATGGCCACCCAGGCCTCGTTCACGGTCAGGGCTTTCCCCACGCTGGACCCCATTATCTCCCTCAGCAGTACCTTGGCGGCCAAACTCCTCTCGATCAAGGCCTTCAATGGTGTGCGCCAGCTATCCCTCGCCCTCACCTTGACCGAGGCGCGCAAACCGGCGCATTCACCATCGCAATAAGCCACGTCGCAGTTCAGCTTCGGCGATCCCCTTCCCCTCTCCTTGAGCTCGCCGTTCACGTAAAGCTCGTAGCGATCCCCGCAGGCGCAAGGCCCAAACCAGCCGTACCTGCGGACCTCCGCGTAGGTTATCTCAGGGAAGTCGAGGGGGCCGTTCAACACCTCCACTACCCCATCGTGGAAATCCACAAGCCTGAAGGGTAGCAAGTTCAACCTGACCAAAGCCTGAGTCAGCGGGGAGGGAATGGTGTTGTAAAGCCTGAAGTTGCGCCTGAAAAAATCCAAAGCGCCCAACTCCTCCAGCTCAACCCTGTAAAGCCGTACGCGGCCCTCGAACGACCGCCATTCCTCCTCGTCCACCGAGACCACATCGGGGTGCTGGTAGAGGGAAAAATCGCTTTGTCCGTCGGCCGCCACGTAAACCGGGAACGTGGTTTTAACCTCGAACTCTCTGAAACCGTCCAGCACCACCCGCACCTTACCGCGGCCAGGCGAAGCGTCAACTACGTAACCGATCATCGCAACCCACCACCAACAAGGTCACCAAGAGGACTTCAACGGGGTCCGTTAGCTCGTCCGAAAGCGCCCCCTCTACCTCCCTGACGCGCTCCTTTACCTCTTTCAAGCGCCGCTCAAGCCCTTCGTCATTTAACCTCTTGGCAACCCTATCGAGCTTACGGAGCTCTTGGTCTACCGCTATTGTCAACGATGGTTGCGTCCTCCCCATAAGCTCATCTCATGAAGTATTTATTAAGCTGAGAAACACCAACACCTGAAAGTGATGCACAAGGGAAACCGAGGGCGGACTAACACCAATCCAAAAGCGATCCCATCTCCATCTCCATCTCCATCTCCATCTTACCCCTATCCCGCCAAGGGCTACGAACAAAGGGAGAAAGAAAGGAAGAAAGAAAAAAGATGAAGCAAGGGAAAACGAAGAATTAGAAAACAACAAAATCAAAACAAAACAAATCAAAACAACATAAAGGGAAAACAGAAAGTGAGGGCGGACTAAATTTATTGATCAACATACGTTAAATATCAAAAAATGTTAAGCTTAAGAAAAATTATGGGTCGGCGCGGGCGGAAAGGCCCTGAAAGAACTCAACCGAACGCTTACCCCTAGCCACAAAGCCCCACAACGTCTAAGCGGCAAACAAGCAGCTTACCTTAAAAACGCTTGCGCGCATAGCATATGCCAAAAGTTACAAATGAGTTAACTGATTACGTAAAACGGGAAGACAAAAGCTTCTCGTGGGAGGAAGGCGCGGGCGGAGAACTCGTGATGACCTCCCAAACTTGGCAAGGAAACACCTGGAAGCACCACATCCTAGTCTTCGAGCCGTCGAGGCTCAAGCGGGACCTTGCCCTCCTCTACGTGACGGGTGACTACAGGAGGCCAAGCATGCAGTACGCGGAACCCGACGAGGAAGTGAAGGCGCTTCGCTGGTTATCCGAGGCCACGGGGTCGGTTGTCGCAGCGCTCTACGACGTCCCAAACCAGCCTTACATGGGCATGGTTGAGGACGAGATAATATCCTATACGATATCCAAGTACTTGGAGACCGGCGAGGCGGATTGGCTCCTCCTGCTGCCCATGACCAAGGCCGCAATCCGCGCCATGGACGCGGTAACGGCGAGGGAAAAAGGGCGGGGTATTAGCTTGAGCGGTTTCCACGTCACGGGTGCGTCAAAGCGCGGCTGGACGTCGTGGCTAACCGCGGCCGCGGATGAAAGAGTAAAGGCCATAACGCCCATGGTCTACAACAACCTGAACATCCCAGCCCAAATCAAGCACCAAATCGAACTTTGGGGGAAGACCAGCCCTCAATTGAACGACTACGCGCAACGCGGCCTGCTGTCGGCCATAACCGGTGGCGAAGCCGAATCCGTGGGAAGGGCGATCTCCATAATAGACCCTTACTCCTACCTGGACGCGTTAACCCTGCCCAAGTTGATCGTCAACTCGGCCAACGATCAGTACTGGGCCGTGGACGCTGAAAAGTTCTACTGGAACGAACTACGCGGGGAGAAGAGGCTGCTCTACCTGCCCAACTCGGACCACTCCATGCAGGACAGGGAGAGGCTGCTCTCAACCCTCAAGGCCTTCCACGAACACGTGGCAGACGGCAGCGCAATGCCCGAGATCAGCTCAACGGCCATCAGGTCGGGGAACCTCGCCTCGGTAAAAGTGGCTTCGCCGTACGCCAAAAGCTGCGCTATCTGGGAGGCCGAGTCGGAAGACGCCGTCTTCGTCAAAAGCAAGTGGAAGGAGATCCGCAACTACCAGGCCGAGATCGAGATCGGGGGATCTCACGCCGCCGCCTTCGGGGAGTGCGCGTTTGAAGGGGAGCCCGATTACCACCTTTCTTCCAACCTCTACCTATTCTCCCCAGCTCCCCGGGGCCATACAAAGTAGCCGTCGAGAATTGGCGGAAATCTTTTTCTCCAGTTTGTCCTCCAGCTTCCGGTAAACTTCCTCGTGATGGTCCGCGTACCAGGGCTCGCCCGCGTTTATCTCTCTCATCCTCCTCAACATGTCCAGGCTCCTCCTAAGGTGGACGGATAGGTCCACTTTTTTCCAATCCACGCCGTCGAACAGAGATGGTTGCCTCTCCGACCAGTCTCCCGGCTGATCCATGCCCGGGTAGTAGCAGTCGAATAGCCCCTCCAGGACGTCTGGTGGGGTGAGGCCAAAAAGCCTGTGCTTCTCCCCCGATGATGAGAACTGGGCCTCGTCGATGCCGTAAAGGGGCATATCATATCCGTTCGCGGCCAGGGGAGTGACGTCCTCGATGGCGAAGAAAACCGAGGCTATATTCTTACCCCCCAGGTAATCCCTCAGCTTGCGGACGGCGGGCTCGGCGATGAAGCCGTAAAATATCACCTTTTCGATCCGGCATCCCGACCTATCGCACTTCTCCAAAAGGTTCTGCAACGTAAACAGGGAAGTGGAGGCCGTTGCCTCGGTGTCAGGCTTGAGCACGACGTACTTCCCCCCCGGCAACTGGGATGGCTGATCGTAAGCCATCACTAGGTCGCTGACCGTGTGCTGCCTATATGAGGCATGAGCGTAGAGCGGCCTGGACCAAACCTCCACGAACTCATGGCCGGCGTCCATGGCCGCCTCCCTTAGACCGTAGCCCAAGGAAGCCCTCAGCACGTGTTGGAAGAGCAACCTTGTGCCGCTCCCCGGCCCCACGTCATAAAGGGCCTTTTCTTCTAACGCGCCAAAGGCCTTCCTGGCCAGAGAAGCGTTCAGAGCCCTGAACTCCTCCCCGCAAACCGATGGATCACAAGCGATAACCCTTCCCTCAGGCGAGTCCAAGGCGTACAAATCGCGACCGAAAGCGTACAAAGAAAGCCCGCCCAAGGCCTGCCTATCTAGGGGTTCTGACGGCGGGAAGTACCGCTTCACCAAGCGCAGCGCGCTATCCCTGCTCATCTCAGCTCACCCTCGCGAGCTCCGCGTCCCCGCTCATAGATTTCACCCAATATAGCTCAACTCAATGCAATGAAACGCAATCCAACGCAATTCAATCCCGGCCCCAAGGCAGCTACTGAAGATGCCGTACCATCAAGGCCAAAGTCGGCGCGGGCACCAGCACCAACGTCAACGCCGATAGCGGCTTCAGCCCATCTGGCGTCCCCGCCCTTAGGGCCCGAGCTGGCGACGTTCGCGTCGGTGGCCAGGGTTTCGCCAGGTCCAGCCCAATCCCGCTTTTCCGAGCTCAAATCGCCCACCGACTCCCTCTGTAGCTCGCTCATCGGGCCCCTCGCGAGCCCGCCGCAAGCGACCATCCTCACTCGCATCTCCCGGAGTTCTCCCCACTGAGCCCTGCCCCGCCGAGAAGACCTCTCTCGTGTCATCCGCGATGTAACCCTTCAGCAATCCCCCTTTGAGTTCGGGCTGATACTTAGGTATCACCCAATACTTCATCAGGGGCAGGTAGATGGCGCCGCTTATGAGGATGGCGGAAACCCAGGCGTTCTGGTAAACCCAGGCCTGGCCAGGGTAGAGCTGGGCCACCGAAACCGGAAGATAAGCGTTGGGAGGGAAAACGAGCACCATCGACAGGGCGAAGGCGACCACCGCGGCCGGGTTTATCCCCTTCCAATAGCGGAACCTACCCCTGGACAGGTAGAGGTCGGCCAATTCAAACTTGAAACGCCTTATGACCGCGTAGTCGAAGATTATCACGCCTTCTACACCTCCTAGGAGCGCCCCGTAGGTCAGCAACCAACCCTCAACGTAGCTGAACGCGCTGAAGTAGTAAGTCCAGGACTGGAGGGCGGCAGCTACCACCACCACTATGAGGACGCCCTTGAACCAGTCGAGCTTCTTGGGGTAGAGGTTGGAGAAGTCGTAGCCGGGGCCCACGGTGTCCGCGTATATGTTGACTATTATCACACCAAGCAAAAGGAGAAATAGGGACAGGTACGCGAGCCAAGGGTTGGACACGGAAACCGTGGCCAGCACTATGGGATCCCAAATGGGAAAACCGTAAACGGCGTAAGACGCGCCAGTCGTGATCAGGGCGAAGGCGGCTACGCCGGTCATCAAAAAGGGCATGGGAATTTGACCGACGGTCTGGGCGAACTGGCTCTTGGCGAACCTGCTGTAATCGGGCATGCTTATGGCCATGGTTGCCCAAAAGGCGACGTTGGCGTTTATTAGGCCTATGAACGCGTACCAGAAAGCCGACCCCTTAACGGTGGTTGGCACTGACAATATGGACGCCCATTGCCAGTTGGCCTTACCCATCACGCTCATGAAGAGGACCAGAAAACCGACGAAGGATATAAACGGAAGGGTCCAGCTCAACACCTTCAATGCTCTTTGCCCCGTCTTGGGAGGGGAAAAGTAAAGGATGAGCAACCTGGCGGCGATGGTCACCGCGAAAACTGACCAGAAAAGGGCCGGGTTTATCGTGGATATGAGGAAGGGGAGCGTTGCGGGGTACTTCTCGGCCAAATTCAGGAGCATGCCGACCTGACCGGTCGCTACCACGTACATCGCCCCAATGGCCTCGGTAATTATCCACGTGTCGATCCCCCACCAGCCCGCCCCTATGATGCCCCTGAGCAGCGAAGGAATCCACGTGCCGTACACCCCCCACCTGCTCCTCGTGAGCGGGGTTTCAGGTACCCCGTACCTGGCACCGCCGTGACTTATGATTAAAATGGGTATCAGCACGATAAGGTTACCGATGAGCACCGCCATCAAGCTCCAGAACCAATCAAGGCCGAAGGAATAGCCCACCGAAACCAAGGCCCAGGACTCCACCTCTACCGACATGCCAAACCATATGGCGAAATACGTCAGGGTTCCCCAGTTCCTGAACTTGACCGGCGTGGGGTGAAAGTCTTCGTTCCAAAGGTAACTCTCCTCGGGAAAGCCCCTTTTCAGTTCCAGATACCCCTTTTCGGGGTAGAACTCGGTCACTTCGGTCCTATGCGGGTTTGAGCTCGGATCGGCGCCTGCTCTCGGGTCTGACCCTGACATGCCGGTTAGTCGGCGGCACCCCATAAAAACCTGCTTGTACTGGTTGGTGTCGGGCCCAAAAGCAAATCGCAAAACCTTGAAAGCTAGGAACACCAAGGGAAGCACGACCGCCGGGGGCAGCGTGAACCTCAACGAGAGACCGGACAGCTTTCCCAGGGCCCACGCGCCGAGCTCAGAGCTCAACGCCACGAGGAACCAGAGGCCCAAGCCACCGTTTAAACCCGTGGCCCCTAGCCCTCCGGCCACGCCAGCCGAAACCGCCATCATGAAGGGAGACGCCGCAGAAATGGCCGCCAGGGAGTAAAGCTGCGAGCGGACATCCCCGAGCGTAGTGACCAGGGAAGAAGAAAAATCGGACAGAGACCGAAGAGAAGAGGGATCCAACTCCCCCCTTTCGATTGACTTAGCGGTGAGCCAGCTGACGAAGGAGGAGAAACCCCAGCGGTACCAGCGAAGCGGGAGGCCAAGCCGGGAGCGCTTGACGCTCTCCCTCACGAAGTCGCGCAGGGGGCCCGCTTCGAAGGCGACCTCGGCATCCCTCAGCGCTTCGGACGCCCCCTTGCCGGCCATGGCCTCCGATTCCAAAAAGTCAAGAAGAGAGGAGAGGGCGGTCAGCCTCCTCATGTCTCTCGCGGAGTCGAGGAGGAAGCGCGAGCCGTTGCAAGAGGCGACCGACGCCGCGGAGGCCAAGAGGGCTATCCCGGGCCTCGTAAAGAAGGGAAGGCCCGCCAAAGAGGAAAGGATCAACGAAAGGGCCGGAGGAAGGGGAGGGGGAGAGCGGAGCGGCGTCAGCGAAGAGGAAACCAGCACGAGGATCCCGAAAGAGGCCACCACTAGGGCCAGAAGCGCGTAGTAGTAGGCCTGGGCGCCCGCGCCGAAGGGCAAGGTCAGCAGCGTGACCCAAAGCATGGGCAACATCGCGAAGGCCGCCAGCGAAATCTCGCCCATGCCCTCTGCCCTCGAAGCGTAGGCCCTCCACTGCCGCTCCAGCCCCTCCAATCCCGCCCGCGTTTCCGACCGCAAAAGCTCAGCGGCCGACACCCCAGAAGCCTCCTTGAAAGAGTAAGAGGAAAGTACGCGGGCGAAAGCCCTGGATGGGTGACCCTTGGAGAACTCTTGGAGCGCCTGGGCCTCATCCAATCCCCTCACTTCGTAGAGCTTTAGCAGCCTCTTTCCCTCCGCCTCCAAGGCCTTCAGCGGAGACCCGGCCAGAGAGGTAAGCGCCGAGAAAAGCGAGCTGCCGGAGGCCGCCGCCTGCGCCGCGTAGACCAGGAAAAAGGGGAGCTCCCGGTTCACCGCGCGCCCCCTCGTCCAGCGCCCGTAACTTTCCGACGACCTGAGCGCTTGCGCGAAAAAGGGCAAGGCAATCATGGAAAGGGCTGGGGCTCCCAGCTCCCGGTAGAGCAGCAAAGAGGGCAGGACCATGAGGACGGAGGCCAAAAGCCCGTCCCTGAAGTAACCGAAGGGATCTGAAGCCCCGCCGTAAAGGAGGAGGGAAACCCTTCTGAACCAGCGGGAAAGCGGACGGTGGGAAACGAGGGCAGTCGAAGCCTCGGCGTGGTGAGCGGGAGAACCGAGGAAAGGCGATGGGAAAGGCAAAAGAGAACGGAAGGCGCGCCGGAGGCGGCGCTCCACGCCCGAGTAATCGGGCAAACCGGTCAGCGCCCCGAAAAGGACGGCGAAAAGGGTCGCCCCGAGAGGACCGGCGCTCACTTCAAGCCCCTCCGAATTGGTCCGCCCTCCTTTGGAGCTCTTTTAGAACCTCGGCCTTGGACAACCCCCTGTAGGAGGCACTAGACCTCAGCCTTTCGCTCCTCTCCCAGACCTCCTCGGGATCTGATGGGTAAAAGTAAAGCCCCTCGCCGCCGCCAGCCCACTGGAAAACTGGGTTCAGCTCGCCGTCTGCGCCCTGTTCCCATACCCCCACGTTCCTGCGCGCCTGAGCCAAAGGCGCTGCGCTTGAAGGGCCCCGGTAGCCCTCCTCACCCCCGCGACCCCCAGTCCCTACCTTAGCCATGAGTGAAAACACCGAAATCAGGGATATCCCAGAGGAATCCACGGAAAGGGGAGGAGAAGAAAGCCTGGCGACCGCCGCCGCGGGCGACTCGGCGTGAAACGTGGTCATGGCGCCGTGCCCGAGCGCCGCCGCCTGTATGAACGCTTGGACCTCCACTCCCCTGGCCTCCCCCAGCACCACGTAGTCTGGCCTGTAGCGCAAAGAGAGGAGGAGAAGATCCACGAGGGAAACCTCCCTTCCGAGGCCTAGCCTAGATCCCCTCGCCACGAACCTCTGCCACCTCCTACGCGCCAGGTTCAGCTCCGGGACGTCTTCGATGGTGGCCACCTTTTGGTTTTCCGGTACGAGGGATGTAACCGCGCCCATCAGCGTGGTCTTCCCGGTGGACATCGCCCCCAGGAACACCATCACCGCCTTGGCCTCCACCATCACGCTGTAATAGGCCGCCATGAGCGGGGAAAGCGCGCCGCGATACACCAGGTCCCGCATGGAAAACGGCCTTTCAGGGAACCTCCTTATGGAAAAGCTGCTACCGGGCACGCTGACCTCGGAGGAATAGGTGAGCGATATCCTATCTCCGGATGGGGTAACCGCGTCCAGGTAAGGGAAGGCGACGCTGACTTCCCTGCCGGCCGAGTGGGCAAGCCTCCTCACCAGCGAGCGCACCTCGGCCTCGTCGTCAAACCTCAAGTTCGTGTCCATCCATCCGAGATCGGGGTGCCGCCTGTGGACGACGGAAAGGGGCCTCCCATAGTGCTCGAGGGCTACCTCTTCGATCCCGGGATCGCGCAGCGGTATCGAAAGCTTGCCGTCAGCGAGGAGATCCCTCCAGACGTAATAGGACAGGACCTTGAGGTGGGGCATCACCTCCTCTTCAATACCCATCTCCTCGGCGGCGCGCATGACCAGGGATTCCTCGCTACCCTCGGTTCCCAGCGGCATCGGAGAGCGGAGGGCCCACTCCGAGATCAAGGCGAGCAGCTCCCTGGGCGAACGAGCCCGTTTTGGCCGGAGGTGCGCGGAGGGGCGCAGGGGCAGGGGCAAGCGCGGATGGAGGCGCAGGGGCAGGAGCGCGGGACGCGAGCAATGCCAGCGCTCGCCCGCGAAGAAGCCCAAGCCTGACCCGCGTTGGCCCCCAGCTGACCCCGCCCCGCGACCGCCGCGCCCTTTGGCTTCCCTTGCCTTTCCACCGTCGACGAGGGCCCGCGTTAGGCCGGGGTCTAGGTCGGGCTCCAACACCTCGTAATAACCGATCCCACCCCCGAGATCGTACACGTTGACCTTGACCCCCCTAACCGAATAGCTCTCCAGCGGCCTCACATCGCTTAAGACCAATCCGCCGTTCTTCTCGCCGGCGGCACCTTCATCACCCCTTTTCGGGAAGCGCGTCCACCCCGCGCCCGAGTCAAAGGGTTCCGCCGGAAAAACGGCCGCACGACGGCTAGCGACCCGGTATCCCCGAACGGGGAAAAAGAGGAAGGGCACCATCGGGGATAAACACCCGTGGCGTTGAAGCTCAGGTGATCGGCGGGGAATAGCGGCGTCCACCTGATCGAAAGCTCGTATTCTCCCGGCGTCAGGTTCCCCGCCCACGTATAGGCACCAACCCCGCTCTCCAAAATCACGCCGTCTAGGCCCAGCACGTGGTAACCGCCGCTTACCGATAGCTTAACCGGGCCGCCCGAACACCTCACCAACCTGTAACCCATGACCGATGAACCGTTTTCACCGGAGGGGAAGGGGAAGTACTCCCCGGGGATGGGGACCCAGGAGAGAGACAGGTTGATGGGGGCCACCTCGAAGTAACCGGATGCCGTGGGCGTGCCAGATCCGGAATAGGCCACGAAAACCCACGGCGGGGCCGCCTCAGGCGAACAAAGGGCACCCGCGGATGTCAGAAGCGCATCCCCGCGAAACGTCACCCCCTCCCCAGGCCCGATGATCACGGGAGGGTCGAGCTCGCTGTACCTGAAGGGGTCGTAAGAAATAGAGTACGTGACCGTGACGGCCCGCGGCCCGGGGTTGAATGCGTATACCTCCCCCGGACCGGCGTAACTGAGCGCGAGCTCCCCGGTCTCCGCCTGGTAAACCCTCTGCATCGCTTCCTCCTGCCCTTCCAGCGAGCGCATGCCGGCCGAGTAAACGCGCTCGTAGTAGGTCAGGGTCAGCGTCACGAGCAAAACCAGGAAAAGCCCGCCTACCACGGATGAAACGGCCCTCATCCGACTCACCGCCCGAGGGTGTAGAGGAAAGCCGCAAGCCCCCTGGACGCCGCCGTGCGAACGGCAAAGAGGTGCCTTGGGAGCGCGGATAGCGTCTCCGGACCTATGGGCTGAAACAAGGGGGACAGAGAACGCGCCGTACGCGGGCTGACGGAGAACGAGACGATCGAATCGGAAAAAGAGAGGGGGTCCGTACGCCCGTCGAACTGCTCAAGGGATTGAGACGCCAAGGTGAAGAAAACACCCCTCTTCCTCAGGGCTGCCAAGCCCACCTCAAGCTCAGACCAGGAAAACCTGTGGGCCTCATCAACGTAAACGAAGAAGGGAGATCTCGAATTCCTCCCCATGCCGGCAAAATACACGTGCCCCAGAAGCAAGGAGCCAAGAAAAGAGGATAGGTCGGAACCCAGCCTCCCCTCGTCCAGAGAAACCGTGACCTTTTTACCCCCGTCGAGACAGCCGAGGACGTCTAGGGGTTCGCCGCTGAGGAAGGCCGCCGCCCTCTCGTCGGATACCATCTTGTCCAGCTTGTTCAGCACGGCGGCTTCCGATCCCCTCTCAAGCCTGGGGTAAACCAGGGACCAAAACCTCTTGACCTCCTCGCCATCGCCGTCTGGTACCTTGGGATCCTCGAGGAAATCCCTGAGAGCAAACACGTCCCTCACCTTGCTCACCTTCAGGGCGTTCCTGAAAATCATCTCCAGCCTCGGACCCCAGTCTTCACCGTAGTACCTGCTCAGCGAATCGAGCACGAAGGAGGAACGCGGCCAACCCAAGGGGAGGGGATCCAGAGAAATCCCCTTCGTTGGGAGCGATAAGTCGGACCCGATCTCGCCTTCGACGCCCCTCGCCAGGTCACCGTGCGGGTCCAACAATAAAAAGCCTTCTCCCTTGTCTGCATTGTCGGCCATGAGGGTGTACATGAGGGTCGACTTACCCTCCCCCGGTTTGCCGAAGATCGCCAAGTGGGTCCTATCGGCGGGCGCTATGCCCCAACCGTTGCCCTCCTCGTCCAAACCCAGGAAGTAAGGTTCAGTCCGAGGAAACGGTGACCACCTGCTCCGCCTGTACCTGGGCGCCGCTGGGGGCTAGGGCCGTCACCACGAGAAGATAGGAAGTCCCCTCCGGCTCTGCGGGGGCCTGCCACACCTGGGATAGCTGCGCCCCCGGCTGAAGCGTCCCGCTCCAGTCGTAGGAGGTAACGCCTTCCACCTGCACGCCTTGGAGGGTTAGCGAGGAAGTGCCCGTGTTGCGGACCGAGACCAAAACGTAAGAACCCGAGGTGGTGTCTACGTATTCGGCGCTCACCAACTGCAGCTGGTCTTGCTGGCTTAAGGACGAAAAAAGCCCGCTGAAGGTATGCCAAAGCATGACCCCGGCGGTCAGGGTCAAAACGAGCACTATGATCGTGCCCAATATGGAGGATAAACCCCTCCCATTCCTGTCGCGCGCGCCCAAAGGGGCGCCGTGACGCACACGGAGAAGAGAGCCACCTGCCCCGTGAGGGGCATTAAATCTCGCGTTCATAGACGTTCACAAAACAACGCCTCTCTACCCCTATGGGATCGCACGCAGTACGGGGCCTTTACCCCTCGGGTACGATTAGCTCATGGGGTTTTACTTGGAGCAATTACCGTCCAACCTGCTAAGCGGGATAGCCTCCCTGATATACCTGGCTCAGGTAGTCGGGGTTTCATTCGCCGTTATGGCGATAATTTATTCGGCCGTCAAGATGATGATGGCCGATGGGCCGGTTGAGGCAAGACAGGAAAGGAAATCCCTTTTGGAATCCATCCTCGCGCTGGTGGTCATAGCCCTAGCCGTCCCCATAGCCAATTGGCTATTGGCGGCCTTTGGGGCCGGGATACAGATACCTCGACCCGGGCTGCCAAAGAAAAACGGGGGCGATCTAAAACGATGACCGTAGAAGAGGGGCAAAAGAAGACGAAGGACTCTAGGGAAACGCAAAAGGCAGAGGAGAAAGGGGAAGGGAAAGGAAGGGAAAGGGGAAGGAAGGAAAGGAAGGAAAGGAAGGGAGGAGGAAAATGGATCGAACGGAGGTGATCGCTCACGTTCCCCGTGATACCGGCGAATTCGGCCGCCGGCAACTCTACCCTTCCCGGCGGGCCACCCACCCGCCTGCCGAATACAACCGTTCAACCCCCGGTGATAACGGTGAGGGCAAGCGGCCCCGTCCCCGTGACCCTGAACGCGGGATGGTTGGTATCGCAGGTGCTTTCGACCATCGAAAACGCCCTGGCCGGGGCATTGACGGGGGCAGGCGATAAGCTAGCCTGGTTTGCCACTTACCTTCCAACGCCTTCTTCCTTACCCGTTATGTCGTCGGTTTACTCGGTCGTCCTCGAGGCTTCGCTCCTACTTTTCGCGCTGGCCCTCATAATTCAGCTGACCCTTGCCGTGATGGGCAAGGCGACCTTCTCCCCGGCCGACCCCATCCTATCGGCCATAATAATGGTGTTCGGCCTCAAGGCGTACTCGGCGATGGCTGCCCTTTCCAGCTCTTTTGCGCTGTACATACTCAATTCAAACTTGGGCGGCGCAAGCGCGGCCCAAATGCTCGTATTGGAGATGGCTGCCCTTTCGCTGACGCCAGGCCTAAACCTGTTACTGCTCCTGGCGTTGATCGAGTACGCGACAGTCGCCATCATAAGGATACTGGTCACCGCCAGTTTGGCCTCCTCGATCCCGCTCTTCGCCGTGCTCTGGATGGTGCAGCCAACGAGGAGGATAGCCACCGACGCCATGGAGGGGTTGTTCCTGCTGTTGCTAATTTCCCCGATTTCGGCGGTGATGCTGTCCATAGGGGTTGGCGCCGCGCTGGGAGCGCTTCACGGAAATAACGCGTTTCTAGACTTCGCCCTGGGAACAGGGACTTTGCTGGGGATCAGCGTCCTTCCCTTTGGGCTGGCGCGCGGCGGCGTAAGTGCCATCGAGGCCGGGCGCTCTGCGCTTAGGAGTAGGAGGAGGCTGCCCAATTGAGGACTGGCGAAAAAAGGGAAACCCACAGGGTCCGCCTCATGCCTCTGATAGACCTTCCCCTGTTCGACCTCTTTTTCGCATCGCTTTCCCCTCTTCAGCTCGCGCTGGCATCCGTTCCGCTGATGTTAGCTTATCGCACTGGCCAACCGTTAATTTGCATCGGTGCCCTGCCGCTGGCCACGATCAGATATTACTGGCTCAAGTCCTGGTTCTCCGAAATCATCTCCTCCTTTCGCTCACCCCGCCAAGCGCTGAGCGAAGAAGAGGGCGCGCAAAGCAAGGCAGCGGGGGGTAAACGGGACGAAAAAGGGGAAGGGAAAAGGGATGCGAAGAAAGGAGGGAAAGCCGTCGAGAAAGGGGGAAATTCAGGAGAAAACGCAAAAGCCAAAGGGCAATCAGAAGAGGAGGGCCGCGATGAACAAGTCGAAGTCGGAGAATCGATCCGCGTGACCGGGGCCGGCACAAATGCGACGATGCGGAGAGAGAAAAGGGGGGAGGAGTGGAAGGGAGAGAGCAAAAGAGCAGAAGAAACGGCTCCAACTCAAAGCAAAGAAAAAGCTCGGGATAGGGCCGCGGAACCCGGCGTCGAAACCGTTGACGAAGAACGCCGCGCCCAGCAGAGACCGGGCAGCGAGGGGGAGGCCATCGAGGGGATTCGCACCAAGGCCAGCGAAAGGTCTGCTGATAGGACACCCGCACTGGCAGCTACCGACCGTCCCGACCTTGGATGGCGTGGCGGAAACGAAGAGGCGAAGAGGGATGCGAAAGCAAAGGTTAAGATGGGTGTAACCGCAAAAGCAAAGGGGAGAGAAGAGACCCTCCGGCAATCGGGAGCGGATCGGAGCCTGCCTCGGGGTGCTAGGCCCATCAAAATAGTGGGAAGGCTCCTGGCCTCGGACGGCTCTCCTCTGGCCTTCACCCGTTTCCGCGTTTACGCGGGGGCGCTGAAGCTGGGCGAAAGCCTAACCGATGGCTCTGGCGAGTACGCCTTTTACTGCTTTCCGCCGGGCGGAACGGAGGCGCTAACCCTCGTCCCAGAGGGCAGCAACGCCCAGCTCGTCGTGGGTTTGGTTTGGTGAAGGGCAATGACCGAAGTGGAGGTTCAACCGCTGCCGTACCAACTGCTAGATGATGAGGACAGGGAGAGAGTAGAGGAACTCTTCGTGTCGATGGCCAAGCACGTCGGGGGGATACGGATAAAGTGCGCGGTCGATCCGGGCGGAGGGATTAGGTTCACCGTATCGAACCTCCCCAATCGGGGAGAGGACTTCGAGGGGGAGCTCCTGGCGCTCGGGCTGGACTTCTCCGTGGTCGCGCAGGCCGAGGGAGGTACGGAAGGCCCCGGGGGTCGCTCAAAGGAAAAGCGTTTCTACTTGGCGGACGTCCCCAGCTACTTGGAGACGGGCTTCCTCAGTACTGCCTTCGACCGCGGCATATCGGTCATCATGGACCTAGAGAGGGTTGACGACCTGAGGTGGGTGGAGCGCAGGAGAAGCTTGACGTCGGCGATCAAGGGGATGGCGTCTGAAGCATCGGATGCTGATTACGTCATATCGCGCGCTGAGGCCGAGGGGGCGTTTAAACTGGAGGTCCGTTTTTTGGGAGAGGGTGTGAGGGCTTGGGCGACGACCCGCCGTCTTAAGGTATCGAGGATAAGGCAACCGCCGCTGCTCGTCCCCGGCTCCACCTTAAAACTGTTCTTTCCCTTTTCCTCTTACGAGGTCAACGAGAGGGGAGGCATAAAGTTGGGCCAGAACGCCTTGACGGGTTCACCCGTAGTCTACGATTTCTTTTCCCGCAGAAACTTCAACGTCACTGTGCTCGGCCCCTCGGGTAGCGGTAAGTCGGCGTTCATGAAGCTCTTGCTGCTGAGGTTGTTCAGAGAAGGAAGGGTTACCCCGTCCCCCAGGCTGATAATCATCGACCCTCAAGCCGAATACGGAAGCGTAGCCAAGGCCGTTGGGGCATCTGAGGTGGACCTAGGCCAATCGGCTTTCGACCCCGTCTCGGTCCTCACGGCGGAAGAACTTTCTGACCTCCTCGCCGGCGAACTGGAGCTGACGGGTAGGGAAAGGGTTCTCCTGGAGGCCAAGGCGTCAAGGGCGCAATCCATGGCCTCGCTTTTGGAATTGTTAAGGGATGATACCGACGCCGACGCGCGCGGGATCGCCCAAGCGCTGAGGTCGCTTATGGAGGGACCCTTAGGGCAGGCGATCTCGCCGCGCCAAGGTGATGGGCTTTCTCTGCCCGAGAGGTCTGTGGTGCAAATCCCTCAAGGTAAGGAGAGCAAGGCGCTCATCCGCGTTGCCCTGGCGGCAGCCTGGGACCAAATCAAGCGGGCACCTACAGGCGAACCAAAGGTGCTCGTCGTGGACGAGGGCTGGATGCTTTTGGGCGGAAAAAGGCATTCGACAATCGAGGAAATAGCGAGGCTCGGCAGGAAACTAAACCTGCTGCTTTTGGTGGCGTCGCAAAGGCCTTCCGATTTCCTCTCCGATGAGGCGGGTCGCGCCGTGTTGGAGAACAGCGCTACGAAGGTGATCATGAAACAGGACGAGGAAGCCGTCGCGGAACTGGCCAAAAGCCTAAGGCTGGGGAAGAGGGAAATAGACTTCTTGACCCACATACAGTCGCCGAGGGCAAGCGGTTTCTCTCAGGCCTTGCTTGTAGATGAGTGGAGGAGGATCCCCATCAAGGTCAAACCCACGGACGAGGAGGCCTCTCTCATATGAGGCCCGCACTGGACCGCCTTAAACCGTTGTACGAGGGGAGCGAGGGGGAGGGGATGGAGGGAGGGAAGATCCCGCACAGCGCTTGCGCACCCGAGGGAGCGGAGCGGAGCGAGGTGGCCCGCGGTTGAATAAGAAATTCCAGACGCAAGGAGAAGAGGGAGGCAAAACGCCTGAGCGCCGCATTGCGGAACTCGTGTGCACTCAGGAGATAGATTTGAGACCCCTGGTGGACTTCTCCGAGGAATTCAGGGCAGTGATCTTTTTTGGCGATTACAAGAGGGTTTTCTTGGAGCTGCGGCGCGAGCCGCCCCTCCTCCAAATCGGGTTGCCGCTGGCGTCCCTCTTACCGCTAAGCAAGGCTTCGGTTGGAAAGCCCGCGGGGGACGCCCAGGCCGTCTTATTTGGAGGGGAAGGAGGGGTGCGTAAACCGAAAAGGATGGGCTTAAGCCTACCTTTCCCCGTCCCCCTTTTCGATCTGGGAAAACCTTGGCCGTCCATCTCAGATCGCTTAGCTCAGTGTTCCCAGCTGTTCCGCGGGACGGTGCTAGAACTGGAAGTCAAGCCGGCGAACAAAAAGGACCTTGAGCTCGTGGCTCGCTTCGCCGAAAGGGATTGGCCCGGACCACTCTTTACCAACGCCTGGAAAAAAGCCTTCGACCCCCTAATACCTCTGGCGCAGGAAAAGGCGAAGTTCGAACTATATAGCGTCGAGGCCAAGCTCAGAGGCGATGAAGGCCTGCTGAACTGCGCTTTTTCGGGCATGACGAACAAGCTGGTCTTGGGAGGGAAAAAGGTCATCCTCAGCTCCCCAGAGCTGGCCTTCTTATTGCAACCAACCCCCAGACCCGCCGGCTTCGTAACCTCAACCTCGCTCATCCCCGCCGAGCCACCCAGCACGTTAAGACAAGCAAAAACAAAAAAGCCAAACAAGAACAAATCAAACGTCAAATCCCTTGAGGTTGCAAAACGAAGATTGGGGAAGAAGTCGAAGGGCGGAAAAGCAGGAAGCGCGCAGCAACCGCGCAAACGCTTCCCGAGCAAACCGGAGAGACCCAAACGAGTGGATCGCATGCCATTAACGAGGTGGAGCGTAAAAGGGGGAGTGAGGCGAACTACAACACGGCGAAACTCAAACTCGATCTCATCGCATCGCGGCCCTGCCCTGCCCAGCCCCGCTAGGCTCCGCTAGGCTCCGCTCCGCTCAGCTCATCTCACCCTAGCCGTTGAATTCGCCCGTTTCGCTCAAATCGCAACGCAAAGGCGCCTGGAAGGCCGGGGATAGAGCTCGGGCCGCGGGCCCTCAGGCCGAATTCGCGCACGGGGTAATGGTTAAACGCTAGCGCGTGATATGCATATGATAATTTTCGAGTCTGATGAGGAGTTTGTAGATGACTTCAACAAGATGTCTGAGGAGGAGAAATTATCCCTGATACAGGACCTCAAGGGGTTAGCGGGCTGCGAAAATGGCCCCCTGCTCTTCTACGGGCCTTGCGAGCGCCTCAGGGTTCAGTTCATGAGCCTATGGAACTGCACTCCCGTCGACGTGTTTGGAGAGTCTGCAAATCCGCCCAAACCCACACTGGAAAGGCGCCAGGCGCCCAGCGAAGGAAGAACGCAAGCCGCAAAGCGAAGAAGCGCGCTTATCTCTGCTTTTTTCTCCCCTCCCCTCTCCTCCCCTCCATCCCTCCACATCTCCCTTCTCCGCTCCGATCACTCCAGGCCGCTCCCGAAGACCTAAGGGCCGCGATATTAGCGCGGGAAATCATTCTACGGATGAAACGCTAGTATGAAGAGTCGTAAGGGTTTATCTGAGGTAATGGGCGCTCTGCTTGTTCTCGCCATAACCCTGGCCGGCTTTGCACTGGTTTGGCCCGACTTCTCACGGTACATCAGGGAACAGTCGGGTTATGCCATATCCGAGGGGATTCAAGAAGCGCAAGCAAGCCAGCAAATGCTCTCTCTGGTATACTGGCAGGAGAGTGGAGGAATCATAAAGCTTTACTTGTACAATTACGGCAGTTACCCCTTCCAGGTCACCCGTGCCCTCGTAGGCGGGAAACTGGTAGCGGCCAACGGTACCGTGCCGCCGGGGAAGCTCGAACCGGTCACCGTTTACGGCACGGGCGATTCCGTGGTCCTCTTGGGTAACGGAGGAGTGGAGTTTGATTTCTACCTATGACCGGAAGCCCTATCGGCAACGGCGCCGTGGGATAGCCTCGCTGTTGGCCTCCCTCCTGCTCGTGTTAGCCTTGGCAACCGTGGCAGGTCTTACCTTCTACGCCTATTCCTCTGCCCTGCGGGGGGCCGAAGACCAAACCCGTGGGGAAGCGCTCCTGTCCGAAAAGTCGCAACAACAGGTAGCACTGAAGGTCGGGGTGGACGATTACCCGGTTCTGCAGCTCAACGGCTCAGCTATACTCGTTTACGCGCTCGTGCCCAGCCCCAGAGTCGAAGTTAAGCCGCTCAACATAACCGTAGCCGGGGATGCCCTCCTGAACCTTACTTCTCTATTTGGATTTTGCCCAAGTACCGTTTACCTGGTGACTTCCCTCGGCAACGTGATCCGCGTCAACGGGAGCGCATCCGGGGTTTACCTTTATCCAACCCAAGCCTCGCCGGGAGAGAAAGTCTTAATATGGGTTCACAACGGCGAGCACCCCCTTTACGAGGTATTTTGGTCGGGGAGGGCCATAGCATACGGCAGTTCACCATCCTCCTTTCAGGTCACAGTACCAAGCGTCAAAGCGGGGGATTTGGTGGCAGCTCTGGTGGTTTGGTACTCAGCAGAGCTTCAGCCGGAGGGGAAAGCCGTAGCTTATCTAAATGTGGAAGCACCCCCGGGAAACGGCGGCTCCTCGGGCGGGCAACCCTCAACCACCGCGAGCGGGTACAACTCGGGAAGCGGAAACGAAACTAAGGCCTCGAGCACAAGCACGAGCACTACCCCGGCCACGACGAACGCTACAATCATCACTACGGGCACCAGCGCAACCACCGGCTCGACCACGACCACCACCACGACCACGACTGCGACCACGAGCGCTTCCGGTAGTGATCGCAGCGGCCAGTCGTCGGAGGGGACCACAGTTGGGGCCTCGAAAAACGGCGGATCGCTGACTTCTTCCACCACGGGCGCGGGTTCTTCTTCAGGTCAGCTCACTTGGGTATCGGTGGTAGGCTTACCCCCTGGAGCCAGCGCCGAAGTCGTTTATCCCGGGGGCTCGGCATGGCTTCAGGACTTCCAGGCGGTTCAACTCGAGGCGCAGGCGGTCCGCGCTCTGCCCGTTGAAGTGGGCGGCACCTATTACTCTCCGACGGCCACGCGGCAAGGCGAAGCCCTGGTGTTCTCTTATTCTCCTACTCAATTTTGGGTCGAAACCGGCACTTACCCCGAAGGTGCCGGCACCGCGAGACCGAATTCGGGGTGGTACCTGGCGGGCTCAGAGCTCCAGTTTTCCGCCCTCGCGGGCAAGGACTGGGAATTCCTGTGCTGGAGGGGATACGGGTCTGGTTCTTACACGGGCACCTCCCGGGAGTTCCAGCTGGAGATAACCGGCCCCACCCAGGAATTGGCTCTGTTCAAGACTTACGCTGTGAAGGGGGTCAAAGAGGCCTGAGCCGGTCGGGTCAGAAGGCTTAGCGCGAAGACGGCCAGCGACGAGGCAAATAGGAAAGGCAGAAGGGGTAAAATGGGCGTCGCCCACACCCACTCCCCCTTTATTTTTTCCTTGGCTTCTTCGATTAACTGCCTGAACGGACGGGGATCGTTTATGTCGAACGCGTAGCTCCCGTCCTCCAACCTCGGCAGCCAGAAAACGTTCAACTCGGACTTCTTGACGGCGTAAGTGAACGGTGAGGGAGCCCCTTTACCACTCCGGCCGTGGATGATGACGGCGAAGGCCCCAAGTTCGCACACCAAACCCAAAAAGAAAATCAGGAGATAAGCGGGGAAGACCCCCAGTGGCTGGGGAAATCCGAGCGCCAAGACCAAGAGGGCAAAGGGATCAGCCTCTCCCAGGAGCCCCTTCCGCGACACGGCGTAAGAAATGGGGATTATTAGAACGGCGGGGACGAGTTCGACCAGAAAGCCCCCGTAGAAAAGGGGGAAAAGGATGGCCAAAGCCGGTATCGAAACCACCCAGAAGAAGTCGGAAACCTCCCTATCTCTGGCGTCTTGAAAGGCGGCCAGGCCAGCAAAAGTCAAGGCTAAAACGGAAGGAGCGGGGAACACCACTTTTCGACGCTAGGGGATTTATGCGTTTCTCGCGGTCCATTGAATGCTTAAGTCCTGGTCCCCCAGTAGCTTATGGCAGGGAAAGTCGTTGTGGTTGTAGGCGTACCCGGCGTGGGGAAGACCACCGTAATAAACGAGGCAGTTAGGCAGGCAAAGGAGGCGGGCCTCCAATTTCAGGTGCTGAACTTCGGCGACGTAATGCTCGAGCTGGCCCTTTCCCAAGGGCTGGTGGAAAACCGCGACGAGATAAGGAAGCTCAGGGTAGATACGCAAATGGCCCTTCAGGCCGAGGCGGCAAGAGATATAGCGAAGAGGGCTTCGAGTTCTTCCGTGATACTCGACACCCACGCCATAATCAAGACGTCGCAGGGCTATTGGCCCGGGCTGCCAGAACCAGTCGTGAAGGCGCTTCACCCGAATCACATAGTTGTCGTCGAGGCGGATCCCCAGGCCGTGATCAGCAGGAGGGCCAAAGACCAGGGTATAAGAAACAGGAGCGATGACCTGACCGCCGAAGAGCTGCGGTTCACGATGGAGGTTAACAGGCAGGCGGCGATATCTTCAGCCGTTCTGTCCGGCGCTTCCGTGGTCTTCGTGAAGAACGAAGAGGGGAAGGCGGGAGAGGCAGCGGCCCAAATAGTTGCCCTGATCAAGTGAACCGGCTTGGTCGTGATAGCGGTCAGCGGTCCCCCTGGCTCAGGCAAGACGAGCGTCGCCAAGGCCATCGCAGAGACATTCGGCCTGCGCTACGTGTCGGCCGGTTCGATATTTCGCAAGGCAGCTCAAAAAAGAGGACTCGGCATCGACGAGTTCAGCCTCCTGGCCGAGGGAGATCCCAGCATAGATAGAGCAGTCGACGAAGCCACGCGTGAGGAGGAGGACCGCGGTGACGTAGTCCTAGATGGCCACCTGACCGCGTGGGTGATAAGGGAGGGCATAAGGATATACGTCAAGGCCCCCAGGGACGTGAGGTACGCGAGGATAGCCAAAAGGGACGGTATCCCGCTGGAAAGGGCAATAACCGAGAACTCCACCAGGGAGGAAAGCGAGGTCAGAAGGTATAAGGCGATCTACGGGTATGACGTAAAAGACTTGAGCGCCTTCGACCTCGTGATAGACACGGCCAACCTTTCAGAAGGCGATACGAAAGAAGTGGTGATGGATTTTTTAAGGCGTCACGAAAAAATCAAGAGGAGAAGTTGAGGATGGAGCCACCTCACAGAGGTGAGGTGTACGAGGTCACCGCCGGCAGGCGCACCGGTACTCCTTGCATTATATTATAACGAAGGACGTGGACACGCGATTCGTGTACGCCGCGTACGTTCAGGGAAAAAGGTTAAGAAGAGGGTATTCAACCTGACCTCCTCCCCCCTCCGCCCCGCCCTGAAGGGCTGAGGCTCGCCTTCTTTTTTCGATCACATCCACTTTCACGGGTAATGCGCTTGACTTCAAGCACGAGGGCGAAATACCTCGGCCGCTGCCAGCGCCAAAACCAAAGGAGCGATGACCTAGATCGCATCGCTGCGACGGTATTCGAAGCCGTCAAGAATCAGCGTCAGCGAGGGAAAACAAGCGGCCACACCTGTTATCGCGGTCCGACCAAGGGCTGACCTTCAGCGCAACCAAATCATCACGGTGCGACTCGATACAAAACGGTGCGATAAAAAGCGTTTTGACTTTTCGCGGGCTGAGGGACCTAGGGCTCCTTGTAAGGGCAGGACGGTTCACCGCGATTCGAAGCCATGCCGTCGGTACGGTTATAAGTGTAAGCTCCAACATAAGCGGTGCAGAGTGACGGATTTTTTGCGCTTCAGGGAAGATGAAGGAGGGGAACCAAGGTATGGTGAAGACCCTTTGGGGAGGCCTATTAACAGGCACCTCTCCCTGGGGATCATCAACCTCGATAAGCCCAGTGGCCCGAGCAGCCACGAGGTTTCGGCCTGGGTAAAAAGGATGTTGGGGCTAAAAAAGGTTGGGCATGGGGGAACCCTTGAGGCAAACGCCGGGGAAATCCCCCCGTGTCCGGCGTGTTACCACTGGCGCTTGAAAACGCTACCAGAGTTCTCAAACCCCTCATAGACTCCGATAAGGAGTACGTCTGTCTCATGAGGCTTCACGGCGATGTCGACGAAGAAAAGATAAGGGAGACATTAAGGGAATTCCAAGGGCAAATATATCAAAGACCACCGCTCAGGTCCTCGGTTAAAAGGGTAAGGAGGATCAGGAACATATACGAGATCCAGGTCTTAGAGATCGACGGCAGATACGTACTTTTCAGGGCTAGGGTCGACCCTGGGACTTACATGCGCAAGCTCTGCGTGGACGTGGGCTACGCGCTGGGCGTGGAGGCCCACATGGAGGAGTTGAGGAGGACCAAGAGCGGGGTATTCGACGAGAAGAAATCGGTTGACCTCTACGACGTCTATTCGGCCGTCCAAGACCTAAAGGCTGGAGATGAGGGGCCGATAAGGAAAGTCGTAAGGCCCGTCGAGGAGGCCCTCGCTTCGTTCCCAAAAGTGGTCATATCGGACGAAGCCGTGGACCCAGTATGCCGCGGCGCAAAGATAAGGGGGAACGATCTGCTGAGCGCCGAAGCCGGCATAGGCCCTGGGACGCAAGTAGTGGTCATGACCCGGAGGGGGGAGGCGGTAGCTCTGGCGGTCGCGACGGTCGACGCCAAGAACATGCCAAATTCGGATGAACCCCTCGAGATCAAGAGGGTGGTTATGGATGCCGGTCTTTACCCACGGCCTCAATCGAAAAACGGACCGTCCTGATGCTAATAAGCCTCATCAGAATAGCTCGGTCCGCGTCGGCTCGCCTCTCCTCCAGATTGGAGACCTCGTGATGGGTTTTCTATCCTAATTTCGTTTTCAGTTATTCCGTTGGCTTCTTATTTCCCTCACGGCAGCACAATCCCTGCCAATTTTCGGCTTACCGCGCCCGAACAACCCCACCTTCTGAGCAAAACCGGGAAGAAAGCGCCCCTCAGAAAGTGAGCGGGCTCGGCTTAGCTACCCTCATCACGGATCAGGGTGAGATAGGCTCCTCACAGCCACTTGAACACGAAGCACCGATTTAAGGCTTGGTAAAACTAGTATGTTTTTAATCCCGTCTCTTCCGAATCCGCTTCTCGGCTTCTGACCTCCCCCTAAAGGGCGAGGGATCCCCGAGGTCTCGAGGGTTACATCCCTTCAACAGGAGCTACTTTGTTATAATCTACAATGAAAGAGATGGTTTCTCTTTGTTGTTGTTACGACTAAGTTGGCGACCCTCTTGGGAATGTTCAGTACACTGTTGAGGACTGAATGAAATTTGTGCTCAAGAGGACATTTTATCACGCCCCTTGGATTTCGCTGGCTTCAACGCTGTGATAAAAACAACGACAAACCCCGCCCCTTCCAAGGGCAGGGAGCAGATCAAGCAGCGATTCCAAGCTAATCCAATACTATTACCAACGCGTTTGATGAACAAAGTGCAAGCCACGAATGAACTTAGATTTAATGATAATATTTCATTGCGGATTACGCCTTGATATCTGCCTTAAGGCAGCATTAAACTGCTCGTATAACTCCTTCAATTCGGTCCTCAAAATTTCCTCCTTACTAGCACTTATTTGGCCTGCGCTCAGGCACTTAATGACATCAACGTCCATGTCCATCCTGGCCCCATTCCCAAACTGCTCAGCGAGTCTTCTAAGATCAGCATTGGCGTATCTATCGAATTTACTAGCCAAACACTTAACGGCATCCTCATTAAGCTTCCTAACGTTAAGTACAGGTAATACCCTCCACTGCGCTATATTTAAACTTGTGAACGCCTCCTCGGTTATCTCAATAAATGCAAACACTGTTAAGATACCCCAGAAGCTATTTAGCCAAAGTACCAATGCCTTCTCCTGCTCCTCTGTTAGGTTCGTCCTTACCATGAAGTAAACATTTGATATAGCGGGCTCGGTAGACTTCAGAGCTAACACATGGAATGTACTCCACCTAATTCTATTCGGTAAGAAGAACCGTGTGCGCAACGATTTTATCCTCCTAGCCTTGTTATTGTCCATATCAGGCACATACGCGTTAGGTTGAATTAACATTTTGTCAGCGACCTCCTCACCCCCACCGCAAATTGTCGGTATATGCGGCACATTCGGCTTATTTCTATAGGCATTGCAATCAACCCTATTACCGCGGATAATTAAGTTAAAGGCCTCAATTACATCGCCACGCCTATTAACGCCCATATCGGTGACTAAATCATTAAAACGTGATAAAGGCGTCTTTACCGTAATGCCTCCGATCTCCACCTCATTCTTATTAATCATATTGTCAAGGTACCTAACTAGCCTATCGTAAACTAGGAAGATGTTCCAGTTCAGAATATAGCTAAGTAAGTCGCTCCTCTTAACTCTTGTGACGTATGCCTTAGCCATGCTTTCCTCAAGTGAAACATATCCATATCTCCTTCTTATGATTTCATCAACAAGCGCAATGGCCTCCAACACAGTGTTAGGCTTCCTCGGTAGGTTTATGAAAACCGTTTCCTCATCGTCACTATGCTTATCCTGCCTCTTGGCTACAATAAGCACCTCACTTAGGCTAGTCCCCTCAGAGAAATTGTAACCGTTCTTAGAGTCACTACTCGCAACAACGTACTTAAGGTGATACTTGGTGGCTAGGAGGACTCTGGCAAGGAACCACGAGATACCCATTAGGAGGTTCCTCGGAAGTACAAAGGCAACCACACCACCATCCTTAATGAACCTGTGGGCTAGGTATAGGAATAGTAGCCCCTCCCCAGCCTGCCCAATATTCAAGTAGGCATCAAGTCCACCCCTACCTTCAATAATCTCCTGGATAACAGGCGGGAACAAGCCCTTACTGGCCTTAGCATTATTGGAGAGGAAGTCCCTAGCTCCATCCCTAACATTATTAAGTCTATCAAGTAGACTCCTTCTGGCCTTTTCATCAGCAATGAAGCCAAATAAACCCCTCCTCTCGCCGTAAGCCTCAGTCCTACCAGTGGCCCTCGTAAAGGGTGGGTTCATGATTATTAGGTTAAATTCATCAGGTATTGTGAAATCCCCCTCAACACCACTGACACTAACCTTCTCCACTGCACCTTTCAACCCACCCTCAATGTAATTTAGGATACCCCCAACATGCTTACCATCATTGAGTAGTTCAAGTGAGCCCAGCCAGGGGCCATTAGAGGGTGCATTAGGTTCATTCAATATGCCCAGGTAAATCGTGGATACATTCTCCTTTGCTATTTTAAACTGGGGGCCCATTAGGGCTAGGTTTATTGCCGTTATCTGTGAGGCGTACCTCAATGCATCAATACCGTACACACCGCCCTCGATTAAGGCCTTTCCAATGTCATCGAGGTTTATGCCCAAGTTATAATACAGTTTAATTGCCGACTCCAAGCCCGTTAGGGAGCTGTAGGCGGCGGTTAGTAGTGTGCCACTACCGCATGCTAAGTCGCCAGCCTTAGTGCCACTGATTTCATTGGCTATGGCTTGAGCCTCCTCTTTACCTAACTTGGTAAACGGCTTCTCATCAGTACCAAATAGCGTATTCACGGCTAGTGCTGATAGTAGGTAGGCGGCTGGTACTTCCGTGTAGAAGGTGGCGAAGCCCTTCCTGTGGACAATATCGCCAACAATCCTGTGGTAAACCCTACCAGCGAAGTCTCTCCTCAACAGGTACCTCTTCTGTGCAATTTTAACCCCAAGTTCAATCAATTGCCTAACGGCACTACTCGCCTCAGAGGGTAGTGTATTTAAAATCTCAGTAGTCATTTTCACAGCAGTCTTGTAATCAATCTGCAATAAGCCCTCAAGGGCTTTAACAAGACCTTGTATAGGCCCATGATTATTAACATAAATGTTAAGTGAGTCTAAGTCGTATAACGCACGGACGTGCTCGTAGAATGTAGAGGACAGTAGTATTGATAATCCTGCCTGGCCATAAACCACCTCAGCATCCCTAGTCTCCGTTAATTGCAATCCATAAAGCCTGTACAGAATATCATATATCCTCTGCCAAGTATTCTGGGGCTGATTCTCAAGCGCCGTGATGAAATTTATAAGCCGCATATTAACCTCCTTAATAATTCCCTCAACCTCCTCCTCTTTTATTAAATACTCAATCGAGTATTCGATCAAATTCTTGATGAAGCTTAGATCAATGTCGATAAACCAATCGGCACTCAACCTAGCGGTACTAACCCTCCCAGTTATGAACTTCTCCAACTCTGACTGGGGGGATGAGGTAAAGAGCGCCACGTCGAATTTTGAACCCATTATCAATTCCTTGAGTTCATTCACGCTTAAATCAGCACGGTACTTGCTCCCCTCCTTAAGCCACAGTGCTATTGCAATGTCGAAACCCTCCTCCCCCTCAATCCTCCTCCTTGCATCCCCCTCCGCATCACTCCTATCGTAGGATGACTCTAGTACAATGTTGAATCCCCTATAGTAGCAACGAATATCAGGCCTCTTCCTACCGCTGGGGCGCTCGGGCCTGCAGTTCAAGCCAAGTTCCTCGCTAAGTAGGTCAGCAATCCTAATATTAACCTCCTCCTCATGAACCCTGTTTCCACCACTCATTTGCGCACTTATTCATATTTTATTTAAGGATTGTGTTTTTAGTAAACTACCCAGTCCTTACGCGCAGGTAGTATGTTAACGGAAGTTTCCTCAACACCTGCTTCCACAAGGATTGAAGCACACCACGCGTTCTTCGTTTCGTCGTAGCGTATCTCAAGCTTCCCCTGTTTTCCGTACCGCCTCAGCCTACTTGCGAAATCAATTTCCACGTTGAAGTCCTTGAGGATTTGTTTGTGGTTTTGCCCGTCCACAACACATTTGTCCTGCCTGACAACTAGAGGGAGTTTTCTCCTCTTGTTTGTCTCCTTGTCCTCCGAGTAACGCGGCGTGCTAACGTGGTTCATGAAGGGTGGTAGTTTTCCTTCTTTCCTTCTTTAATTTGAGGGGGAAAAGAAGGAGTTCCAGGCTTCGTTGTTCTTCTGCATGACTGCTTGTGCGTTAACGCCGAGTACGCCCTTGTACTTCTCGTAGTATTTGTCCCACGTCTCCTCAAAGCTTACTTTCTCCCCGCGAAAGAATCGTTGCCTTCTCTCATAATTCACTTCGTTAAATAGCTTAGCAGAGGTGTTCGCTAGCCTCCTGAGCTTCCTTTCCTGGAAGCCGTTTAGTGGAAGACGGACTACATTTGCGCTCCTGTTCTTGAATTCGACTTCGTAGACGCCCTCCTCCGGCATTGCGGGAGTAAGTGTCGGCTCCCGCTCCTCACCTTCAGAGAGTTGACCAGAGGAGAGCATCTTGAAGAGAAACAGTCTTCCTGGCCTTTAGCTTTTGCCCCGCCCTAAAGGGCGAGGTTTGTCGTTCGGTTTATCAAAGCAAACCCTTCTTCTCCATCCACTCCTTGGTCCTCAGGACGCCTTCCTGGAAAGTAGTCACGGGCCGGTAGCCCAATCCCGTCAGCTTATCGATGCTCGGGTAACTCACCTGCGGTTGGGCCTCTAGCTCGGTCCTGGGGCCGGCCATCACCAGCTTGGAATGGC
>Ga0080006_1129107_pt1 | contig 29794 bp, 28 predicted proteins | sample RS3BMetagenome_FD_69209 | JGI IMG/M metagenome (GOLD analysis project Ga0080006, IMG submission 69209) | Ferric oxide microbial mat and aquatic microbial communities from Rainbow Spring, Yellowstone National Park, USA - RS3B (SPADES... ...
TTGATTCGCTGCGAAGCTAAACCTTAAAATACTTGTTGGGTAGGGTGGTTGTGGGATTCATGCGCAGCCCAGGTGTGCGCCCAACGGTTGTGATTGGCGCCTGCGGTATAGGTCTCGGCCATGTTGGGCGCATGCTTCCGGTTGCGCGCCGGCTTACTGGACGCGGCTACAGTGTCGTGTTCACGAGTTATGGTGACGCGGTTGGCTTCTGTCTGCGTGAGAACTTCCTGACTTACAGGGAGAGCAGTATAAGCTACGGTGTTAGGGAGGATGGCTCGGTGAGTCTTAAGCAGACTTTTAAGGGGGCGCCCCGACTTCTTAAGGCGTTCTCCGACCAGGTGGAGGCGGAGCTCGCCGTGATGAAGAAGCATAAGCCGCGTGTCGTAGTCTCGGATAGTAGGCTATCCACCCTGCTGGCCGCGAGGATCCTAGGTATACCCTCCATACTCGTAATGCATGAGTTCAAACTCATGTTGCCGCTCGACGTTAACAAGCTCCCGGGGCTTAGTGTGCTCAAACAGATAGTTGAGAGGGTCGTGCTCGAAACGTTCGGTATAGGGTGGGATTTGGCCAACGTGGTGCTTATAACCGATTACCCAGCACCCTACACTGTGTCAAAGTACAATGTGGTTATACCCGAGTTCCTCAGGCATAAGGCCGAGTTCGTGGGCACAGTGGGTAGTGCGCGGGGTGCACTGAGTAAGTGGGATGCGCGGCGGCTACTGGGGTTGGAGGGTTCGCCCGTGGTGTACTTCGGGCTGAGCGGTCTACCGGAGGAGAGGAAGGCTTTGTTCGATAGGTTGTTCCCACTCGCGAAGGGTGTTTCGGGTCTCGGCTACACCGTGCTTATCAGCAAGGGGGAACCTAATGGTTCAACCCGGCCTGTGAGGAGTGGAGGCGTCACGGTGTACGAGTGGTTGCCCGATAGGAGCTTGGGTTACGCGGCTGCGGATGTGTTTGTGAGTGTGGGTGGCCAGACATCGATAGGTGAAGCCATGAAGTACGGTCTACCCATGATAGTTGTTCCCACGCCCAATCACACCGAGCACGATGTGATAGGCGAGTCAGTGAGTATGATGGGTCTCGGCTACAGGATAAGGGTTGGGGAGCTAACGCTCGAGAGGTTTGCTGGTGCGCTCACAAGCATTATGCGTGATGGCTACGTTGAGAGGGCCGCCCGGGTGGCGGAGAAGCTAAAGCACTATGATGCTATAAGCAGGATAGTCGATAAAGTGGAGGAGTTCCTGGTTGATTAGAGTGTTCACACCATACTTTGCGAGCTTCGAGTACTCGAACAAAAAGTATGCGGCCACTTTGGATAGGGGGGTGGTTGTATACACCACGCCGAGAGACGATTTCCCAGAGCACGATTTAGAATTGATATCTGGTTTTAGGGAGGCCTTCAACATTGGGCAGCGCTTCACGGTTATCAGGGAGTATGGCTTCCCAACACTTATGCGCGACGTTGAGGGTTTGGCGCTAAGCTTGGGGGCGCTCGCGGTTCACATGGGGTTGGAGGAGAGTGTGTCGGGCGCTCTTCGCAGGTTCAGACCCAAGCTGCTACGCGAGGAGTCAAGGTTGATACCACAGTTTAAGGGCGGCGTGTACTTGGATGGTGAAGGCGGGTTTGAGCGTGTTAGTTTGGGAGATGATCTCAGGGTGATTGCTGTGAGGAGGAATGGCTCTGTGAGCTACATACCCACGCGGAGGGCACAGCTCGTCTCAAACGTCATGGAGCTTGTAGCCGAGCTTTCAGCCGGAAATGTTAAGGTGTACTCCACCAACACTCTGGGGACAACCGTTTACATCACGGGTGGCGACGATAGTAAGCCGGTTATCTAGGCTCCGTCTGCCTCAACCCTTTTTAGTTGAGAGTTGTACATTTCGAGGAGTTCATCCACGCTGGTGGCTTCGGTGGGCGACTTATCAGTCCTAATGTTCCCCGTGAATCGTGGGAAGCGGACAGCCAACCCCTTCTCCTCCCGCACCTTAGAGTAGGCGGCGGTGTGCATCGGTGAAACCGTGAGCTCCGCGCCAACTATCTCGAATATCACCGCCGGCCTATACCAGATGTCCGCTTCAATCTTGGTGTTCACCTGTGGGTGCCTTTGAGGTATGCGGTAGGCTTCGAGGAGTTTGGGTATCTCCACTAAATCTTGGTCGCTGAAGCCGGTGGCAACCTTGCACACTGTGTCATATGTATCGGTTGACGGGTTGTACGCAGCCATAAGGTATCCACCGATTTTACCAGCCCTCCTCCCCTTACCGTAGAATCCTCCGACAACCACTAGGTCGAGTGTGTCCGTGAGCTCGGACTTGTACTCACGCTTAAACTTTATCCAAGCGTACCCCCTCTTTCCGGCTTGGTAGCCCACTGTGGGGTCAAGGGTCTTGGCCATAATGCCTTCACAGCCCGCGTCGATGGCCGAATCAAAGAACTCCTGCGCCCTCTGAACACTGTCGGCTACGGTAGCCGTTGAAACCACCACGAACTCGGATGGTTTGACTATGCCCTCAAGCTTCCTTCTCCTCTCGAGGTAGGGTTTGGATGTGTAGTCCACGCCATCCACGTAGAGCACGTCGAAGAGCACCACCCTAGCGGGATACCTCTTAACGGCCTCTTTGACACCGTGCTTCCTCCTCCTGTGCATGAGTTCTTGGAAGGGGAGCATTTCACCGGTTTCAGGGTCAACCGCCACGATTTCACCTTCCACGATGTAGCCTTTAGAGTTTATACCTTCTTGTAGGTTGCTTGCCACGTCGGGGTAGTGGTGTGTTATGTTCTCTATTCTACGGCTGAAAAGGGTTATCTGGGAGTCGTAGTAGTGGGCCTGCATTCTCTCCCCATCATACTTATACTCCAGTGCAGCCCTTCCACCCATCCTCTCAAATATCTCTTCTAACGAGGCCGCCCTCTCCGCGAGCATTGGTTGGAGGGGTCTTCCCGGGGTCACCTTGATTGTGCGCAGCCCCTCTACCCCACCAGTGGCAAGAGTCTTAGCCACGTATCCCAGGTCGGAGGAAACGTTGAAGGCGCGCTCGATGAGTGAGGTGTCACCCTGGGTGTACACGCTTGCGAGCGCGTCGATGATCGTGGGCTCGGCTACACCTATCCTCATGTCGCCGCTCACCATCCTCGCGATATACTTCGCCTCGTTGGGTGAAGAGTTTGATAGCAGCCTTGCGAGTAGGCCTATCTTCTCCTCCTGCGAGCCTTCGCCGCTGGTTTTAGCTATGCATAGGAGTTCTGCGTGCACATCCTGAATGTTAAGAGGATTTTTCTGGCCACCCACGTAGTCTAGGAGTGTAGCGCCGCGCTTGGATTCTAGAAGCGTCTTCGCGACCGCTCCTAGGTCTCCGAGCTTCTCGTAGAGTTTTTCAACGGAGTCCCTTGTTGCGCCGCTGGCTGTGGAGAGAGCCTTAATAATCATCTTATCGCCCAGACCTATCTCTATGCCTTCATAGTCTGGTGCGAGTTTTCCGAGGAGGAGGTAAACAGTGAACCCGGCTTCGTCGCCTTGAACTCGCCTGAAGATGTCTGAGAGGATTTTGGTTTTCTCTATTCTACTAGGGTTTGTCTCTAGGGCGTCCAGCGCCACGCAGAGCTCGGAGAACTGCAAGCTAGTTCAGCCTGCCTTTGGCGCGTAGGTCGCGCACTTCGCTTGCGACGAACCACTTTATCTTGTTAAGAAGGTCTTGGAGCTGGTCGTGTGCGAAGTTGTTGATTCTAATCTCCGTTATCTCACCCTTATCATTCGTGCTTATCTCGAAGTTGAAGGCCTCGTTCTCTTTGAGTTCACCTTTGGCAACACGCTCCGCTGCCTCCTCCTTCATCTTCTGAAGGTACTTGTCAATTATGAAGCCCCTCACGTATTTTGAATCCGTTGGGACACCAAACTTAAAGGCTAGGTAGATGGTTGACTGGCTCACACTGTATGCTGCGTACTCGGTGTTGTTCACAACAATTGGCTCCCACTTCTTTTCACCGTTGAATGGTTTGGGGTATATTACGCGCTGGGGTTGCTGTGCGGGTTGAAGCTGCTGTGGGCTAGTGGGTTTAGCGTCGTTGTTATCAGCGTGAGAAGAGGGCTTGGGTTTGGCCTGCTCAATAACCACCTCCTGCTTTGGCTTCTGCTCTTCGGGGGATGGTTGCACCGGCTTCTCTTTGGGTATCTCCACCTCTGCCTTCACGGTTACACCCGGTTGCTTAGAGGTTGAGCTGAGCTGCTCAATTGTTGTGAGGATCTGCTGTATTGTGGACTTCTCCTTCTCTAATTCCTCAACTTCAAGCTTGAGTTTCTCTATTTGGTCACTCTTCTGCCTTATCTCCTGCTCTATTTCCGCAAGTAGCTTGCTAGCGTAATCTTTTAAGTCAACGATTTTTGTTGGTTGTGACATCCATAACTTAACAGGACGAATCCACTTATGTTTTGCGCCTCTTTGTTTCATTTTTTGGTTTGCGTTTTTTTGTGAAGTGAATTCGCGAAAAGCTTATTTCTAAGTTAATCATACTAACCTTTGGTGATTAACATGGCGGGAGTGAGAAGGTTCGAAGACATATTTGATGAGATAGAGGAAATGTTCGAAGATATAAACAGAGAATTTGAGAGAGAATTCGAATCACTCATCAGAGGCATAAACACCGCACCAGCAAAGGGTGAAAAGCTTGGACCAATAGTCTACGGATGGTCGGTGGTGATCGGACCAGAGGGTAAACCAATCGTCAGGCAGTTCGGTAACCTACCGCGCGGCGGGCTAATCCAGGAAAGAGAGCCGCTCGTTGATGTGAACGAGACAGACAATGAGGTTCTAGTCATAGCTGAGATGCCGGGCGTGGACAAGTCGGAGATCAAGCTCAACGCCACCGAGGATACACTGGAGATAAAGGCTGAGAAGAAGTACTACAAGCTAGTGGAACTCCCAGTCAAAGTCATCCCGGACAAGGCTAAGGCGAGCTACAAGAACGGGGTTCTAGAGGTTCGCCTTACAAAGAAGGAGCAGACGAAGCCGAGCGGCGTGCACATCAGCGTAGAGTAAACCCTCCTTCACCTTTTTCACGCTTCTCAGTCCCTTTACAGCAACCTGAAAGCCTCGCCCTAGGGGGATGAGTTCAGGATAAGCTGAAAAATCCTCCTCCCCAGGGCGGGGATAAATTCAGATAGAGCATACGTCTATCCGTGAAAGTTAAATACCACTACACAGATGGGTATCCAAGGTGTACACGCAGAATGGTTGCTAATCCCGAGTTTGCTCTTGCGGCTGCGATAGTGATGGCTGGAGGGCTCATAGGTACAGGCATAGCCCAGCAGGGTATAGGTGCTGCGGGTATGGGTATAATAGCCGAGAAGCCTGAGAAGTTCGGCCAGGTGCTCTTCTTCTTCGTGATACCTGAGACGCTGTGGATCATCGGCTTCGTGCTCGGCGTGATAATCCTGCTGAACATACTTTAGCCTCCCGGGGGCTTAGCCGCAATTGAGCGCCGAGGCGCTTCTCAGGGAGGTTGAAGATAGGCTTAAAAGGCAGTTAGCGGAGCTTGAGGCAGAGTACGCTCAGAAGATGGATGAAGCGCGGAGGTCAACTGAAAACGAGATCTCGAGGTTAAAGGAGGACGCCGAGAAGCAGGTGAAGCTCCTCTCAGAAAAGGAGAAGACTAGAATCCTCGGCTCGGCACGCCTCCAAGCAAAGAGGATTGTGGCTGGGGCCAACCAGATGTACGTTGAGCGCGGCGTGGAATGGATGGTTAAAACACTTCAGAAGTACTCCACGAGTCAAGAATACAAGAAGCTTCTTGGAAAGATGTTCGAGTACGCGAAGAAGCGCCTCGGAGAGGGTCTAAGCGTGCGCTGCAGACCCCAAGATAAATCCGTTTTCGAAAAGCTTGGGGCGCGCGTATCTAGCGCAGACCTTGACAGTGTTGGTGGTGCTGTTTTCACCTCCTCGGATGGCTCCCTCGAGCTGGACCTCAGATTTGAGGAGCTCATCAGGTTGAGGGGAGAGGAGTTAAGGTCGGCTATAATGGGTTTGGCTGAGAGTAATAGTTAGGGTTGTTAGCGATGCCCGACATGATTTGGACGGGCACCTTCGGTAAACTCAAGGTGCTATCAACGAGTTTCCTCTCAAAGGACTTTTTACTTAACCTTACACGTCTAAAGGATGTAAAGGAGGTCGCGCAGGCGTTAGAGTCCACTTGGTATGCCCCCTACATTGAAGAAGCTGGCGCCAAGTACTCCCTTCCAGACCAGGTGGAGGTGGCACTCAACAGACACCTAGTAAACCTTAACTCACTCGCGCTGAACTCGGCTCCACCCTACGATAAGAACGCCGTGAGGTCATATCTCGCTAAGTGGGATGTGTACAACATCGAGTTGGTGCTCGCGGCCAAATCTGTTGGGAGAAGCATAGGTGAGACTGAGGCTTTCCTGGTCTCTTCGAGGAATATCCCAGTTGGGTTTGCTGGTGGTCTCATATCCTTCTCCGAGTTGAGGTCGCTTCTAGAGTTACCCGACGTGGAGTCCGTGGTTGAGTCTCTCGTAAAGTATGGTTATGGGGCTGTTCTGCTGCAGAGGTTACCGGATTACCAGAAGTCTAGGGATCTGGGTGTGCTGAGTGGGGCGCTCTACAGTGAGTATTACTCCAAGCTGCTCTGGGAGCTCAGATTCAAGCGTGGCGATGAGGGTGTGCTCAGGGAGTATGTGAAGGCTGAAATAACCAAGAGGAACCTACTCAACTTCTTCAAAGCTAGGGAGGCAGGTGTGGAGAGGGAGAGGCTTGAAAAACACCTAGTTGACGGCGGCCTTGTCCCAACGCAATCCATACTTGAGCTCTACTTCACTCCGCTCACCGAGGTGGCTCAAAGACTTCAGGGTGTGTTCAATTTGAGCGATGCGCTGCAGGCTTATGAGTCGACTAGGAATATCGCCGAACTCGAGGTCGCCTTGGACAGGGAGCTCGCTTCTAGATATGTGAGTAAGATGCGTGCGAGCTCTATGTCCTCTGTTTACGTGTTCTGGTTTATGATTCAAGCAGAGTATGAGAGGAGTAATATTAGGAGAATAGTTTACGGAAAACACTACGGGCTCTCCGAAGAAAATATAAGACGACTCCTTCTTTTGGTTGAGTGATGCGTTTTGAGTTCGAAGAAAGGTGTTGTGACGGGTAAGATAGCTGTGGTGGGTGAGAGGGAGCTGGTTTTGGGCTACAGGCTCCTTGGTGTCGAGGATACGTTCACCCCATCGGGTCAGGTTGAGGCGGTTAAGCTACTCAACGAATTGGTGGGCTCGGATAAGTATAGTCTGATTGTGCTCAGCTCGGCCGTATCCTCAACGCTTCCCCAGACCCTTAAGGAGAAGCTTGAGGCGTCGACCTTCCCACTGGTGGTCTTCATGCCCAACCCCCAGTCGGGGTCGGGAGACGAACCGCTGGCCGAGCTTGCGAAGAGGGTTTTGGGCGTGGACCTAAAGGCAGGGTGAGTCGAATTGGCAGATGGATATGTTGTTAGGGTGTCAGGCCCAGTTGTGGTCGCCGAAGGCTTAGAAGAACCAAAAATGTACGATGTCGTCAAGGTGGGCGAACTTGGGCTAGTGGGTGAAATCATACGCCTCCAGGGCTCGAAAGCCACCGTGCAGGTGTACGAGGACACGACGGGTGTGAGGCCTGGGGACAAGGTTGTTAACACGAAGCAGGCTCTCTCTGTGGAGCTCGGGCCGGGTCTACTGTCGTCGATATACGACGGGGTGCAGAGGCCTCTTAGCGTGTTAAGAGAGGAGAGCGGTGACTTCATAGCTAGGGGTATCTCTATCGCACCCCTCGATGAAAAGAAGAAGTGGGAGTTCCAGGCGCAGAAGAAGGACGGTGAAGAAGTGGTTGAGGGTGAGGTGATCGGCATAGTCCAGGAGACGCCGCTTATAACCCACAGAATCATGATGCCCATCGGTCTTAGGGGTAAACTCAAGGGTTTGCGCTCTGGGGAGTACACTATACGTGACCCCATAGGCTCGGTCGCCACACCTCAGGGTGAGGTTGAGCTGTTTTTGGCCACCAAGTGGCGTGTGAGGACTCCCAGACCGATACTTAGAAAGCTGCCACCTGACTCCCCCCTCCTCACAGGGCAGAGGGTTCTTGACACCTTCTTCCCAGTTGCCAAGGGGGGCACAGCGGCTATACCCGGCCCATTCGGTAGCGGTAAAACGGTGACCCAGCAGCAGCTTGCTAAGTGGGCTGACAGCAACGTGATAGTTTACGTGGGGTGCGGTGAGCGGGGCAACGAGATGACGGAGGTGCTCGCCACGTTCCCAGAGCTCGAGGACCCTAAGAGTAAGCGGCCGCTTATGGAGAGGACAATACTTGTGGCCAACACCTCCAATATGCCTGTGGCGGCTCGTGAGGCGAGTATCTATACTGGTATCACTATGGCGGAGTACTATAGGGATATGGGTTACGACGTGGCGTTGATGGCTGACAGCACCTCTAGGTGGGCTGAAGCGTTAAGGGAGATCTCGGGTCGCTTGGAGGAGATGCCGGGTGAGGAGGGTTATCCCGCCTATTTGGGTAGGAGGCTCGCCGAGTTCTATGAGAGGGCTGGTAAGGTGGTTGTTGTGTCGCCGGATAAACGTGTTGGCTCGGTCACAGTGGTGGGGGCTGTGTCACCCCCAGGCGGTGACTTCTCGGAGCCCGTGTCTCAGAACACGCTGAGGGTGACTAGGGTCTTCTGGGCTCTTGACGCGAGCCTAGCATCCCGCCGTCACTTCCCCTCAATTAACTGGCTTACGAGCTACTCCCTCTACGTTGATACGCTTTCCGCGTGGTACTCTAAGAATGTGGCTGACGAGTTCCCGGGGCTTAGGAAGGAGGCCTTAGAGGTTTTACAGAAGGAGGCCGAGCTTCAGGATATAGTTCAACTTGTGGGTTACGATGCGTTGCCGGAGGCTGAGAAGGGTCTGCTGGATCTTGCGCGTATGATTCGGGAGGACTACCTTCAGCAGAACGCATTCGATGAAGTGGACACTTACACCTCTATTCACAAGCAGTACGTGATGCTTAGAACTATATTGGCGTTTGGTAGGAGGAGTGCTGAGGCCATAAGAAGGGGCGCCCAAGCCACCCAGCTCTCCTCTCTCCCCGTGAAGTCCAAGATATCCAGGCTTAAGTGGACGCCTGAAGCGGAGGTTGATAAGCTTGTGGAGGAGATAGAACGGGAAATGGGTGAGCAGATCGAGGGTGTTGTTAGGGAGGCTGTTGCACAATGATACCCCTCACATACAAGACTATTAGGCAGGTAGCGGGCCCCCTCCTCTTCGTCGAGGGTGTGAGCGACGCAGCGTACGGCGAGATCGTGGAGATAACAAACGCTCTAGGTGAGCGTGTGCGTGGTCAGGTGCTCGAGTCGGGTAAGGGACTCGCGATTGTGCAGGTTTTCGGTAGCACACTCGGCTTAGATGTCAACTCTTCCAGTGTGCGTTTCCTAGGTGAGACGGCGCGTGTGGGTGTCTCGGATGACATGCTGGGTAGGGTTTTCGACGGCTTGGGTAACCCACGTGATGGGGGTGCACCCATAGTCTCCAAGGAGAAATTCGATATTGTTGGCTCCGCGATAAACCCCTATAGTAGGGAGGAGCCTTCAGAGTTCATCCAGACGGGGATATCCGCTATTGATGGTATGAATACACTTGTGAGAGGTCAGAAGCTCCCCCTATTCTCGGGTGCGGGTCTCCCGCACAACGTTCTGGCGGCGCAGATAGCGCGTCAGGCTAAGGTGCTTGGGGCCTCTGAGGAGTTCGCTGTGGTGTTCGCCGCGATGGGTATAACCAGCGAGGAGGCCAACTTCTTCATGAGGGAGTTCGAAGAGACAGGTGCCTTGGAGCGCAGCGTGCTCTTCCTCAACTTGTCTTCCGACCCCTCGATGGAGAGGGTGCTCACACCACGCCTCGCACTCACCACAGCCGAGTTCTTCGCTTATGAGAGAGAGATGCACGTACTTGTGATACTCACCGATATGACCAACTACTGTGAGGCTCTGAGGGAGATATCGGCCGCAAGGGATGAAGTACCCGGTAGGAGGGGTTACCCCGGCTACATGTACACTGATCTCGCCACGATTTATGAGAGGGCTGGTAAGATCAGGGGTAGGAAGGGCTCTATCACGCAGATGCCCATACTCACAATGCCAGCCGACGACAAAACCCACCCCATACCAGACCTCACAGGGTACATCACAGAGGGACAGGTTTACTTGAGCCGTGAGCTCGAGAGAGCGGGCATCTACCCCCCAATAGACGTGTTGGAGAGTCTGTCCAGACTGATGAATCAGGGTATAGGTAGGGGTAAGACGAGGGAGGATCACAGGGGGCTCGCTGACCAACTCTACGCGGCATACGCGCAGGGTAAAGATGTTCGCGCCCTCTCCGCCATCGTGGGTATCGAGGCGCTGAGCGAGAACGACCGCAGGTATCTGCGTGTGGCTGAGAGGTTCGAGAAGATGTTCGTTGCTCAGGGGGTGTACGAGGATAGGACCATTGAACAGACGCTCGAGATAGGGTGGGAGGTGCTAGCCGAGCTGCCTGACTCAGAGCTCAAGAAGATAAGACCCGAGTATATTCAGAAGTATAGGAAGAAGGCTTCGGGTGGGTGAGCTGGATGCCTCGGGCCACTAATGTGAGACCCACAAGGATGGAGCTTCTCAGGATACGTAGGAGGATAGCCATAGCTAGGAAGGGTCTCAGGCTTCTCAAACTCAAGAGGCAGGCCCTGATACTCGAATTCTTCAGGATGAGTAAGGAGGCCGCCGCGCTGAGAAGTGACCTGAGGAATAAACTTAGAAGGGCTTATGAAAGTGTGCGTGTGGCCGAGATGCTAGTAGGTCCCCTTCGGCTCGAGTATGAATCGATGCGTATACCCAATATAAGTCCGCTGGGTGTTGCTACAAAGAATGTGATGGGTGTTAGGATACCCGAGTTGGCTCAGAGTGGGGCTTTCGATGGAGAGGAGCACCTCCTCGAGATGCCCGCCTCCATAAACCAGGTTGTGCGGGTGTACAGGGACCTGCACTTGGCGTTGCTCAACGTCGCGGAGAAGGAGACCGCTCTTAGGAGGTTGCTCCTCGAGATAGAGAAGACTAAGAGGCGCTCCAATGCGATTGAGAATATACTCATACCTAGGCTCGAGCAGAATGCCAAGTACATCAAGTTCGTTTTCGATGAGATGGAGCGTGAAAGCTTCACCAAGCTTAAAACCGTGAAGCGTAAAATGGCTCAGAGGGAGGGTGCGCTGCGATGACTCAGGAAGACAAGGGTGAGCTGGGTGTGGTGGAGAAGATGTTGCCTGGTGTGCCGAAATACTATTATTGGGGAAAGAACCCGAAGAACATACTCGCCTACTATAGGGATCAGGCGAAGAGTGCAGCTGAAGCCTACTCGAAGGCGAACCCCGCGTTTTTCGCTAACGACGCTCAGCGCAGGTTCTACAGGGTTATGCTTGCGCTGAGGATAGCCAAGGTGGCTGGTGTACTCGCCTTCGGACTGCTCGTGTACCACTTGGTGGGTTGATGTGTCGTGTCTAAAGACAACTATTTGAATGTTTTGGAGAAGGTTAAGAAGGCTGAGGAGGAAGCGGATAAGAAGCTCGCTGAGAGGAGGGCTCAGCTTGAATCGGAGCTCTCTAAGCTGCGCGCTGAGCTTGAGGCTAAACTTGAGAAGGCGAGGGCTGAGTCACAGCTTCTGTTAGAGAAGAGTGTTGAGGCTGCGAGGGCTGAAGCTGAAGCTGAGGCGAGCAGGTTGCTCAAGGAGGCCGAGGAGCAGGCTAAACGAATCGATAGTATGACCCACGACGAGGAAAGGCTCCTCGAGATAGCAAAAAAAGTCTTGCTGGCCGATTTCGGTGCATAGAAGTGTTGAGACCAGCTAAGATGGTTAAGGTTGCTGTGGTTGGGCTGAGGAGGAAGAGCCACACCATCCTCTCCGTGTTGCACGACTTGGGCGCAGTGCAGGTTGAACCCGTGTCAGGTGAAGCTCTCCACCTCCTAAAGAAGGAGGTGGGCGGACAATCCCTGCGGGAGGTGTCCGACGAGTTACTCAGGATCAGGAGTATAAAGTCGGCGCTTCCACCGTTACCCGTGACTTCGAGGAGAAGGTTTTCCTCCATTAAGGAGTTGCTGGAGGCTTCCAGGTCTATAAACATAGATGAAGAGGTTAAAAGCCTGCAGACGCGTATCGAGGAGTATGAGTCCAAGCTCGAAAACCTCAGGGATCTTGCGTCACTCGTCGGTAAGCTCTCCTTCGTGGAGGTTGACCTCGCAAACCTGAACCTCAAGTCGGCTTCGTCCTTTGTGGGTGAAATGAGCGAGGATGTGTTCACCCAATTCACAGAGGAGCTCAAGTCGAGCTTGGGCTCCTACTTGGAGAGCCACACCTCCTCAGATGGTAAGGTTATTGTTCTACTCGTGGTGCCAGCAGATAGGCTGTCCGCGTTCGGCTCTCTAATCCAGAAGATGAGTCTGCGCTTCGAGAGGGTTCCCCAGCTAAGCGGAACCCCAAAGCAGGTTTTGGCGGAGCTAGAGCGTCGGCAGGGTGAGCTTAAAGCCGAGGTTGAGGAGCTGAAGGGGCAACTCCAAGCTCTATCAGTCAGGCACTACGCAGACATTGTGTGCGTGGAGGAGCAGCTTGCAATCGAGAGCAGAAAGCTGGAGGTGTTGGAGAACCTCGGCTTCACGGATAGCTTGGTGGTCATTGAGGGTTGGGTTCCCGAGCGTAGACTGGAGCAGCTGAGGGTGGCTTTGGATCGCAACACCGAGAACACCACGCTTGTGTTTACCTCTGAAGCAGGGCATGATGCTCCCCCGACACTTATGGAGAACCCTAGACCATTTAAGCCGTTTGAAGCTTTCGTGCGGTTCTATTCCCTACCCCAAGCGGAGGAGGTTGACCCCACAATCATTTATTCACTTGTGTTCCCAGTGTTCTTCGGCCTCATGCTTGGGGATGTTGGGTACGGTGTGCTAATACTGCTCATCGCGCTTTGGATAAAGCGCTACACGGAGCACGGTGGGCGCACGATTGTGCCGAAGAGGGTGAGGAGCTTCGCTAAGACCTTCTTTAGACCCTCTGGTTGGGCGAAGCTCAGCAGGGCCCTAATACCTGCCTCCGTTATAGCGATAATATTCGGTTTCCTCTTTAACGAGTACTTCGGCTTCCACTTTAACCAGTACCTCTACCAGGCGTTGGGTTGCCGCTCGACCTCGGGGGTGTGCACCACGGGAGCTGTGCTCGACCCCACCACAAGCTTCGGCCTCAAAAAACTTTTACTCGTGAGCGGATACGTGGGACTGGGTATGGTTACCCTCGGCTTCGTGCTCGGCATAGTGGATGCCTACTGGGAGAGGAAGCCCAGGCATATTCTGGGTAAGGTAGGATGGCTCAGCGTCGTGTGGGGTATAGCCCTCCTCGGCTTGGATTTGCTTCACCAGAAGCCGCTTAACCCAGCAACAAACCCGCTTGTGGGGGGATATATTGGTATGATAGTGTTCGGGGTGGCCCTCGTTGTTGTGGGTGAGGGTGGGCAGGCCGTTATCGAGCTACCCTCACTTATAAGCCATGTGCTCAGCTATACCCGACTCGTCGGTATACTGCTCTCATCGGTGATACTCGCGGAGGTCATAAACACGGTGTTTCTCGGTACGCTGATCGGTGGGGTTGCCTCCGTGGTGTATGGTGTGGTTATACTCGTGTTCGGTCAAGCGTTTAACTTTGTGCTCGGTCTCTTCGAGCCGGGCATACAGGGTGCGCGGCTTCTCTATGTGGAGTTCTTCTCTAAGTTCTATAGGGGTAATGGTAGACCCTTCAGACCGTTTGGCGGTAGGAGGGTTTACACCCAGAACGAGGTTGAAATCCCCGAAGCTAAATAGGTAGGCTTAGAATTAGTAGTAGCACCCAGAGGGCGTAGAGTACAACCCTGTTTTTCGAGACCTTTGTGTAGTCATCTAGGGGTCCGGGGTGACCCATGTAGCTCAAAAAGAGTATGAGGAAACCCATAAGGAGGAAGCCGGGGTTCACGGCTACGCCGAGGCCAATCACTGCGAGACCCACTATCAGTGATATGGTTGAGTGTAGGCGTTGACCCACGATTGAACGCAGCACGTGTCCACCGTCCAGTTGAGCGGTGGGTAACGCGTTTAGGAATGTGACTATTAGGCCAACCCACGCTGCGAAGGCTACCGCGTTGAGTGCGAGCACCCTGTTAGCGGGGACGTATACCATTGTTACCAGATACATGAGGAGGGGTATGAAGGGTAGGGATGATAGGTGGGATGCTTCTTGAATCGGGATGAGTGGCGAGGTGAATATGCCTACGAATGTGGCCGCCACGGCCACAGCGAATCCCCCGAGCGGTCCAGCCAAGCCTATGTCTAGTAGCTGGTTCCTATCCTTGAATGGTTCACGCGCCTTTATCACCGCGCCGAACGTGCCGATTGGGGGTATCGATGGGATAAAGTATGGGAGCGTCGCAGCCACCCTGTGTCTACGGGACATGAAGAAGTGGCTCGCCTCATGTGTCACAAGGATGGCGAAAAGTGTTCCAAGGTACTCGAAGCCACCAATGACTCCCCCGAAGAACAGGTAGCCCGAGACGAAAACCGTTACGGCGGTGGCCAAGAACAGGCCTATGTTCCACCTGAGGTCAACCTTGGGTGGTACGAATTTGGGCACAACGTTTATGGATAGCTCCCCCTCTCCGTGGTAGTTCCTCACGATCATGCTGTAACCCAAGTCTTCCACCTCCCTCCTGAGCTGGATGAGGGTGGTCTGGTCGCTTGGTGCGCCAACTATGAATGTTGGAACATTCATGCTAACGGTTTCCTGTATTACGCGTAGCCTAGAGGATATGATGGGTCCAATCTTGGTGAAAACCTCCGTCACTTGGTCGCTTGGCTGCACGGTTGGCTGGGACATCAATAACCCACCTCATCCACCCTACGAAAACATATAAGGTTCACACAAGTCAAAACCCATTAGGGTTCAAGCGCTGGAGCCATAAAGGCTGGAGCAAGTGTGCGTAAACAAGTGTCAGTCTACTTGCCCATGCTGATTTTAAGCCTATCCGAGGTTAGTGTGGGGTATGAGCCCAGCACCCTGAGTAGCGTGGTTTTACCCCTGACTTGCTCTAAGGCTTCGAGGAATAGAGGGTTATCCTCAGTTGTGTCGAGGTCTATTATGAATGCGTACTCCCATTTCTTCTTTCGGAGGGGTCTTGAGCCGATCATGGTTAGATTGATTCCGCGTGAGCCGAAATCGGCGAGTATCTCCGCGAGCACCCCAGGCCTGTTGGTCGCGGTGAACACCAGCGTGGTCTTATAGTGTATGTTTCCCTTCAGGTTAATGTTGAAGCCGCCTCTCCTACCTACAACCACGAATCTGGTCGCATTCTCCCTGTCGTCTTGAACGCCCAGTGCTAGTGTGTTTAGGCCAGAGTCCTCCGCTTCCCTTGTCCCCAGGAGGTAGGCCCACCCCTTTTTCTTCGTGATCGGCTGGTTGGGTGAGCTGAATATCTTAGCGGATGGGAGATTGGCTGATAGAAACCTCTGGCACGCCCATATTGCTTCAACATCTCCGACCACCACCCTTATGGCACTGAGTGAGCGCTCAGCTGAGACCAGATGGTACTCCACGGGTAGGACTACTTCCCCTATTATTCTCAGCTCAGATTCTATTAGCGCGTCGAGTGTGTAGGGGTACGCGCCATGCGCCGTACCTTCGTAGGGGGCTATTGAGAAGTCAGATGACCCGAGCTCAACTGAGCTGAACGCGTCCTCGACTCCTCCCACCAAACTGAAGGTGCACGAGGAACCGAACACTGTTCTAGCAGCCTCCATGCAGTGGCTCCGCATCGCGTAGGGAACCGCTATGATGCTCTCGCTCTGAATGCTTCTGCAGGCGGATATTATCTCTCTCAGTAGTCTGACGAGTATCCTGTTTTGTGTGGAGTCACCATCCCCAACCAACTTGGATACGAGTTCCTCCTCCCTTGTTAAATCCAGTGTGGGTGTACTGGTCTCCCGCTTTGCGCTATGCACACGCCTGCACAGCTCAAGCCTGCGCCTGAGCAGTGTGACTATTTCGGCTGTGACACTGTTGAGCTCTCCCCTGATTTCCTCCAGATTCTCTGGTTGATCCCCCTGCACGCTTTAACCCCTACTTTTCGTTTAGGAGAAGGTTTATTTGGGTTGCGAGTTCAAAATCCTTCTCGGTAATTCCACCCTCGTCGTGGGTGGTGAGTGATAGTCTCACCTTGTTGTAGGAGTTGTATATGTCAGGGTGGTGGTCCAGCTTATTCGCGATCGGTGCGAGTTTAACTATAAAGCTTATAGCCGCGTCGAAATCATCAAACTCGAGTTCTCTGACGAGAGAGTTCCCCTCAAGCCTCCATCCCTCAAGTTTTTTGAGCCTCCGCTTAATTGCCTCCGGGTCTAGCTTTACCAAATTCGATCAACCATATGTGTACCCCCATCGATTTAACGCTTGTGCGGGTGGTTCGAGGGAAAGATTACGGACCTCCACACTTGAAGGTCACATCCGCCTCCCACTAACCCGAATGATATCGGTAACCCCCCTTAGTGGGGTAGAGCCGTCCCAGCCTTACCCGAAGCCGTGTCGCACTACGCAGAGTTGGGGCCGCTAAAGACTTAAGCTTTTGCAATAGTAGTTTGCATCGAGTGTGAATGCCTTATAGATACCTTGAAGATGTGGCTATAGCGGACCTAGCATTCGAAGTGGAGTCCAACAGTTTGGAGGGCCTGTTTGAGGATGCCGCGATGGCTCTCTTTGAGGCCATGGTCAACACAGCCACACTGCGCGTCGCGGGGAAAAGGAGGGTCACGGTTAAAGCGGATACGGTTGAGGACCTACTTTACAAGTTCCTATCTGAGGTGGTTTATCTTAAGGACGCTGAGGCACTGCTGTTCAAGAGCATTGATGTGACCATAATGGTCGACGGAGGGTACACATTGGTGGGTGAGGGTGAGTACGATGTGTTGGAACCCTCCCGTCAGGAGCTACGTATGGATGTCAAAGCGGTAACCTACCACATGTTCCGTGTCGAAAGGAAGAATGGGGGCTGGGTGTGCACCGTCGTCGTGGACGTCTAGCACAAAGCTAACAATGCGTTCACCAAAGTGTAGTGTTAGCTACATCACCCCCACAAGTGGGGTCTTGGAATGAGGACAAAAAATGGGTGTGTGTTCTATTTTGTTTAGACGTTATAAGTATTTGGTTGTGGTGCGCTTGGTGGCGAGCCCATTTATAGCTGCGTAAACCCTTTCGGGTGTGAATGGTAGCTCCCTTAGGCGTATGCCTATCGCTTCTCGTAGGGCGTTGGCTATTGCCGGCGCCACACCTATTATGGGTGGCTCACCTATGCCTTTGGCACCTAGGCTATTCGTGTATGGGTCTTCGGGCTCAACATAGGTGGAGAGTATTTCACCCATGTCGGTACACCTCGCCACTAGGTAGTCGTTGAGGTTGGGGTTTAGGACAACCCCGCTTTCCCCATCCACGAGTCTACCCTCCCACAGGGCGTACCCCATACCCATGATTACCCCTCCCTCAACTTGGCTCGTGAATATTAGGGGGTTGACAACCATCCCAGAGTCGTGTACGGATACGAACCGTAGAACCCGAACGCTGCCGGTTTCGGTGTCAACCTCAACCTCCGCGAACTGTGCAGCGAAGGTGTTAACCATGTATCCTTCTTGGTTTGGTTCACGCGCACCCCTACCCGTGACGCTGAAGTCGCCTAGGTTGCCTAGTAGCTCACTCACAGAGCATAAAACACCACCGTCGCCTCTTAGTATCGAGCCTTCCTTGATGGTTAGCTTCTCTTTGGCTACATCGTACACCTGTGACGCTATCTCTAGTAGCTGGTTTTTGACATCGTGTGCAGCGGCTCTGACGGCTGGACCCATTGAGGCTAGAGTCTGGCTCCCACCGCTGCCAGGCGACCTTAGCTCGGTGATTGTGTCTCCCAGTACCACCATCACGCTACTAATAGGGAGACCCAGCTCCTCAGCGGCTATTTGTGCGAGCGCTGTCCTAGTGCCTGTCCCAATATCCTGCGTGGCGGTTAGCACGGTTACCCCACCATCCGCGTCAACCTTGACCTCAGCGTAGGCGGGAGGGCCTCCACCACCCCACCATATGGCTCCAGCCACACCCTTAGCACGTATCTTGGCCCCATCCCTAACAACCCTTGGCTCAGAGCGCCAGCCGATGAGTTCGGCCCCCTTGAGGTAGGCTTCCCTTAAAGCCTTAGAAGAATACTCGGTGTTGGTTACAGGGTCCCTTGTGGCGTAGTTTAGAAGCCTCAGGTCGAGTGGGTCCATGTTGAGTCTTCTTGCGAGCTCGTCAACCGCTGACTCGAGCGCGAAGTCTCCTTCCACGTAGCCGGGTGCACGGAAGGCCGTGGATGACACCAGGTTGGTTTTCACACCGTAGAGTTCAACCTTGACATTTGGGCAGGTGTACATCATTTTAGCCGGTCCTCCGAGGTCTGCCACCCAGCCCTCCTCGCCAATATTCACAAGCCCTTTGAGGTGGATTGCCGTTATTCTACCGTCCTTCTTCGCACCGATCCTAACCCACTGGACGGTCTGGCTCCTGTTACCGGTTGCGAGGTTCTCCTCTATCCTATCTAGGACTATGCGCACGGGCCGCCTGAGAAGCCTAGCTGCTGCAGCGGCGACCACCGTGTACTCACCCGCACCGAACTTGGAGCCGAAACCTCCACCCATGAACTCGGAGACCACCCTTATTCTTGACCGCGGTATCCCTAGCTCCTCGCTGAGAGCCGATCTCACGTTGAACACCGACTGGGTGGAGGTATACACCACTAACGTGTCACCCTCCCAGTGGGCCACGCTTCCATGCGTCTCCATGCAGTTGTGGAGTGCGGCCTGCGTTTTGAAACTCTCTTCAACGATTAAATCCGCCTCCGCGAAGCCCCTCTCTAGGTCTCCCCTCTCGTATAGCTTCGGTCCAACGATCCTATCTTTCGAGGAGTCCAAGCCCATTATCTCCTCTGGGTCAACTAGGGGTTTGAGCGGCTCGTAATCCACTTGGATCAGCTCCAGCGCATCCTCGGCCACTGATTCATCCTGCGCAAGCACCAGTGCCACCACATCACCTTGGTAGGTAACCTCCTCCTTGAAGACCTTGTCGGCTCCGCTGAAGCCCAGGGTGGCCGCGTTCTTATAAGTGTACACTCCAAGAACACCGGGTAGCCTCTCCGCTTCTGACGCATCTATGTGGGTGATCTTAGCGTGCGCGTATGGTGATCGTAGGAATTTTCCGTAAACTGTTCCTGGGAGGTATACATCGTGGGTGTACTTGGCTGAGCCCGTGACCTTGGCTGCACCCTCCACTCTTGGCTGCGGCCTTCCAACAATCTTCAGGCCGCTCCTCGGCGACCAGCTCTCGAGTGGTTCACCTTCGACGACGGTGTACTCATCCCTGAACCTCCCCTCAAACTCCACTCTTGTCTTTACGACTTTAACCATTCCTCTTCACCTCGCCTGCAGCGTCAAGCACAGCCTTGATGATCTTTGGGTAAGCCCCACACCTGCAAATGTTACCAGACATATAGTACTTCACCTCCTCCATGCTCGGTTTGGGTATGATGTCTAGAAGGAATTTAGCGGACATCACCTGCCCAGGTGTGCAGAAGCCGCACTGGAGCGCATCGTTGCGTACAAACGCCTCCTGAAGCGGGTCGAGTTTCCCTCGGCTAAGGCCTTCAACAGTCACAATATCCATACCCTCAACTGACACGGCGAGTGTGAGGCACGAAAGGCGTGACTTACCATCCACTAGAACCGTGCACGCACCGCAGCTACCCATATCGCACCCCTTCTTAGCACCCGTCAGACCCAGCTGTTTGCGTAGCACGTCGAGAAGGCTCTCCCTGGGCTCAACGGTGACAGTGTGGTTTAGGCCGTTAACCCTGAGCGTTATTCGTCTCGGATTGACCAACAAGATCGCCCACAAACCTACCACGGTGGCTGAAATAAGCGTTTTCACACAACGTGAACCAGCCCTACTAAGGGGGAGCTAAACACCTCGTAGTGTCACCACTTTGATCTCTCTGTAACCAACCATAGAAGTGCGGGTAGGTGTTTGAGCGGGGCTCCCCCGCGGGGAAACTAGGGGGAGGTATGGGTGGCACCCACCCTGCACGTCGAAGAAGAATCGGGCAAGCGTTCAGGTGACAATCCAATGTGAATCCACGGAGAGCCCAGCGGGATACTCGGTTCCTAGAGTTAACCCATTGATTCCATCATGCGAGAAACCATTAGTACTTTACACAATGTTATCCGATTAAGAACTGTGTATCCTTGGGAACCCATGTCTGATGATGTGTTATCCGAATATCTTGTCTTGTTGGGCATGTTGAGTTTACACTCGATTCAGTCATGGTGACCTATGTCTGGCTGCATGAGTAAAAATGGTTGATCTATTGTTGGGAAGCGGCTCTTTTTGTGATGGGGTCTATTATTGCGTATGTCTCACCTCTCTTTTCGATGAGGGAGTATCTCTGCAAGGCTCGCAGCGTCCTGTTAAGTTCCCCATCGTTGATTTTTCTTTGGGCAAGCGCCTCAGCCATGTGCTTTATGTCCGACCAGCTCGGCGTGCTGAGCTTGGAGATGGCGGCGAGCACGAGCCTTTGGGATGAGGGTAGAGATTCGATCTCCGCGCGCTCTAGTCTTGTGGCTGCCTCTAGTACTTCCTCGATCGCCTCAACTGTAAATTTGCCCTTCTGTGAAGTTCTAAGCCCAAAGTAGGTAAGCCAGCCAATTACTCCGTCAAGCTCATCTACACTCTTCTCGAGCAGTGAGTCATCGAGTTTTATGGATAACTCGGCGAACCCCCGTCTGAGGAATTCCAGTGAGAGCTCACGTGTAAGGGGTTTTAGTGACACTTTATCCATATATCTGCCGTAGAAGGGGGAACTAGGATTGTTTACACCTATGAATTCGTCGAGCACCCCCACTTCGCTCCCAGCGAATACAAGTGTTAGATTTTCCATGTTATCATACACGTTTGCGAGTAGTTCCCTCATATCGATGGATGTCAGTCTGAGTACTTGGGCTTCATCGAATGCTATCACAATCTTCTCGGAGTGCGTCTTAGCTACCCTGTTTAGCCTTGTGAAAAGGTCGAGTAGGATGCTTCGCGTGCGCTCTTGTCGTAGTTTGAGTGTGAGTACACCCGCTATATCTATCTCCCTTATGGCGTCCTTTATAGACCTGCGGACCCTCTCACCTGTTGAGACCACCTCGGAGGCAGACTGTATAAGCTCACTCAGAACAGCTTGTGATGAAAGTTTACCTCTTACAGTTGTTCCACGCAGGTCCAAGTAGATGTGAGGGTGTTCTGAAAGCCTCAGACCCACTTTGATAAGGCTGGACTTCCCGATCCTCCTTATCCCTTTTACCACGGTGTATCCCCTATCCACCGATGATGCAAATTCTTTGAGCTCTATCTGCCTGTCAAAGAAATCCTTCAAACTTGTTTTAGGCTTTCCGCTGAACAACATACACCTGTATGTAACATACACGTGTATTTAAATTACACCACATTAAGAGGATTTGTGGATCTAGGTGTTGGGGTGACCTAGTTAAGGTATGCGGCTAGCACGCTAACCCCAACGTATGGTGCGTCGTGGTTTAATATTTTGGGTCTGAATTCGTCTCCGCAGAAGCCGGCTGCTGTCATAAGTGGTCCAAGCCCGCCTTCAGGGTCGCTTCTTGTGTACGCATCACCGGCGAGCCTCTTTATTTCAAGTATGCTCTGAGGCGCGTTCTCGAGTGTTTGGATGAGTATTTTGTCGAACTCGTAGAGTGGGTCGTCAGGGTTGGGTTGTGAGCCGAATTCGAACAGGTCCAGTCTATGTGTTGGTGAACCTGAGGCTATGAATAGTGTTTTGAGGCCGAGGGAGTCAGCTGCAATTCGTATGGCTTTGCCGAAGACGTAGTCCTGCTCGTGGGCGTATGGGTCTGTGGATACAGCCATCATTTTGTTTTTGACTTCACCCCACATTACGAGTGGTGGAACCCACGCGCCGTGGTCGAGTCCCCACTTCTGTGTTGGTTCAATGTTTAAACCGCTCCTTGGCCCCTCTTGTAGTAGGCGTTCAACGAGCGCTGGGTGGTTCTCAGCGTTCAGGCAATAATCGTATAGTTTGTCTGGGAAACCATAGTAGTCCTGTATGCATCTGAGAATTGGGGTGCTCACAACTTGGAATCTGCCTCTAACCATGAAGTGGGGTGAAGAAACAACGATTACGTCGTAGTCGGCGGGGTTGATTTGCTTTCCGAGTTCCTTGAGAAAGCGGTGGTATGGCTGGTCGCTTTCCACGAGCAGTGTGGGCGAAGCGTGTGAGAGAAAGAGTGCCTTAGATTTCACAAGTATATATTAGTTGCTAAGAATATTAAACCTACTAGGATAAAAAGAGTGTAATTAAAGGTAAACTTGTGACTTCAGTAGTTTTTAAGCTTGCCTGGGTTGAGTATGTTTTTTGGGTCGCTCAACCTCTTAAGCTTACGAATTGCTTCTATTTTTTCCACGTCGAGTCTGTCCTCGAGATGATAGCTATGGATGTTCTCAACGACTATGCCCTGCGACTTCATGTACGCGAGCATCTCAAGCAACTCAAGCGGTTCTTGATAGAAGACTATGGGTAGCCCAGCCGGTAGGATTTTGGCTCCCTTCCTTATAAACTCGTAGTGCATCAGAATTCTATCACCGTATTTTTCTTTGATCATGAAGGTCTGCTCCGCGACGCTCTGCGGGTCGAAGAAGATGTGTTGCCATGTGACGTTCTCCTGCTTAGTGGCCCAAAGGGTGGTGTGGTTGAAGGTATAATCGGATAGCATCTCCGCTTCGTCCCCCCCAAGCCACTCTACACTCACAGCGCCCCCTCCAGACAACATTCGCGAGACTTCACCCTGGGCTGAGGCTTCCAGAATGGCTATGAGTACATATGAGTCCTCGAAGCCTTGGAAGACATCCATCTTACCCCGAAGAACTCTATCCTTAACTGAGCCTTCAAAGTAGCGTGCTACAGCTGGCTCATAAAGCGATAGCACCCTCTTATGTATGTGGGGGTTGTTTACTAGTTTGAGTGCGAAGCTGAGCGCCTCCCTGAGTGCTCTGAAACCTATGACTATCCCTGCGAGCTCTTTTTTGGGCGCTAAGGGTAGGCTGACCTCTGTGATAATCCCAGTTGTACCAGCCGAATGGATTACCCCATCTAATCCTCTACCTTGTATCTGCGTCTCGCTGAGATTTGGACCCACTAGTTTGACACCATCCACGTTGCCGTCCCAAAGTCTACCGTACTCCACTGAGCCCACGCCACCCGACCCACCCTCGATGAACCCCGCCACTGTTGATACAAGGTAGGTGCTTGGGTAAATCCTGAGCGTCATACCCCTCTTCTCCGCTGCCGCCTTCAGCTCACCCAGGCGGGTGCCAGGCTCCACGGCTGCGTGTCCATCGTCAAGCTCTACGATTCTACGCATCCTGGTTATGTCTACGACTATCCCACCCTTGAGGGGTACGCATTGTGCGTAGTTACCTGTCCCACCTCCCCTAGCGACAAGTGGTACATGGTTTTCGGATGCGAGCTCCACTACTTGTTTGAGTTGTTCGGGTGTGTGGGCCCAAACCACTACGTCGGCTGCGGCCTGCCTTACGTGTTGTTTGAGCAGTGGGGAGAACCACGAATAGTCCGAGGAGAGGGTCTTACGCGTTGTGTTGTCTGTGCTCACGTTTTTAGAGCCGAAGATCCCTTCAAGCTGCTTTACGAAGCCGTCTGATAGTAGCTCGCTCAAATCGCTCACCCCTATGGGGATACCTCCTCAAGCATCCTCTTGTTCACCCTGATTCCTCCAAGACCTATCACTGCGCTGAACACGAGCCACGAGGATGCTATGAACACCAGCTGAAGCGACGGTTTACCAGCCAATGCCACCCCTAAGTAGAATATTCCCGCTACGCTTACGAGCCTTGCGAGAGCGTTTGTGAGACCTGCGCCGCTGGTTCTAAGCCTCGTTGGGAATATTTCACCTAGATATATTGAGAGTGCTCCATAGCTGAGCTGGTCGAAGAAGCTGGATATGAATCCGAAGAGCATTACGAATATTGGGCTCACAGCGTACGCTAGTATGAACGTGCTTGCGGCTATTATAAGGCCGCTCAGAGCCATCACATCCTTCCTCTGAAGTCTGTCGCCAACGAAGAACAACCCGAATCCACCGATTATGGTGCCCACGTCGGCCACAGCGATATAGCCTAGTGACTTCACTATGGTGAAGTGCCTCGCCACAAGTATGAGTGGTAAGAACGTTACGAAGCCATAGAATCCCATTGAGTCGAACACGTAGGCGAGCGCCGAGTGTATGGTTCTCCACCTATACTTGGAGCCGAATAGCTCCCTTACACCTGAACCTTTTACAGTCTGTGTTAAGCTCACGGGTGATGGTTGGGGTAGCTCTCTACCGATACTTTTCTTGGTTCTTAGCTCTATTTCCTCCAGCGTGTTCATCGCCTCCTCAGACATTCCCCTCTCTAGGTAGAAGCGTGGTGATTCTGGTACGAGTCTCCTTACAAACCATACAGCTATCGCTATGGCGGAGCCGACAAAGAATATGTACCTCCATCCCGATAGGGGTAGCACTCTTAGTAGGTAAGCCCCAAGTAGAGCCGTGAATAGGAAAGCTGAGGATGCAACCCCCACTATTATACCCATCGCCCTAGCACGCATCTTTGAAGGTAGGAGCTCTGAGATGTATGCTTCGACGACAGCGTAGTCCCCCGTGACGCCGAAACCCGTGATGAACCTTGAGGCAACCATTTCATAGTAGTTGGTCGAAAGCCCTGTGAGGAGGCTGCCGAATGCCACCATGAGTAGTGTTATAAGGAACCACTGGCGTCTGCCGAAGAGGTCCGCTAATCTGCCAGCTATTATTCCGCCGAAGAAGGCACCTATGAATGTCGTTGAAAGTAGGAGGCTCACGCTGAATGGGGAAAGTGCAAAGGCTTGCTGCACGGGTGCTATTGTGAACGACATAGTGCTGAAGTCGTAGTAATCGAAGAAGGCGCTGAAGCCGGCGGCGAGTATAACAAGTAGCTGAAAGGATGAGAATGGTAGCCGTTCAAGTCTTGCGACGACCTCTTGGGTGAGCTCTGTCTGATTTTTCCATCTATCTTTTATGGTTGAGTTGGGAATAGAACCCATGGTTAGCATATTTATGTGCTTTTATTTAAACTTAGTTGACTAAAATAAACACATTTATGCTAAAAAGATGTCTGGCGTGTTGGTCGCCACGAGCGTGTGTCACAGTTCGCTGAGCTTTTTCGCTATTGCTTGAGCTATCTCAGTAAGAAGTAATTCACCGCGTTTTTTATCCCCTGCTTGGAAGGGTTCTGAGTCGTCCACTACACCGCTTCTTGAAACGTCTCTTGTTGGGTGTATCGTGAAAACTTCTTTTGAGGCTGTCTTAAAGTCCTCTGGCTCCATTCTTGCTAACCCTTCATGGTCGACGCACTCAGGGCATATGTATTCAAGCATGGATGTCTCAGAGTAGCCTGCGTGTTGAAGTGTTGGGCTTCTACCAAACACCTTAGCTGTGAGGTCCCTGAACTCGGTAAGGTTGAACACGTACACCTTACCGCTGTGGCGTCCGCCGAGGTTCACCATTCTCTGGAGCACCGAGAGCGCCTGAACGTTTCCACCATGCGCGTTGATGGCGGCAACCCTCCTGAATCCCGATTCGAAGAGAGATTCCACCACGCAGCGTGTATAATCGATGAAAACGTGGTAGTCCACCCAAACTGTTCCGGGAAAGCCTCTGTGCTCGCTCGAGCAGGCGTAAATTATGGGTGGGAACAGAACCACTTTTTCGGGTAGCATTTGCTCGACCATGTTGGCCAACCGCCAAGCAACCATGCTGTCGGTAGAGAAGGGTAGGTGGTATCCGTGCTGTTCAAAGCTGCCAACTGGCAACACTCCTATCGCTTCGGGTTTCCTCTTCAACGCTTCCTCAAGTTTAACCCAGTTTAATGTATAGCCAATCAATCCTATCAACTCTATAAATATACTCAGCCTATAAAGCCTTAGTAGACTCGTACTATCCATAATTACGCCAGTGGGTTGGCTAGCTAACTTGGTTGTTGGGGTAGATAGAAACGTGTTTCGGTGGTGTTGGTGACTATTGGTGTCCCACGTCTTAATACGTGTTTTGGGAGAGCCATGTTTTTGAAGACTTCGTGGATACTCTTCTCCGCAAAGATTAATAGATTGGCTTCGCATTCTTTGCCCACGCCGTAGTCCATTAGCCTCATCATTTTCGCACCGTTATGGGTTATCATGTTATAGATTAAGCGTAGACCATCACTCGTAGCTATTCTTGCAGCGTGGATCATGATGAATCCCACCTCAACCATGCTTCCTCTACCATATGGATAGTATGCGTCTTGGATATCATCTTGGCCAGCCGCCACGTTGACACCGGCACTTGCAAACTCGATTATCCTTGTAATACCCCTCTTAAACGGATGGGTGCTCCCACCCCCTGAGAGGATTAGGCTGGTTTGGGGGTTCTCAACCACGCTGAGCCCAACAAGCTTGGCGAGTTTTACCACCCTCTCCACGTAGGCTTCGTTGGGTGAGTCGAGCGCACCCCTGCACTGGCTCGCAGAGCACCTATCCTTTAACCCCTCGCGTAGACACTTGGATATAAAGCTGAGAATGTTGGTTGAAAGCGGGTCGTCGGTGTCATCCGCCACTATGTGTATATCCTTATCAAGGCTTTTGGCGACGCTGATCACTTTATCCAGATGTTGGCTTGCGTCGTCGGCTGAGTTCTCATACCACGGGATGCCCCCAACAACGTCTGCTCCAAGCTCAGCCGCCTTGTAGAGTAGCTCCACATTTTCTGGTTTGCCCACCAAGCCCTCTTGGGGGAAGGCTACGACCTGAACATCTATTAACCCACCGAATTCCCGCTTCAGTTTTATGGCCGCATTCAGACACCTCAGACCAACAACGCTATCAACGTCCACGAAAACCCGGTGCGCAGTTGTACCATGTTTTAACGATTCAACCAAAGCCCTTCTACCTCTTTCTAGGATATCTTCCTCGGCGAACCCCTCCTTGATGGATCTAACGGTGGGTATTATGGAATGAGTGTCCTTGGTATTCGGCTCCAACTGCACAGGAGTCCAGTCCAAACTATTCGCCGTGTAGACCTTGTCAAGGTGGATGTGAGAATCGACGAACCCTGGACACACGATCCCGCCTTCAGCGTCTAGAACATCTGATCCTCCAAGTTCTCCACTTGCGCTTTGAATGTCCACAATGCGTCCTCCTTCAAGCAAGATGTCCCAGATGCCAGGAGTGAAGGGTATTCTGGCGTTTCTGATTGTGAAACTCATAACCAAGCCTACCGGTTTTAATATTAAATGTTTCCGTACACTAATACACCGAGTACTCAAGCACGCGTTTGTAGGGGGATATGGGAAACCTCTAATTGCCCCTCTTTGTAGGATTACTGATGCGAGTAAAATTAGGCTTGGTGCAGCTATCCAAACATAGACTGGTTGATGGGGTGCCGCTCGTCGAGGAGGCGTTAAAAGCCGATTCACAGATAGTTTTGCTACCAGAGAAGTGGGCCTTAGAATCCGAGGAGAACATCGTCGTAGGCGGTTCCCACCCCTACCTTAAGTCTCTGTGTGAACTTAGCTCATCTTACGGATCATTAATAGTGAGCGGCGCCCTATATGAGAGATCCCAAGAGGGTATGTATATATCTGCGTACCTGTGCGGTGAGGGTAAGATACTGGGTAAGGCAAGAAAGATGCATCTGTTCCAATCCGAGAAAAAGAGGTTCCAGCGGGGTGATAAACCAGTTGTAGTAGATTACGAAGGCCTCAGGCTCGGTGTAGCCGTGTGCTACGACTTGGATTTCCCAGAAACAGTGCGTTTATTCGCGTTGTTGGGATGCGAGCTCCTCCTTGTCCCAGCGAAGATCGTTCATCAGGCCGCTCAGGCCTGGATGGTTTACGTTAAGGCTAGGGCGCTTGAGAACAGGCTGCCCATCGCGTTCGCCAATGTAAGCCAGTCACCTTACTTTAAAGGTGGAAGCGCACTGGTCGACCTCCAGGTCACTGGGTCGGAGGCCAGTCCCTTGGTGTTTCCCCGCGTACACCAAATGGGTGAGGCCGAAGGGGTGAAGGTGTTTGAAGTTGAACCAGAAGGTTTCCGCGACCTACGCAGAAAGAGGCTATCCGACAGAAATCCAGAAGTGGATTCACTCCTAACGGAAACCCAGCTTCAAGACTCACCAATCAGAAATCATGGTTCAACGAGTAACACTGAGTGACCCTATGAGTCTTCTTCCATTTCTTTATGTCACAAATAATTGCAGGGTTGGTTAAGATAAGGTAACAGTGGTCATTCATTGTTTTTTGATTCTAGAGTGGTTACAGTATGGACAGCGTGGTGATCTTTGTTCTCCGGTGTAAAACCACACGCAGAAACACCTGCAACGATCAAGAGTGTCACATTTCCTACACACGTGTTAACCCAAATAATATTGGGGAGGGTGGCGCTTATATTGCTTTGGGGTTAACCGTGCCACCCCTCGCTGTTAGCCATTCCCCGTGACCGGTTGACCAAAATTCGCGCTTAGGGCTGGTGTTCCCCCCAAAAGACAAGTGTTGATGTGTACTGAAAGGGACGAGTTTTGAAAAGTCAATAAATACCTTGTTTGGGATTCAGCCTTGAATTGGAGCTTTCGCTCTAGTTGCGTAATGGACGCTAGTTGGCGCATTAAGGAGGTGTGTTTCGTATTTTTAGGGGTATGCGAGTAAAGGGTTGGGGGTTTAGTGTATTCGATGGTGTCCGGATAAGACTTAAGTGGTGGGCGCCACGGAATTGAGTTTTGCGACCAACCGTGGAGCCCACCACGGATGTCTTTGCATTCTTTAGGAATTTAAATGTTTTCGTGAGGGACAAGAAGAGGTTCTCACGAGCTCAAGGTGATGGCTGTGCTCCTCAACGCCTTTGGGTTAAGCCTCAACGAGGAAAAACATCTAGCTTCTTTGGTCTACTCTCAGAGCCAGTCTCGAAGTCGAGTGTAGAGGAGTGGATGAGAAAGGTTCTCGGAGGAGAAACTGAGCTTCAACCCAAAGCCACGTGAGTATCATCGCTGTTGACTGTGGTGAAGTGTAGGGGGCCAACCGCTGTAGGTGTGGGTTGCTGTCGACGCGTACACGAGGCAACCCATCTCGTTCGGTGTTTCACTCACAAGGACCACGGCGAACGCGCTCAGATTTCTGCGCAGGCTGAGGAGGAGGTGCCTGTGTGGGTGACCCTGTGATCCTAACGGATCGGGGACCATGGTAGCGTGAGGCTGTGACCAGAGCTGGTTTTAGAAGGTTCACCAAACTTTTGGGTTGCGTAGCTCTGTTGAGCGATTCTTTGGGTACCTCAAGGATAGGTCGAGGGTTTTCTACAACAACATCAACCCGAAGAAAACACTCTTCACACCTCTTCTCGACTTCCTAGAACTATTCATGCACTGGTACATTGAGTGGAGGTGACACGAATGAAGTCTTATCCGGACACCATCAAGCTCAGTGAAATGACAGGGCATCAGTATTAGTTCGCAGGTTCATTTCTCCCACCCACCCACCAGCATTCTCCCTTGATAGGAGCTTTTATGTTGAGATTATAGACTAGTAAACTCTGC
>Ga0080006_1149322_pt2 | contig 29792 bp, 40 predicted proteins | sample RS3BMetagenome_FD_69209 | JGI IMG/M metagenome (GOLD analysis project Ga0080006, IMG submission 69209) | Ferric oxide microbial mat and aquatic microbial communities from Rainbow Spring, Yellowstone National Park, USA - RS3B (SPADES... ...
AGTCCCGGCATGCGGGGTGCGGGAGCGCCCCGTAGCCCAAGTTCGCCTGTCGCCAATGCCCCGCGAGGGGCAAATCGAGGCCAAAAGGGGCGAAAGCCTGGTCGGGCGGACGGCGTGGAAGACCGCCAATGCGGTTTGTACACGTTCTTCTAACCAGGGGTAAGGCGTGGGGGCGACGATCCAGATCCAGGACCTCAACGCCGGCCTAGAGCACAGCCGATCACCGTTCGTCGCGCAGGTCGGCTCGGGTTCCACCACCATGCAGATCAACCTCGCCGGGCTGGCCCTTGAGGACGGCGTAAACCTGGCCGGCAACCTGGTGTTGCTGGACGCTGGCGCATTGGGCCAAGGGTCGCCGCCCACCGTGACCACCATCAGCGGCAACACGGCGACGAGCCTCACGGTGCCGGCGCTGCCGCAGGCGCCCGTGGCAGGCGCCAACCTGTGGATTATCCCTATAGCGACGATCCAGGCGAACGTGGCCGAGAATGTTGCCCAGGTCGGCGGCACGGCGGTTCCGGCTCCCGGTGCAGCTTATTCTGGGCCAGTGCTGCCCATGGGGGGCAACGACGGGACCAATGCGCGCGCGCTCATCACGGACAGCTCAGGTCGCCTTTTTGTCTTGGCCGCCACCGTTCTTGCCAACTTCGTTGCCCAGGGCACGGCGGTCGCGGCGACGACGCCCGTTTTGGCGAATTACGGCAACACGAAGGCGTACTTTGTTCCAACCGCGACGGGCCGCATGCTTGTGGATGTGGCGCTGTCGGCCGCGGCCACCCTGCAAATGGCTCGCAACGCGGCCGCATCCTCGCCGATTTGGAACGCGCTGAACGCCGGGGCCAGTCTCGCGGCGGGCGCGGAATACGTTTTTGATGTGCCGGTAGACCCCACGGACACCATTGATTTTGAGGTATCAGCCGCTGTGACAATGAACGTGTTCAAGATATACTTTGTGTACGGCGCGTAAGGTGCGCAAAGGAGGCAAAGGCGATGACGCAGCAACAAATTGCTGCGCTGCACAAAGAGCAACAAAAGCGCGTTGCCGAGCAGGAGCAGACGGTAGATTACTGGCGCGCGCAGGCATCGGTTGCGCTAAAGAAACTACGCGACGCCGAGCTGCGCTTGGCGGAATTGAGGTCGGTGGAAAAGTGCCTGCAGCGCATTCTAGATGAGTGGGACGAGCAGAAGGAGCAGGTCTGATCGGCAATGAGTTACACTATTGCTCCTCCGCAGGGCCTTACCGCAACGCAACTGTCGCCGTCGGCCGTCGATGGCGTGACGGTCGATGTGACGGGTGGTAAGGCCACGCTCAATCTAGGCAATGCCAACACCTGGACGGGCAGCCAGACGTTCAATGGCGGTGTTACCGTACCGTTTGCAGCAACGTCAGTTATCCCGGCCGGTGGACCGAATCTGATAGCAAACGGTGATTTCAGCAGGTATAACAGTACGAGCATTCTATTCAAGTCTATCATGAGCATATCCTCGACGTGGACAACGCAAGCCGGGTCCTTTACCTTCGCGAATACAGTATCCCCACCGAGCGCGGCTCCGACGCTGACTGCCGTCACCCCGAGCTCGGCTACGGGCCTCGCCGCCGGGACGTACTATGTTGCCTACACTTGGACCAACGCCTATGGGCAAACGACCGCCAGCCCAACGGCCAGCGTAGCCATCGCCGCTGGTCAGGCCGTGCAGGTTTCCGCTCTGTCATTGCCGCCTGGCGTGACTGGCGTGGACTATTACATGAGCACGGCGGCGGGGAGCACAACCCTTGGCTATGTGGCTTCGGGCAACGGCACGGCGATCAATCTTACGACCTATGGCAACACGACGGCCCCACCAAGCAACAACAGTGCTTTTCTTGGCGCGACCAGCAGCGCCGTCGGTTCCCTTATCACTGGCGGCAATCCTAATTGGAAACCGCTCACTGCTTCTGACTCCAACACTCCCCTGCCTCTAACTGCCCAAGCCGCTTTCACCATGCCATCCTCCGTGCCTACTAGCACGGCTCTAAACCTAGTCCTTTGGCAGTCGGCGGGGAACTACTACCAGTTCTATAGCAACGGCTCCACGCTGTACCTTGCAAAGGTCGTCGGCGGGACTCAGACGGTCTTAGCGTCTGTGGCTTATGCGCTGGAGGCGTCTACGGCTTATACTGCGACCCTCACCCTGAGCACTGGTGGTGCTTTAACAGCCAATCTCTACCTCGGGGTAAACTCGAACCAGACATCGCTGCTCCAAACTCTGAGCGCCACGGACACGAGTCTGAGTGGCGAATTTCTGATGGGCTTAGGCGGGGACACGAACGTTGTTATCGCTAATGCGGCTGTTTTTGGTCCTGTCCCTGATAATTGGTCTACTTTTGCTGGCGAAAACTCAATCTCGCTCGTTTTTACAACCATACCAGGCTCAGATAATGGCGCGGCAGTTTCTCTCGTCCACATAAATGACGGACAGCTTCGTACAAATTTTCCGGTTGTCGCTGGACAGACTTACTCCGCGTCGTGGTATTCCTGGGTCCCCTCGGGATCTACAGCTACGGTAGACGCACAAGTGATAGATCCAAACGGCAATCTCCTCCTTACATATCCTTCTACCACGCCTTCAACAACCCCGCAGCGCTTCACGGCTACGTTTACCGCACAAACAACAGGATACGCACAATTCGCAGTGCGATCAGTTAACGGGCCTCCAAATGAACAAGTTTACTGGTGGGGTATCCGTGTCGAAGTTGGCGCCACTGCCTCCGCCTGGGCCCCGATGAGCCCGCGCGTGTTCGACGTGCCAATAAACCTGGCTAACCTCCGAGGCGTTTCCGCTGTTCAGTTTTCTTACGGAGAAATAGACTCCTACAACCAATCACTCGGCATCTTCCCGTCATCAACCTTGGTTTTGGGAAACAGTGACGTTTATTTCGGCGGAACGCCCCGAACGACAAGCACAAACTTTGGCGCCACATCAAGATTGTGGACCATATACAATGGTGCGCCTAAACTCGCGCCTGATACGGCGCTATATAGCCGCAACAACACCCTCGACGACGGCTCGGGCCGGATGACAGCCGTCTCTGGTATCGCGCTTGGTACAAACGCGCCCATTACAGGCGCTCCAACCACCGCGCCAAGCAATACCGGCTGGGGCATTAGTCTATACGGCTCAAGTTATGCCATCGGCATCGCCGCTAGCACGATAGCCCTCGGAGTAGGCATTGGTACTGCAACGCCGGCCTGGGTGAGCACCTTCGGCCCCTACGGCTACCCTGCCAACAACGCCACGGCGTCTGTGCCCGACTCAGCCAGCACGGTATCGCTGTCTTCGGCCTTCAACCTCGGCACGGCCGTCGCGGACGGTATCGTGGTTCGCAATCCAACTCAGGCTACATCCTCGGCGACAGTGCAAAACGCCCCGGCCATCCACCTGCAGGGGTATGCCTGGAATACGTCAGCCGCGGCCAGCCAATCCGTCGATTTCCGCGAGTACGTCGCGCCGATCTCAGGGAACCCCACAGTTGGCCAGTGGCACCTTCAGTCCAGCATAAATGGCTCCTCTTGGGCTGACGTAATTGTAACGGACCAAGCTGGAAACACCAAGGTTACTGGATCGATATTGGTCTCCACTAGCGGCTCCAACTGGTTCGGGCTGGAGCCCGACCAAGCGGATCCAACGACGCCTCATGGAAGTATCGTGGTTAGCGGAGTAACGCGATTGTTGCAGTTCCAGCTAGAACCGCCGTACCGAGCCCGTTTCACTGGACCAGTCTATATCGGTAGCACAAACACTGAAGAAAATCCACCTATCGCGTTTGGGAATATATTAGGAACAAAGGCTTGGATCGATTTCAACGGTAACGTGCAATCGCTCGGGTTCATGAATGCCAGAGGGGGACTGAAAGCTGACGGCACGTTCGAGTGTGCAATCGTGACTATAATGGCGCCGGGTGGTGCTGGAACTACGCCATATACCACATCCACATCTGGAGTGCTGATTACCAACGCTAGTAGTAATTCCAATGCAGCGTACTTCTGCTACATCGGCACTTTGATGCCTACCGCCAGCTACGTCTTGGAGGTCCAACTGTTCACCACCAGCGGCGGCACCGCCTATGCCGCGCTGTACGATTTGACGAGCAACGCCCAAGTCAGCGGCTCGACAGTGAGCACGACCGAAACCGGCCCAACCACGCTGCGCACCGCAGCGCTCGCTCTCACCGCAAACAGTCTATACACCGTCCAAATATGGTCGTCATCGGCAAGCTACAATGCCTATATTACAGCCGCTCGAATCATAGCGATACTGTAAGGAGAGGTGCGTCCGTGTTTATCAATGCGGCCTACAGCAATGGCGTGCTGAGCGTATCGTTGTCGAACCCGCCGCCGACAGGGGCGCCGACGGGCGCGCTGGTGCAGGTTGCCGGTCAGGATATCAGCGTGCCGCTGTCAAACAGCCAGGGCAGCGTGCCAATCACTGTGCACCCGTCTGTTGCTGGATGGTCTATCCCCGCGACCGTATCGGCGACGGGAGGCGCGCCCAACGGGCCGTATGTACCACCGGCGGTGATCAATCTCGGCAATCCCTTCGGCGCCACCGGCCCACTGCAGTGTGTGCCGCCCAGCACCACCGGCGGCACGTGGACGATCTATCCCACGCAGCGGAGCGTTGTCCGCACCTACCATTTCGGCCTAACCGATCCTTCAACCGCGCTGGACGTTCAAACGGGCTCCCTGCTTGACCTGTATACCACGGTGAGCATAATGCTGCATTTTCTTGTCGTGCACGTCGTTCCCGCGTTATCGCAGCAGGTATGGGAGCCTACGTCGCTTAGTACAAATGAGGTCAACGCGCTGCAGAGCATGACGCAAGCCATTATACCCGCGCTCGCGCTGACCTTGGCAAATGTGCATCCAGCGGGCGGCACCGCCGCCGAAGCATACAGCGAGTTGCAAGCTAGGATTAGTCAATACCAACAGGCCGTGCAAGCGTATCAACAGGATGTCGCCAGCATTCCTAACCTTACGTGAGAGGGGGCCGGAAAACCATGCTTCTCGGTTGGGATTCCGCCGCTCCGGCGACGCTGTGGGACGCCGCCGTTTCGAGCGTGGAGCAGCCGCTGCAGGTGCGGGTCGTGTACCTGGACCGGTTTAGCGGCGGGCGCGCAGAAGTCGGTCTCAGCCATGCGCGGGGCGCCACCGTGGTGCTCTGCGCCAACAGCACGACGGCGAGCCTGGTGGCGCGGGATCTAGAGTGCGGGGTACGGTACGGTGAGGCGCAGGCGCATCTCGCCGAGGCGCTTGGCGCCCCGCGGGGTGTGGGCATTGCCGTGGACGTCGAGGCGGGGTGGGAGCCCCGGCCGGAATGGATCGCGGGATGGGTGTACGGCGTTCTGGCCGCGGGCTATCGGCCACTCGTCTACGGCAGCCTTCGCGCAGCAGCCACCGCTAGCGCCCTCCTCGTGTCACGGTCAATGTACGCCACCGTAGCCCGGCACCTGGCCGTGTGGTCTGCGACGCCCGTTGTGGGCTGGCGCGGCGAGATGCCGCGCTGGGTGGCAGACCAGGTGGGGAACATCCCGACCGTCGGCTGGCAATTCGCCGAGGACGTGCCGATCGACGACGGCGCGATGATCGACCTGGATCTTTGGGACGAGCGGTACCTTGGCCTGTGGCGGCCGCCGGCGTCCAGCGACGCGAACGCGGCACGCCACGATCCCGATATCACGGTGGCCGTCAGCGCGTTGCGTAGCGCCCAGACGGCCATCGACCGGGCAGTGCATGCGCTACAGCCATGAGCGCGGATGATGTGGACGTCATCAATGCGCTGTTGAAGGGAGTCGTCGGGCGGTTAGACGACCAGGCGCGGCGGCTCGACAGCCTGGATCAACGTTTCGACGCCCTAATGAAGCAGGTGGCGGAGATTCGATCGGTCGTCGCCGCCATGCATGGGGATTATCAAGAGCAGAAGGACGCGATGGTGCAACGTGCGGCCAACAAACGCGCGGTGTGGCAGATCGCCGTGACGGCTGGCGTAACGCTCCTCGCCCTGGCCTGGCAGGCACGGCGCTGGCTGCACAGCCTCCTGTTCGGCAACCGATAACCATCGGGCTGGACGGTATGGTATACGCGGGGGAGGACGATCAGGATGGCGGACAGCCGCAAGGTGGCAGCGGGGATCGTTGCGGGCTCGGTCGCCGCCATCGGCGCAGGGATTGGGCTCATACTGGCGCACCGCGCGACTGCGCCCACGCCCACGCCCACGCCCACGCCGACGCCGACGCCGTCACCCACGCCCACTGGGGCCGATCTCGAATGGACCGCCGCCACGTTCGCCACGGTGGATGTCGCCCCCGGCAATCGGGTCATCCTCAGCCTGGCCGTCACGAACGCGGGATCGGAGGCCGGCACGCCGACCCTCGCGTCGCAGGCTGTCACGCTGAACGGCGCTACCGTCAGCGACGTGACGTTCGCAATCGTCGGGACGCCGCCGACGGTCGAGCCAGGCCGAACGGCGAGCGTCAACCTGCTGAGCACGCCGATCCCGTCGCAGTACGCCGGCGAGACGCTAGGCGTGGCACTGGAGTTAGGGGGTGGATCGGGAATGGGCAAGACCATAACCGGGTCCGTTTACGTGGAGCCGTTACCCGCCGACCTTGAGTTTGTTGAAAACTATTTTGGTACCATTAATGTCCAGGTAGGTCAACATGCCCAGTTCACCGCACAAATTGTGAACCACGGGCAAACGGCTGGAACACCGCAGATGGTCAGCGGGGTAACAACGTTCGAAGGGGTCGTCAGGGGCCATTGGACGATTGTCAATCCGCCGACGATCCAGCCTGGCCAGACTGCGACAGTAACCTTCGAATCCGATGGCCCGATCGCGGCGCAGTTTGGTGGCGACACGCTTGGCGTGGCGATTCAAATCGCGTAATCGCGCAGGAGGCGTCGTAAGTGTCCAAGACCATCACCGGCGCAGTATATGTCGAGCCGGTTTCAACTACGACAACAACAACGACATCGCCTCCGTCATCAACAACAACGACATCACCTCCTTCATCAACCACCACCACAACGACCACGACCACGACGTCACCTATCTGCCAAGAGCTGCAGGCCGCGATCCAGCAGGCCCAACAGGCGCTCGCGTACCTATACAGCGTAGGACCCGAGAATTGGCCATATGGATCGTATAACTGGCAACAGGAGGTTCAGGAAGTTCAAGGTTCGATCGCGGAATACCAATTTGAGATGCAGATCAACGGATGCAGTTGAGTACGGGGAGACATAGTGGTGGCTGTACACGTCGTCGGGACAGTGGCCGAAGGTTCATCATCCACGGCGACTGCCGCTGATTGGGCGGCGGTGTTGGACGCCGCGGGGCGCGCCCCTTGGCCTGGCGACGTGTTCCTGAACCAAATTGGGAATGGCATACCATTACGTCCTGTTGATCTTGCCGCACAAATTATTGGCGGCATCAGTTGGATTGACTACACCGATTGGCCGATGCAATATATTGATTTAGCGCCAAACCTAGTGCCGCTAGCGCCGGAATTGATGGTGCCGCTGTTGTCTGGTGGTTTTCAGGCGTTTACCCAAGTATGTTTTGGGTACCCGCTGGGCTACGGTAACCAACCGCCGCAGTTTTTGCCTGTCAATGGCCTTCATGTGCCAGGAGGATACGCCACGAGCCTGTTCACCACGGTCGATATTCTGCACACTGCCGGCATGGCCCTGCCGTATCCAATGACGGACCTGGGGTACGACGCCGCGACGGCCGTTCAACGCGACTCGTTCGGCCGTGCCGTCTACGCCGCGCCGATGTTCGGCATCCAAGTTGGTCGCGGCTGGTATTTCTGGGCATGCGGAACGCAGCGCGGGAAATACATTATTGGAAGCATCTACGGCGCTTTTATTGAGCTAGCCGTGGAGCTGCCGCAGCTTTTCTCGCCAAACGGCGCAGTCTCCGGCGCCGTCGGTCCGTCACCTTCACCGCATGAGGTACCTGGTTCAAAGGTAGAGCAAAGCGTCACGCCTCCGCCACCGCCTGCCTCCCCTGGGGGTTCACGCGAGGGCGTCCTGATCGCCGCCGGCGGCCTTGCCCTTGGCCTCGGTCTCCTCCTGAGCGGCATGGAAGTGATGCGGTCATGAGCACGATCTTGGCGAGCGGCACAGGCATCTATCAGCCGCTTGTCACCGTGCCAATTAGCGCGGCCATCGCGATCGCCACGGGCCACTGGTCCGAACTGGCGAACGTGGTCAACCCCATCCTCCAACAGGCCGAGGCCAACCAGCCCGAGGGTGAGATGATGCAGCTAGACCTCACCGGCTGGACCATACCGTTTATCGGCAACGTCGGTGATCGCGTCGCGGCGCACATCAACACGCTGTGGGACGAGGGCAAGATTTACGACCCCGCGACAGGCGCCGTGCCGCGCGCATGGCCAGGCGCCACGCAGATCGCGTCCTACGAGCCGTCGTCGGACACACTGGTTCTGCGGTGGGTCAAGGGCCAGCCGTTCATTGCGTGGATAATCGGCGGCATTCTCGTGGTTTTAGGGTTGCTGTACATTGTGCATCTTGTGTCGGGGTGGTTCGGCGGTGGCAACTATCGTTACACGCTGTCGGGCAACGGCGTTGCTGGGCAGTCCCAGGGCATGCCGTTTATCGACAAGGTAGCGATTGGCGCGGGCGCCGTTTTGATCATCGGTTTTGGCGCGTGGTTCTATAGCCACCTCAAGCTAGCCGAGGCGGGGGCGCCGAAGACGACGCAGGAGTTCATCTTTGAGGGGCGCTGACGGGCGCCGCCGGCGGAAGGGCGATGGAACGATGCCTACGTTGCTGGACCTCTCCTACTGGGGCGTGTTTCGCGAGCCGGTGCCCCGTGGCCGCACACCTCGCGGCACGGTATGGGCGCCCGAGCCATGGAGCGTGAATCTCGGCAGCCTAACGCCGGCGCAGGTATCAGCCCAGCCGTTGTCCGGCGAGACGCTCGTCGTGGTTGACGACCCAGAATATATCCCCGCCGCGGGGCTGCTGTACGCGGACAACGTGAGCGGGCATGTGCGCGTGTTCGCGTATGGCGTGAACGCGGCAGGTGTGCCGTTGAACCTTGGTGTCGGCATCATCGCATCGTCTGGCGCGGTGACGGTCCTCATCGAACGGCTCGGCACGGCCGTCGGGTCGTCCAACGGGCCATACCAGGCGTCCGCGCTAGCGGCCGCGCGCTGGTTCGCCACGAATTATGTCGTTGCCAACTCTGAAGGTCTGATTAGCACCGTCAATGTCAACAGCGGCGGTTTTGCTGAGCTGTCGTCCGTCCAGATCCTGCCAATCAAAAGCGGAGAAGGCGCGCCGGGCCAGTTGGGCAACATCATCATCGACTTCCAGCTTGACGGGCAAGCGACAGTGGTGGTGTATGCGCGGGAGGCTTCGGTTGTGTCGGCGTCCTCGCCGCCGAGCAACCTGCTGGCGTCGACGCACACGCCGCCGGCGCGGGGGACGTTTTCTGTGGCCAATGTGGACGTGACGGCCGTCGCGCCACTGGACAGCTACCTGCTCCTGCCCGTGCCCGGCGTCGCGCCGTTCGAAGGGACATCGGCCGTCGACAACGCCGCGACGCGCAACCCCGGCTTCGGCGTCCGTTGGACGGTGCAACTGACCGCGCAGGCGGGCAAGACGCTCGTCCCTCAGCCGCAGTACGCTACGGTGGGATTGGGCCCCGCCACGCTGTACGGCGTCGAGACGGCGGTATGGTGGCAGTCGGGCGCGACCAAGACGATCGAGGACGTGTACGGGCCGCCCCCGCTGGCCCGGGACATCCGCACCGGGTACGCGGTCGAGATCGGCACCGCGCCGCTGGGCCAGACGGCCACGGTCCAGTGGCACGGCACTGGCGGCATTGGGTATCCCATCGCGATTTTCGTCCTGACGCCGCAGACACACACCGGGCAGATCCTCAACGTGCTGGGCGTGGCGGGGACGGTGCTGCTGGCGGGCCTGGCGGGCCTGGCGGGCCTGGCTCTAGGAGAAGGCGCGTGACATGGTGATTCCGGCGGGCGCCCTGACCTGTGCCCAAGCGGCGCGAATCTACTGGTCCGGCACCCCGCTGGTCGAGGCGGTGGCCATCGCGGGAGCCGAGAGCGGCTGGAACAACGCCGCGTCGGGTGATAGCCCCGCCGAGCTGCTCGCTGCGGGCCTCATTGACGAGACGACGTACCTGGAGCTGCTGGCCTACACCTGCCCCGAACAGGATCCCCACGGCGACACCAGCTACGGCGCCTGGCAGGTCAACCTGTCGAACGTCGGCATATTGCCGTACCGAAGCCCGTGCGCCAACGCAGCCTGGCTTACCGCAGCCTGGTCCCATGGCGCGCAGGCTGCCCATGCGCTGTGGCTGCGGTACGGGTTTCGGCCGTGGACGACCTACGGCGGGCAGCGGTACGAAGAGCTGCTGCCGGTGGCCGAGGCCGCGGGCCAGGCGGTGTCCGAGGGCCAAACGCCCCCGCGCACAACGCCGGAGCCGATCCATCTCCCGCCGGCGCCGCTCGTTATCGGCGCTCTCAGTCCACCGCCGGCCCCCCCTGCGCCATCGTCGGCGTGGATCGTTGCCGGCGGCGCCGCGTTAGTTGGCGCGGGCCTATGGCTGGCGCGCACCCGCCACGGTCAGGTCAGGCTGTAAACCACGGCACGCAGTGCTAACCTAGTCTTGGCGATCCTCGGGAACGGCCTTCGGGAGGATCCTTGGGAGGCGAAAAGCCATGCTGCACATCCCTGCGGGCGAAGCGACGGCGTTGGGCGTGATCGGCGGCCTGATCGCCCTGGACACGCTGCTGGCGTGGGTGACGGCCGCCGTTTCGGGAACGTTCCAGTGGGCCAAAGCCGGTCAGTTCGTCAAGACGAACATCCTGGGCTACCTAGGCGGCGGCATCGTCACCGCCGTGACCAGCCAGCTCAATCCCACGCTGCACAATATTGTCACGCCTGGGTTTTGGGTGGCGGCTAGCGCGGTGGCCGCCAAGTTCTTGCTCGGAGACTTGACGACGAAAGCCAAGGCGCTGGAGGAGACGCTGGCGCATCGCGCCCATAAGGCAGAGACAAGCGCCAAGATCGACGCTGCCGATCAATCTAACCCGCAGCAGACCGACGAACAGCAGAAGGCGCACTGAATGGGCGGAAACTATACGCTCGCGCATCGACACCTGGCCGAGACGATCCGTGCGGCCTTCCCGGAGGCCAGTGGGCTGCACAAGGCGCTGGTGGTCTCGGCCTTTGCGGCGGCGGCGGCTGACCTCTTCTGGCAACGGCGCAACCGCGTCCAGCCGGAATCGGACATGCACCGGCAGATCGCGGAATGGTGGCGGGCGCGAGCCGACGAAGAGGAGAAGCAAACCACCGCAACGGTCACGGCGGATACGGCGGCCGCAACGCCTGCAGCGTCCCGCTACCTGACCGAGGAGGACGCGACGACCGACACCGACTGCTTCTCCTGCGCCACGGCTCACCTCGCCGGCATGGAGGGGGCCTTGCGCCGCGCAGCCCGCGTCGCCGAGGAACGCGGCACCTGCGACGAGGAGTGCCAGCGCTGGCTCCACCTCGCCGCACAGGAACCTGCGGCTCTGCTGGCCCGCGACTGGACACCCCAAAAGCACGCCAAGCTGCCACCCGAACAACGCCGTGTCGTCGAGTCGTTCGAGCCGCGAATTCGCGACCTGCAGCGGCGCCTGCTCGACGGCCCCGCCCTTGAGCAGCGTGAGGCGCTGGTCGAGGGAACGGTGCTGCTGAAGGAGGCGACGCGATTTACGGCAGCCGGTGACCCGCTGGACCACCCCGAGGTCCAGCCACGCATCGCGGACGCAGTTTCAGACCTGGCCGCTGCGGAACGGCTGCAGATCGGCGTGTGGGACGACCGGCTGGCCACGCGCCTCCGCCGCGTCCGTCAGCAGGCTAGCCGACCTGAGACCCCCAACCAGCTCGTCGAGGCTGCGCGGGAAGCGGACGCGGTGAGTCTGGAGGCGAACCGCCAGGTCTTCGCGAGCCGGTCTCCCGCCGATCTGCGACGGCTAGCCGACGAAGTGCGGCGTCTACGAGACAAATTCAACGCGGCGCGCCGCCAGCAGCCCGCTGCGATGCTGGGACCGTCCACACGACATCGTGGCGAGTCGCACCAGGTGCCACGGCATGTGGTTGACCGGTTCACCGCCCCGTCCGAGCAGGCGGTCGAGGCCGTCACCGACCGCGAGAACCTCGCCCGGGCGTATGACAACCTGGAGACGGCAATCGAAAGCCGCGGGACCCGCGTGCGCTACCGTAACCTGCCGAGCACCGAGGACGTGACGCTGTTCGGGCTCTACGACTCGATGAACGACGCCATGCTGCTCGACTCGTTTACCAAGACGGCCAGGGACTCGTTCGCCCTCCAGGTGCTGGCCCACGAGACGGCGCACGCCCTGGTGGACGGGCCAAGCTGCTACAGCCGGGGGTACCAGCCAGGGGTGGAGTACGGCGAGCAGCCCGCCGAGATCTCCGCGCAAACGGCCAGCCTGGCCGCCATGCTGGAGCTCGGCCTGCCGGTGGAGCTCGCGGACGGCACCGAGCTACCGCCTGGGCAGCGCATCGTTGACTGGCGCAAGGTGGCGGCTGTCCTTGGTGACGACACGGCGAGAGACACCCGCTGGGCCGCCGAATGGATCGCCCGCGCGGCCCGCGGCGAGGATGGCGACCTGCTGCGCGAAACATGCCCAGCAAGAAGTGGTGCTACATAAACCACGCGGGGTTGTCAATTACCGTCAACTGCACGGCAACGCCGTTGCGCGGCAACGCTGTGGAGATTCCCTGCGCGGCGACGCTCAAGAACATTACCGACTACACCATGATTACGAGTGCGGTGTCGGTCAACGCCGACGGTACATTGGCCACTGATATTCTAGAGTGGATGCTGCTGCCTAATCAGGTTGTATCCCTGCCTGATCCTCCGTCCGGATCGACGTGGGTGGTGCAGACGGAAAGTCTTGGTCTCGCCGAGGCCATGTCGTGGCTGGACATCGGCGCCTTGGTGGTGGTTGGCGCCTTGGCTGGCATCGGGCTGGCCGACACGATACTGGCGGTCGCGAGGAGGCGGCGGCGATGAACGATTGCGCGCCCACAGCCTTCTGCCCACGTTGCGGGAAACGCATGAACCTCTTATCCGACGCGGGCCATCGTGTGCGCGTGTGCCATACGCTGTGGTGCGTGGACTGCTGCGTGGTGTTGGAGTTTATCAGCGGATACGTGCGCCTGTACACGTATACCGAAAACGGCGAGCTGCGCCAATTGCCGTGGTGGGGGGCGCGGGAGCATGGCGTCGCGGCGATATCCTGACTGCAGCGCGGCCCTTGCTGCCCTCGCCGAGGGCACGGGGGGCTTCTGCCACGACTTTCGCGACATCCGCGAGGTCGTCCTTTGCCGGGCTTGGCAGGATTTCCGCTCCGGCACGGCCCACACTTGGTCCGAAGCGGTCGAGGGTGGCTGGCAGGCGGTCCGCGGGGCCTGCGCGACCCACGGCGGCACGACGCCCGAGACCGGGTTTCTCACACCGCCGCCTGTATCCCAACGAGTGGCCCAGGTTCGGCGCGCCGGCATGACCGTCGGCGTCCTGACCGAGGAGCCCGACGGCACGGTACACGTCTGTCTGGAGAACGCCTGCCACACGCTGGCCGGCGGAGACGACGCCTGGCATAGCATAGCCGCCCTCCTCGAGACCGCGGGCTACCAGGTGGTGGGCTAGCGTGCACGACCAGGACGAGGACGCCTGTGGCCTCTGCTGGCGCCTGGCCGACCTCCACTGCGCGCTGTACGGCCGCAAGCAGCCGGAGTTTTGCGACCTCCGCACGCAGTACCTGGACGGCCGGCTGTCGGGCGACGAGCTGATCATACGGCTGGCCGACCTAGCGACGCCGGCGCAGGCGGAGCAGGTTATAGCCGCGCTGAACCAGGAGATGTAAGCCATGGCGCAAGATAAAGGGCAAGAGTCGCGGCAGGAGCTGCAGCGCATCGCGTTGCGGTGGGCGCAGCGCTGGACGGGGCGGCAGAACCCACCGCCCGAGGCGTTGCGCGCCGCCGCGCGGTGGGCCGCGCGCTGGTCAGGGCGTCTGCCTCCCGAGCCGCGGCGCGAATAAGCGCGCATGCCTGTGCTAGGCTCTGCCCAAGCACAATGGGAAGGGGTGACGGCGGGGATGCCCGATCTCAGTGCCGCGTACAACGGCGGTGTCGCAGGCGTGACGCAGCAGGATTACTGCGCCAAGCAGACGCTCAAGGGCGTTGACCCTGGCGTTTGCGCTCAGCGTTACGAGGCTTACCGCATGCGGACCCAGGGCAAGGGGCAGAAGTGGTTTTCCAACTGGGCGCACGGCAAGGGCAGCTACGGCGGCGGACGGTAATTGGGATGCAGACGAAGCGCGGGCGGACGGGCCTAAAACTCGTCCGCCCGTTTTGCCTATACGTGCCCCGTGCGGTAGGTGGCCTGCGTGCAACTCGAAGACGGTCGCATGGTGGTCGTTGTTCGCCTGCTCGGACCAGCGGGGGCCGCCTATGCGCGCCTGCGCGTGGATACGGGGGACGACATTAGCCTGCTGTCGCCGGCCGTCCTGGCCGCCACGGGCGCCGCGCCCGTCGCCGTTGCGCGCATCGTCGGCGTGGACGGCGTGCCGGTCCAGGCGCCGGTGTACCGGATCGACATGGATGTAGGACCTGGGCTAGGCGTGATCCGCCAAGCGGAGGTTGTGGGGTACCCGCTTACTGATAGCCATTGGGACGGGCTTTTCGGCGACAACTTGCTGCGCCGCTGCGTGCTCGTGCGCAGCGGCCCCAGCGGCACATGGTCCCTGCAGGTGGTGGAAGCGGAGCCTTCGCCGCCGTCCGCGCACCGGCGGCTCGCCGCCGCGTTAGGAGCAGTGGCCGTATTGGCCGGGGCGACCTTGGCGCTGGCCGCGCTGCGGGTCGAGACGTAGACGGTTGACCGCAGCGGGACGCCGTGCAACAATGACCCGTAAGGGAGGTGCCGCAGGTGGCGGAGGCACGCACTGTGATGGACGACAACAACGGAGCAGAAGCCATGGCAGAAGATGAAGCCATGCGTTCAGCGGAGCTCCTCACGGCTTATGAAGCTGCCGCGATGTTCGGGCTGGCGCGGCGTTCTGCGCAACGCTGGGCGGCTCAAGCCTGGCGGCAGGGCGACCCCTATGTTTACCGCGTCGGGCGGGCCTGGGGCGCGCCGGAGTGGTGGTGGCACGAAGCCATGATGCGGCACCGCACCCGGCGTCAGACCAGCCGAGACGCCGCCCGCTAAAATGGGTCTTGCGTCCCTTACGGGCACGTGCTATGCTGTCCCTGTCGGGCCACGCGGCCGACGGAGGAGGGGCGCGGCGTGGGGGGCGAGGACGAGACGCCTTTGCGCAGCGTAAGGAGCGAGCAGGAGACGCTCGACCTGGCCCCGGTGCGCCAGATTGACGAGACGCTTTCGCGCCTGCAAGCCATTGTGCGCCGCTGGGAGGACGCGATCAGGCACGCCGGCGACACGCACAGCGACGAGTACGCCGAAGGCTACGTCGCGGCCATGACAGACGCCATTTGCGATCTGACTGCCGAGTTTGGCTTGGTGTTCACGGGTAATGCGGCAATGCGGTACAAATGGAAGGAGCTATGATAGCTCCTTCCATTTGCTTTTGTTGCAGGGAAAGGGGGTGAATATTATGAAGACTGAAATTGTACGCCATTTAGCCGATAATGATATGCCGAGGTTAGTATTCGCCATGCGGCATGACCAGGACCGACTCAGCATAAGCATAGATCTAGGCGACAAGGCAGTGCTGACGATATACGGATCACCGAAACACATGTCGGCGCTTATAGAGGCGATACGTGCTGGATTACAGGGCACCGACTCGTCCACGACCTTGGCGTCATGAAAGGCGGTGCGCCATGCTATGGTCGCGTCTGTTCCTGAACTTGAGAAAGTTATTGCGTTTCCAGTAAGCGTGCCGCTGTATGCACATCAGCGGCACGCCGCCGCCCTTGCTTGTCATTTACCCTACGCCGCTCTGCTGTGCGAACAAGGCACAGGCAAAACCCTGGCCACAATCGCTGCGATCGGGCACCTCTGGCAATGCGACCAAATCCGATCGGCGCTGATCGTCTGTCCCAAATCCGTCTTAGGTGTGTGGCAGGCCGAATTATGCCGCGCAACCTTTCCTTACTACCTCGCCACGCTTGATGGATCACTCTTGCAACGCCTCCGCGATCTCGAATGCCTTCCCGTTGCCAACGACCGACTACGCATCGCCATCATAAACTATGAAGGTCTAATCATGCATCGCGGCACCGATCCGGCTATGGAACGCGCCCTGTCCCAATTCGTTCGCGGCGGGATCATGATCCTCGACGAATCACAACGCATCAAAGCGCCGGGAGGTCGCCAGTCGTGGGCGGCCGCACGCATCGGACGCCACGCGGCGCGCCGCCTCATTCTCACCGGCACACCCACGCCTCACTCACCACTGGATATATACGCCCAGTACCGCTTTCTCAATCCCCGCGTCTTCGGCACCTCATTCGTTGCCTTCCGCAACCGGTACGCCGTGATGGGCGGGTTTGAAGGACACGAAGTAGTTAAATGGCAAAACCTGAACGAGCTTACGGCAAAAATGCACAGCATCGCCTACCGCGTCACTCGTGCCGAGTGTTTGGACCTACCACCGGAAACAGAGGAAGATGTGCCGTTTATGCTTGAGTCGCGCGCGCGCAAGATTTACGACGCACTGCGTGACGCGGCGATCGCCAGACTAAACGCGCAAGAGCAAGTAACTGCCAGCAACGTCTTAGTGGAGCTGCTACGACTGCAGCAGGTCTGCGGCGGTTTCGTCCGCACAGACGAAGGCACGCTAGTGCAAACGGGACGCGAGAAACTGGATACGTGCCTCGACTTGTTGGACGACCTTCTAACAGATCGGAAACGCAAGGTAGTTGTGTTTTGTCGGTTCCTCGCCGAGATCAGCGCGCTTGTCAACGCGCTGCGTGAACGCGGCATAGCTGCAGCTGAGCTGACTGGACAGACGGAACACCGCGCATCCCTCGTCGAAGCCTTTCAGCGCGAGGAAACCACGCGTGTTCTCGTTGTGCAGGTGCAAACAGGCGGCCTCGGCATCACCCTGCACCGCGCCGATACGGCGATTTGGTATTCTTCCGATTGGAGTTACGGTAACTATGAACAAGGCAAAGCGCGGCTGCAACGCATTGGCCAAACCGCCCAAAGGGTCTTGCATCTGCGCCTAATTGCCCGCAATACGATAGAAAGCAAGCTTTACCACAACCTTGCCACGAAACGCGACTTGGCCGAAGTCGTGTCTGAAGGGTGGCGTGATTTGTTTGACGAAAAACGCGGAAACTGAAGCCATCGAAGATCTCGCCGAGCAACTTCTTCAGGCAAAGGAGGAAGTTGAAGCCGCCGAAGCAGCGGCGGTCGACGCCCGGAAACGGTACGAGAAGCTGGATCAAACCTTGGCCCAACGCATGGCGCTCGCCGAGATCGAATCGATCCGCGTGCATGGCTACAACCTCACCCTGCGCACGCAGACATACGTTTCTGTACGCGCCGGCGCCATGGACACGCTGTGCGCTTGGCTGCGCACGACGCAGCCCGATTTGATCAAGGAAAGCGTGCACCCCAACACGCTCAAAGCCTGGGTAAAGGAGGTGAGGAAAGAGCGTGGCGACCTACCGCCAGAAGTGGCTGAGCTGCTGCACGTGTATGACAAATTTACTGTAGGCATCCGCACGGCATAAGGAGGAGTATACAAAAATGAACAGTTTGGCGGTTATACCTGATTTCAAAGTAAGTCCAATGAACATTGCCGCGTCTGAAGATATGTATGGTTTATCCGTGACGTTTGATCGGATCAGAATACCCACCGGCGGCAGCACGACGTTCGAGGTTCCTATAGACGATACAAACTTCAAGCCAGAGAAAGAACTGATCTGTGTTATCGTCGACCACCACGCAGCGCGCACGTATTGGAAGGAACGCAGCCAGAATCAGGCTCCAGACTGTGCTTCCCCAGATGGCGTGTCAGGAACAGCAAGCCCGGTTAGCGGTCTGGAGTGGGCCGGATCTTCGCGCCACTGCGCCGACTGCCCGCTGGACGCTTGGGGCAGTGACGGCGGACGCGGAAAGGCATGCAAGGAACTGCGTCGCCTGTACCTACTACGACCAGGCGATACATTTCCGCTCTTACTCACCCTACCACCAACATCCCTGCTCAATTTCGGCAACTACCTTGGCAAACGCGTACTTCCCACCGGATTGCGTCTGTACCAGGTTGTCACTCGCATCACTCTAGAACGTGTGGTTTCAAAGGCCGGTAACCCATTCGCCCGCGCCTGTTTTACATTGGTCGGACGCTTGAACGATGAGACGGCACAGGCCGTCGCAGCCTACGCCAAACAGATTCAAGCGCTCACCCGTGGACGCGCTCCCGAAGCTGACGACTACCAGGCTGGAGCATCCACCACGACTGACGTCAACAGCGAGGAGACGTTTTGATATGGTACGGGAACATCTTCTCGGTCCGCCGGGCACAGGCAAGACGTCAGCGCTAATCGGCCGCTGTGATAACGGCGCCATGATGCCTGGCCGTTTCGGCCAGCTGCTGGAACACGGAATTAATCCTCACCGCATCGTACTGACGGCGTTCAACCGCCTGGCAGCAGATGAATTGATCGATCGCGCCAGGGCATTAGCCGGTCTTGATAGCCACGACAGGCCAATGCTATGGAACAGCCTGCACGGTCTAGGTTTGCACTTCATACGCAACGAACAGGGACGACGTGTCGAAGTGGCAGACCCCAACAAAGGGGGCGAAGCGCGCAGATATTACCGCGAGTTTTGCGACGAATATCACATAACATTTAGCGAGCGCGGATACGCCGACGAGGAAGAACTGACTGCGCAGGACGAAGGGCACCTGCTCTTCGCCTACTGGCAGATGCGCCGAGACATGCTCTTAGACGCCGAACGCGCTTACAACGTTTTTATCAACCGCCTGTCGCCGCGCGTCGAAACGCCGCCACGCACGCGCTGTGAATGGTTCGCCGAGATTTGGGAGCGGTGGAAACGCATCAACGGCCTGGTTGACTACAGCGACATGCTCATCGCTATAGATGAAGCCGAATGGATACCCAACGCCGACTGGATGCTGCTCGATGAAGCCCAGGATCTTGGTCCGCGTGAACAGCGCATCGTCCAGCGCTGGATCGCGCACCTGCCCACGATCTTGGCATACGACGAAGATCAGCTTATTTACGGCTTCAAAGGCGCCAGCTACGCCTGGCTGGCCAAATTGCCAGGGCCGCGTACAGTGCTGGAACAAAGCTACCGCTGCCCTCACTCAGTGGCCAACGCCGCGTTGGCGCTTATCTCTCTCAATCGCGATCGTTATCCAAAGACGTGGAAGCCACGGAAAGAGGAGGGGCGGTTCGCTCGTGACAGCTTCTATAACGCCATGAGAACAGCCGCACGCAGCGGTGAATCGGTATTTTTGCTCGCGCGCGACAACGCTATAGTCAATCGCCTCACCGGGCATCTGCTGGACGAAGGCATACCCTACCAGCACCGACGCAGCGCTGACCCGCTATCCCCGCTGCGCGCTGAGGGCCCAGCGCGTGCTGCCCTCGAGCTTGCGCTGGGCCAGCCAATCCCGCTGCATACAGCTGTCCGTTTGGCTGACATCCGCACAAAACCGCAGTGGTGGCTGCCTACAGCGCGCGACGTGCTCAAGCAAGCAGCGCGGAGCGATCCGGATCGGCTAATCGATCGCAGCGACATGGCTCGCTTTTTAACCGCCGAGGGGATGGCGCATCTGCATACGCCCGAAGCGGCGCTGCTGCACTGGGCAAGCTTTGAAGCTTGGCGCGTCAGGTACATCCTCCGCTGCCTGAGCCGATACGGTCTAGGCACCCTCTTCGCGGAGCCGCGTATCACCGTCGGCACAATCCATAGCGTAAAAGGACTGGAGGCCGACCACGTTCTCCTCTGCCCCGACCTACAACGTCGTTCGTTTGAATCAGCCGAATTGGATCCGGAGGCCGAACGCCGCCTGGGCTACGTCGCTTACACCCGAGCACGCAAGACACTAACCAGGCTGCACGCTGAAACATCGCTGGAATCCTTGTGGTGGTGATATCTTGACGCCGAAGGACAACGATATGGCCGCTTGGGCATTGTATTACCGCCGCGAACGCGGTTGGTCCGTATTCCCGGTGCATGGCATCGTCAACGGACGCTGTACGTGCGGCAACAACCGTTGCAACAGACCAGGCAAACACCCGGCTATATCGTCGTGGGCACCTTACCAGGTTCAGCCGCCATCGATAGAACAAATTCAAATATGGTGGCAACAAAATAAATCGTGGAATATCGGATTGGCGACCGGCGCAGTAAGTGGAGTGGTTGTGTTAGACGAAGACGGAGACGAAGGGAGGGAAGAGATTGCGCGACTCGGTGGCGTGCCGGAAACGCCAACATCAGAAACTGGTAAGGGACACCATATATACTTCCGCCATCCCGGCGGCGCGCTGAAAAACTTCGTTCGCCGAGTACCTGGATTGGATTTCCGCGGTGACGGTGGGTTTGCGATCCTGCCTCCGTCTAGGCACGCTTCAGGACAACAATACCAGTGGCTGATCGATCTCGAAACGCCGCTCGCCGACCCGCCGCAATGGTTGCTCGATTTGTTGCATAGATCGACAAACAGCGCTATTGACCGCACCCCTGCATGGGTACAGCAGGCCATGATGGGAGTAGAGGAAGGACAACGCAACAACACCGCCACACGCTTAGTGGGGTATTTTCTTCGCACCATGGACACCGATACCGTCAGAACCATGCTGCATTCGTGGAATCGTTCCAATCGTCCGCCAATGTCAGAGGACGAATTGAATAAAGTAATTGATTCCGTCGCCAAACGCGAGGCGGAAAGCCGAATCGCGGCACGCAACTTCACCATAGAAGCGATATCCGCCCACGTTGTCACCAATACACAAGAGCAACCCATATACCACGTGCGCGTCAATGGCATAGAAATTGTACTAAACGACAGAGAGCTATTCAATTATCAATCATTTCGAAGGGTAGCGCTGTGGCAGTTGGGGTTTATACCGAAAATGAAACACGATACGCAAAAGGAATGGATTGAGTACCTAAACAAAACGCTTGCCGACGCGCCGCTGGAGACTGTTTACCTGCCGGAGGAAGCCAGCACGGGGCATCAACTTTGGGAGGCTATTCGGCACGAGTTGTCACGCCGTACCAGCACAGACGAAAGTTTGCTGGCCAATCGGCAAGGGACGCTGTTGCGCGACGGACGCCTGTACGTCAACCTGCCGTGGCTGCACCGTCTCCTGCAACGAAACGGTGTTCGCGCTTTGGCGCGGGAAGTGTGGGAACAGTTGGAAGCCCACGGCGCTGAGACGGCATGGACACACGCGAAGGACGAAGCCGGCCGCCGCCACACGGTGCGCGTTGTCGTATTGCCCGCAAATGAAGTCCTAGACGCCCCAGCTGCCGACGCCCCAGCTGCCGACGCCCCAGCTGCCGACGCCCCAGCTGCCGACGCCCCAGCTGCCGACGCCCCAGCTGCCGAGGACAAGGACGGGGAGGTGTTTTAGGTGAATAGCCGAAGGAAATGGTTGATGACCAGCAGGGGGGGGACGATGGCATGCGATCCGCGCAGCGCGCTGCTTCTCCCCTCTCCCCTGCCCTCCGCCCCTCTCACATCCCCGCGCGCGGGCGGGTACCATACCCGCGCTGGGTATGGCACAAGCCATCTCGTTGGCGCTCAAGGGCAAAAGGGCAGGTGGCACAAGTGGCACAAATCCTTGTGCCAGGCAAACGCCCTAGAGCATCAAGGCCCGGAATACCCCCTGGCACAATGGCACAGCCTCCCGAGCTTTTTTGAAAAACCTCGCGTGTGTCCGTGCCACTTGTGCCAGCTATCGAGAGCGCACAAATTCTCCTTGTTTATCAATGGCTTTGTCCGCAAAAAACTGGCACAAAGGGCCCGTGCCACTTGTGCCATTTGTGCCATACCCCAGGGAGTATGTAACGCAAAGCGCTTGGCGCCGTTGGCTTTTGGCGACAACAGGAAAACAGTGGCAAATCTCGCGCGCGAAGATGTCCCTAGGGTTGGTTTGGCCGATAAGGGACAAAATTGGGCATACCCCCACCCCCTAGCCGACGGAGGCACGCCATAATAGAAAGGAGTGCGCATTTTGAAAGCAGCAGGTCCGCGTGAATCGGCTATTGTGCGGTCAATCCTGTCATTGCACTCCCCAGACCTGGTTCTGGTCAAAGTGCCAGCGGGGCCGCGTCTGCGCGGCTGCCCCGACATAATCGGATGCTGGCGTGGCCGTGCCCTCGCCCTGGAAGTCAAACGGCCAGGGCTGCAGCCCACGGCGTTACAGGCCACCGCGCTCGCCGCTTGGGCGCGCGCCGGCGCCCTTGCCGTCGTCGTTCACTCTGCGGCCGAGGTCCGCGCGCTTCTCACCTAGGCGCTGAAACCCGTTTTCGTCCCTATAAATTCTAATAGGGAAGGTATTGGCAATGGAACCAAATGCTGGCATGGTTGATGCAACACTCACGTCGCTAGCCGATTATGACCTAACCCTTACCGACAAGGGCAAGCTGGTGGTGCGTCCGAAGCCGCCGGAAGAGTTGGCAACCGCAATTCGCGCACAGCGGGATCTGATCATGGCCTGTATCTCGCAGGCTATTCTCTGGGCTGGACGTTTGACCGATCTGCTTTTTGCTGGCGCCGACCAGGAGGCGGCAGAAGCCTGGTGGTCCATGCGGAACGCGCTGTCGATTCCTGCCCAGCGCCTGGTGGCGCGACGACTGCCTGCGGATCCCGATTTGCGGCGACGGCTGCGCGAGGCGTGGGACGATTTGGTGCGTCCGTTGCGGCTAGACGAGGCACGGCGCTTTCTAGCCGCGCGCTGTACAAAAGACCTGCGCCACTGGGTTGAGATACCGCGTTTGTTTGATGCCTATTTTGCCTGGGGCGGCACATTGATCAGCAACAGCTGCGCCGAGCCTGTGTTTTTGCAGGCCGCCGACGATGTTGGCGTCACCGTTGTGGATGCCATACAGGACAATAAGGCAAGGATTAGATTGCTTACCGGAGTGGGGCTCAAAGAAGATTGGGGAATACCAATTGATCATGCGCGGACGGAACGTCCATATGCGCTTGGCATTGATCCTCCGGAATAAAGGAGGTGTGACGCATGGCCGTTGTGTTGGACGGCAAATCGCATAGCATTCGCGAGGCGTTTAGCCTGACGACGATTCGACGGACGTGAAATCGACGGACGTGAAACCGACCCATAAGCGGTAACCTTCGAGACGTAAACTAGACGCCATATCGGTCGGAAAACAAAAGACTATGAGGAGGGTGTGGCTGCGCATGGCTTTGGTATTGCGAAACCCGAAGCGGGCGCGAGATTTGTGCGCAGGCGACTGGATCGAAGTCACCGTCGGTGGCCTTCACGTTTGGCTGGAGATCAAAAAGGTCGAAACTTTTCCTTTTGGCGAAACGTGTTGGGTTGCTGTATGGCTGGACGCCAGCTGCTTAAAGCCGATGCGGCTTGTTGGCGATCAGTCGATGTGCACATTATGGTTTTCGTGCGATGTGTATGTTTTAGTCGCTGGAGAGGAGATGGACTGATGTGAATGAAGACGGAGCGCAAGAGGGAGTAGTGTATAATCAGAGCGGTATGGATGTGGTCATAAAAAGCGACGATGGAGCGTTTGCTCCGCGTAATTGGATTCTCCAATGGCTTGGCGCTCGCGGTGACAGGCTGACGATCGAGTCTGCGTGGAAGATGGGCGCGTTGCGTGAGGTGTCGTTGGAAGGCACACAGCGCATGCTGTTCCGATTTGCCTATTCCATAGGCTATACGATGGGCGATCTGGCGTCGTTGCACGTGCCGGCTGAGGACAGGGAGGCCGTCGTCGAGCGCATAATGGCCAGTTTTCACGACGGTTTGCTATTGGGCGTAAACCAACGCGGGAGGGACCGTTGATGGACGGAAACGGGAAGAAGATCGCGTGGGCGCGGCGCGATGAGGATATTGTTCTTGCGCGGCATGCGCGGGCGGCGCGGTCGTTGCGCGAGGTGCCGGCGACGTTGCGCCGGCAGTCGGGGCCGATCTTGATCGACCTGCCGCGCTCCCCCAGCCCCTCCCACCTGGCCCAGCGCGTGGCCACGGACGCGGCTCCGGCCACGCGCCAGGGGCGTTTTGGGGGGCGGTTTCGCCCGGGGGCGGGTAAAAACCCACCCGCCGGCGTTCCCCCCTCACGGCGGGCTGTTTTGGCGCCCCTGAAGCCGCGCCGCCGCTGGTCTCGGCACTTGGCCCAGCGGCGGATAGGACTGGCCATCGCCATGGCAGCCATTGCCTTGTGGTACGTGACGCTACTGGGGGGCGCGCATCGTGCGCCGTTGGCATTGTGGGGGGCGGCAATATGCGCGTTCGTGTTCTTATTGGTGGTGTGATCGCATGGGGAGGAAGATAAAAGGGCGGTGGTTTACGGAGGGATGTCGTCCGACGTGGCTTTCGTGCGAGGTTTGCGGCGCCGGGATGACCCTCTGGCGCCGTCGCGGTCGGCCGCGAGGGCACGCGAAACACCTTTACTGTTATCGCTGTCGGCGCGTTACGCGGCACATTGAGCATGTGCGCGCTCAAAGCCGATGGCGTAGGGAGGGTGGAAGATGATCGTCAAGCTCCCTGGCGTTAGGGGTTTCAACCCCAACACGATCGAACCGGCCGATTTGGACGGCCTGAGGCGCTACGCCAGAAGCGTGCGCGAATGGAGAACGGCTATGAGGGGCGCGGTCAGAGACAGTACGGGCATGCGTGATGTGGAGGCGGTGCTGAGATGGTGCGAGATGATGCGTGCCTATCTGTCGTTGCCTGATAGATTGTTGCCGGAAGGGTTCCGCAACAAGGAAGAAGAGAAGGAGAGGCAAGAGAAGGAGGGGGAATAGGGAGAATAAGATGGAGAGAAGAAGAAAAAGCGTAGATAAATAAGGAGGCTAGAAAATGGCAGCTTTAGCCGTAATGGCAGTTATCATTGGCCTCGTGATACTGGCGATCGGCGCGCTGAAAAGCGTAGTTAGTTTCGTGTTCCAGTTTGGGTCGCTCGTCGGCCTGCTGCTTGCGCCTTCGCTGGCGATCATCCTTTTCGCCTTGATGTTCAGATTTCTCTTTATGAGGCCGATGACTGGGCCGTAACGTTTTCACATCAAGAAAGATCAAGGTATGACGCGCTGCCTTCGCCCGACACTATGCGCGTGTAAAGGGAGGTGGTGCGGAGGTCCGCGTGGCCCAGAGTAGCTTGGATGACGTTAGGCGGCGCTCCATGAAGTAATGCATGCGCGGCGTGGGCATGACGCAGCCAATGGGGGCTTACGCCGCGCATGTTTGCTCGCGCGGCGACGCGGCGCACGATCTTGTACGCTGCGAATCTATCTAAAGGTTTTCCGTGTTCATCAAGCAAAACCGGCTGGTCCGCTGGGCCGGGGTGGCCTAGATCGGTCGCAGCTTCGGGCGGGATTTTCACCGTGCGCGTCTTGCCTCGCTTTCCGTAAAGACTAAGCGTGGCCGAGCCGTCGGCGTGAAACCTAACGTCTCTCCAGTAAAGACCGTGGCGTTCGCGTTCCCGCTCCCGTGCCCGCGGCGTTGGTGTACATAGCTCGGAAATCCGCGCACCAGTAGCATAAAGCATTCGAATTAGCCGACGTTCCAGCCCGGGGCGGGCAGCAGCGATAAGTGCGCGAACCTGGCTTTCCTCTAGGATTCTCTCGCCAACAGTTTCCCTAACGCGCGGTGACTGTGTTGGCCACGGGTTTTCGTGCACAAGGCCCCGTGACTGCAGGTGCTTCCACAATGAGCTCAGCGCGGAAAGCGTGGCCGCGACGGTGGCCGGTTTGTATTTTCTGGAGAGCCATTCTGCTGTTGCCCAAGCTACTTCCGCGGTTATTTCCGATGCGCGATTGGCTTCGATGATCGCCACAATCTCTGGTACACGCGAGAAGATTGCGGCGCCGTAGGCTTTGATCGTCGCGTCGCTTTTCCTCGCCGCGAGCCATTCCAGCATGACTTGCGGCAGCTGCGTTTCTGCGTCTAGACGTTGAACCTGTTGTTGATCAGTTTTTTGCAAAAACTTTTTTTCCACGAAGAAACGCCACCTTTCGCATGAGCACATAATCCCCATTTTGTGCTGGTGGACACAATGTAAGGATTTGGGAAAATTGTTTTGTTTTTTTTGTTTGCGGCGACGGCGGTGCGGCGGTGCGGCGGTGGCAATACTTGGCACCAGCACTGGCACGTTTTCCCAAGTTGCGGCTTTTGCCTACAGCGCCAAGGCTTTTGTTGCGGGTGCAGGATCTTACAAAAGTCCAAGTTGGGGGCTTGACGGCCCGAACGGGCCATGAGACACTCTTGCCGTCGGGCGAACGACGACGGAAAGAGAAGGAGGCAGTACCGATGGCGGCGGCGGCGGCGACCCAATGGAAGACTATGCCGGCGAAGTATGCCGGCAAGTGCGCCCGCTGCCGGGAGCGAATTGCTCCCGGAGATCAAATCGAGTGGAACCGACTGACGGGTGCGGTGCGGCACGCCGTATGTAGCCCCTCCGCCGTGGCGGCCGCGAAGGCCGCCCGGGAGGCGGAGGCGGCCGCCCGCGAAGCGGAGGCGGCCGCCCGCGAAGCGGAGGCGGCACGGTGGGTGCCGCCCGGGGCCCGGCGAAGGGTCGCTCTCGCGGCCATCATGGCCGCAGAGCAGGCGGGCCGGGCGGCGGTCGACGACCCCTCCGCCTGCCGCGTGGTGGTGGCGGCGGAGGGGGTGAGCGGGACGGAGGGGCCATGGATGGTCATCGTCCCGCTCCGGGATGGAGGGGCCCCCGTCCGGGTGCGCGTCACCCGGGGGGCGAACGGCGTCGGGTCCCGCGCGGAGCTGCCCTAGCCCGCGCGGGACCGGTTCCGCCCGATGAGGCCCGGTGGCTCCGGGCCGAAACCGCCGCTCCGCGGGGGTCGCGGAAAGCCCGCCCCCGGAGGCCCTACAAGGGCAGGGGGTGCTCCCGCAGGGATCACGTGGACATTGACAGCATCCTCTGGGCCATCCGCGCCGGGGGCTACCATCTCCGGCGCAACGAGGAGATCGCCCTGCGCGCCACGCTGGCGCGCAGGAACGGCGTGCGCGTCCTCATCCTGGAGGGCGCGCCTGGCACGGGGAAGACCGCGCTTGGTCGCGCCCTGGCGCGCGCCTGGGGGGCGGAGGAGGTCTACCTCCTCTGCCACCACTGGGTGAGCGACGAGGAGTTGTTCCTCGGCGTCGACGTGGGGCGCGTCGCCGCCGGGGTGGACCGGCCCGAGGATGCCTACCGCCCCGGGGCCCTGCTGCGCGCCGTGGAGGCGTCGCAGCGCGGGCCCGTCGTGCTCGTCGTGGACGAGCTCGACAAAGCCCCCCTGCGAGCGGAGGCGCTCCTCTTGGAGTTCCTCCAGAGCGGGACCGTCCACGGGCCCCGTGGCGAGCGGTGGGCCGCAAGGTCCGAGCACCTTGTGGTCTTCCTGACCACGAACGGTGTCCGGCCCTTGATGGAGCCCACCTTGCGCCGTGGGCTCCGCGTGCACATGGAGTTTTTGCCGCCGGAGGTGGAGGCGCAGATCCTCCGCCGGCTCACGGGCGCGCGTCCCGGCGTGTGCGCCGCCGCCGTGCGCGCACTGAACGCCATCCGCGCGGGGGGCGCCACCTCGCCGTCGCTCCAGGAGGCCCAGCACCTCCTGGAGGACCTGCGCGTCTGCCAGACCGCCGCGGACCTGGAGCCGCTGGTCCGCGGCTGGCTCGTCAAGGAGGACGACGACGCGGCGGCGCTGGACGCCGCGTTCAGCCGCGGGCGCGCGGAGGCCGGGGTCGAGGCTCTGGCCGCGATCCTGTGGGGAGAAGCCCGGCGGTAGGCCCACCGTGACGATTTAGAGAGGAGGCGGCGCAGGTGCGGACGGGCGGTATCACCCTGGAGATGCTGGGCCTGAAGAACCTGGAGGGCGCGACCCTGCGCCACCTCCAGCGCGTGGCCCGTCACTGCGCCCGCCAGCGCGCATGGGCGGGGAGAGACCTGATGATGTCCCTGAACAGGAACGTGCCTCGCCCCGGCGTGAAGGGGGTAGTGTGTGTGGCCCGCATCCTCGTGTGGGACCCCTCGCGGAACCAGACCTGCGAGGCGGTCCTGCCGGGGGTCGCGGCCGTGTACACCCCCAGCAAGCTCGACGCGCCGTTCGGCCAGCGCACCTACGGCGAGTGGCTCGCCGAGGCCACGCTCGCCCGCGCGGCCGCCAAGCTGGGCGCGGACTATCGGCCCTTCACCACCAAGGAGGCGCGGCCGAAGGGCACCGCCGAGGTGGACGGGTCGACCCGGCAGGGCGACGCCACCCACGGCGGTGACTCCGCGTCTGGCGAGGTGCCGGACGGCGAGAGCGGCGCGGGCGAGGGCGACGCGGGCGAGGGCGACGCGGGCGAGGGCGACGCGGGCGAGGGCGACGCGGGCGAGGGCGACGCGGGCCAGGACCATGACCAGGGCCAGACCCAGGGCCAGACCCAGGGCGAGCAGGCGCACAACGGTAAAGGGGGTGGGTCCGATGTAAACGACACGTCCCCGGCCGAGGGGGCCGGCCGTCAAGGGCATGGTGCTGTCCCTCCGGAGACGGGCCAAGCCACGTCCGGGCAGGGCAACGGTGCCTCCCAGCTCCCACCCGATCCAGCAGAGGCGCGCACCCCGGATGGCGCGCCCGAGGCGTCGTCGGGTCACTCGACTAGTCCCAGCCTGCGCGCGAACGGGTCTAGCGCGCGGGAAGGTGGCGGGGGCGCTACGGTGACCGCCGGCGCAGAGGACGACGCGGACGCGGAGGCAGGCGCGGAGCAGGGCTCCGTGGGAGATGCCTCCCGTGACGCGAGCGACCCCGCGGCCCGGCAACCCGCCACCAACCCGACCCTCGGCGGGCCCGAGGGTGGCGCCCAGGACGGTGGCGCCAGTACCCCTGATCAGGGGCAGTTACCGTCCGCCGGACCCGCAGCACCATCCATCTCGGCCCGCCGCGCGCATGGTGGGGTTTTTGCCCACCTCGTGCTGCGGGCCGAGCGGCCCCTCGTGCGCGAGGTCCGTGCTGTCCTGCAGCGGCTCGTCGGCGACGCCGTGCAGGACGACGGCCCGCGCATGGACGTGCCGCGGTCGGCGTCCCGGCTGCTCGCCCGCCGCTCGGACTGGGTGGTGCGGCGTGAGGAGCAGGGTCGGCCAGCGCTGCTCGTGCTGGTCGATGTCTCGGGGTCGTGCTCGCGTTTCTGCCACGACGCCGTCCGTGTCGCCGCAGCCGTTGCGGCCGACGGCCTCCAGGGCGCCGACGTCCTGGTGGTCGTGCACAGCAACGGCTACCCGGAGGAGGCCGCGATCAACAACGAGAGCCTGCCCGAGCTGCCGCGGTTCGTCCGGTACGGCGAGGGCATGGCGCCCATCACCGCCTGGTACGCCGACCACATCACCAGCCACGACATCCGCCACGTCGTCGTCCTCGGCGACGGCGACGGAGAGTGGCTGTACCGTGCCTTGGCGCACCGGGGTACCGTCGAGCGGATCCTGTGGCTCGACGGCTACCGGGCGCGGGTGTACGGCGGCCCGCGGGCGGTCGCTCGCGAGGCGGAGGGCCAGCGGCAGCGGGTGGGTGGCAA